>Ga0180432_10009308_pt1 | contig 12001 bp, 9 predicted proteins | sample SS_ome_10_FD_132414 | JGI IMG/M metagenome (GOLD analysis project Ga0180432, IMG submission 132414) | Hypersaline lake sediment archaeal communities from the Salton Sea, California, USA - SS_1_MS_2 metaG | ecosystem: Environmental > Aquatic > Non-marine Saline and Alkaline > Hypersaline >...
CAAGAAAACTATAATTTTTAATATTCTTTTTTTTTTCTTTTTCTAGAATGCGTGAATAAAAATGGGAGAATGTAAGTTCTGCGGTAAAACCGATAGAGTAATCTCAAACACCCTTCAAATCTGTAGGAGTTGTTTATTAAATCAAGATTGGGATCGTATTCATCCCCACATTTTAAATATTCACAAACAAATCCGCCAACTTGAAGGACTCCCAGCGAAACCACCTAAGGCAGAAAAAGAAAATGTCAAATTAACATGTAATCTCTGCTTAAACGAATGTATAATGTCTGCTGAAGATGCGAGTTATTGCGGTTTAAGGAACTATGAAAAAAATCAAGCAGGGGAGTTAGTCCTCCCTTCGAAATCTCAAGGATATATTCACGGATATATCGATCCAAATCCAACGAACTGTTGTAATGCGTGGATATGTCCCGCGGGTACTTCGCGTGGGTATCCTGAATACTCAATAAAAGACGGACCTGAATACGGGACATATAGTTATGCAGCATTTCTATATGGATGCACGTTCAACTGTTTGTTTTGCCAAAATGCCTCACATAAACACTTCTCAATGCGAAGATTGGTTAAAGCTGAAACCTTAGCCAATGAAGTGTACAAAAACGATAGGATCACGTGCTTGTGCTTTTTTGGTGGAACTCCAGAAGCACAATTTCCTTTTTCGTTTAATATAGCTAATAAGATTCTCGAAAAAATAGAAAAGTCTGGAGAAATGCGACCAATGAGAATGTGTTGGGAATGGAACGGGAGTGGAAACCAAGATTGGGTTGAAAAATGTATGAAAATTGCAATTAAAACAGGTGGAAATCTGAAATTTGACTTGAAAAGTTTTGACAAGAAATTAAACATTGCTCTTTGTGGCGTGAGCAATGAGAGGACATTATCGAATTTCAAATTTTTAGCTGAGCAATATTTTGGAAAAAGAGATAATTTACCAGAAATGAGCGCTTGTACATTGATGGTTCCAGGATATATTAATCACGAAGAAATTGAGCAAATTGCGAAGTTTATAAGTTCCATCAATCCCGAAATACCATATAGCCTGCTTGTTTTTCACCCCGATTATCAGATGGGCGATTTACCCATAACACCATTAGAACAAGCCGAAAAAAGCGTGGAAATAGCTAAAAGTTATCTCTCAAACGTGCATTTAGGAAATCAATTTTTATTGAAGTATTAGCTTATAACCGTTTTAGTGTTTTAAATTGCATAAATTATTTGCTATTCAAAAATTTTAAATAACAATAGTTATTTTTAATTCTATGAAAATTCTAGAAAATTTTTACGAAAAAGTAAACGGTAGTTATCTTATTTTAATTACTTCGATGATATCTTTAACTTTTACTTTGATTTCTGTTATTTTATTTGTCGCAATAAATCCTGCTTTTAGTTTATTCATTAATTGGTTACCAACACCGGGAGATACTACGCCAGTAATCGTTTCAACGGTGTTTAATACAGGTGTTTTAATAATGTGTCCTCTTATGATTTTGATCCATTTATACATTTTCATGTATTTAAAAGAGAGAGGGTGCAAAGAAAAATTGATTACATTATCATGATTTTTTGGTTTAATGTCATCTATCGGTGAACTGATTTTAGGACTGGTTCCGAATAATGTTTCTTCGGACATTCACACCATAGCAGCTCTATTTTTCTTTGTTGGCGCTGCGTGTTATGGGCTCTCTTATGGAGTAACAGAATTAAAATCAAATACTCTCCCCCGATATTTAGGATATTCTGGATTCCTAATGAGTATGCCATTTCTTACTTTTTCAAGTTCACTGTTTATTATAACCATTTTTCCTGCACTTACATATAATCCTGCAATTTGGGAATGGTTATCATATTTTTCAATTATAGGTTGGGCATTAGTACACGGAATTTTTATGTTTAAAGAGAAAAATGTTTAATACCAATCCCACCTTATGAAAGAATACGGGAGGAATTTTTCAGGATCTACTTCAGTAAGAATTTCGCCTGGAAACATCTCGTTCTCAGTTTGCACGTACATGCCTCCTAATACGCGAACAACCTCTATTTCGCCCCAAGGATCGTGAATGGTTGAATTCACTGAAATTTCAGCTTCTCCCATTTGCATTGATTTGATTTTTGATTTCGTGACCTGCTTGATTAACCAAGGATTATAATCAAAACCCTCTTTAGTTGGATGGATAAAATACTTGAAGAGATAATTTACCGTGCCTTTCCCCCTTTTCGGAATCATTTGAATATCAGACACAACTTTGGGTGCATCTTCGGTGTTAAACTTTCCCGTTAATTTCAGCTTTACCTCAATATTTTTAATTCCCAAGCGCTCAGAAAATCCATGTATTTCATTATCCTTTTTCTCAAAATAAACATTAGCTAATTTTTTGGGAAACCCCCAAATTTCTCGACCCGCAAATGTGGCTCTATCGTCTGTTAACGGCATTGCGAGGTAATAATTTCCTATTTCACCCTTGTATTGACACCGAATAATGAGTGCCGCTTCCGTATATGGTAATCCATAGGAATGAGAAGGATAATTTGCAACAAACGCAACAGCAATAGGTCGTTCAAGCGGTTCTAAAGGCGGTGGAAGGACGCGTTCTATAACTTCTTTCTTTGTTTCCCACAACACCCAGATCATCTCTGCGCCTTTAAAGACGCTCGTTCTCATTTCTTTCTTCTTCTGTTTAATCTCTTCTAAATCTCTTCTAAAACTCATAACTATATATCTTCCTCTTTTTTTTCAATATATTTAGAAATATCATTGCTATAACTATACATGTGAAATTTATTCGGACTTAATATGAAATTAGGATCAACAGTTCTTTTCATGTCTTTAAAAAATTGCATAAATTCAGGGGTATACGCATCTGCTTCGACTATGGACTGAGATATTGCCTCGCCCAGCCAATAATGAGCTCCTCCATAGTTGACTTGCTTTCGAACTTTTTTATGCCACATGTTCATGGCAATCTCTCTTTGTCCAGGTATATTTTCGGCATTAAAACCTCCCGCACAGACACAATGACCATTAGGCAAAAGATGAATAGATCTGGCAAAGATTGAATAACTCTGTGAGGGGAAATCACCTTTATGACTGTTATCGAATTCAGTACTTTCTTCTCTTTTTTCAACAATAGCCGAGATTGGAAGTTTATGACAAGTAGTACAGGATATTTTGGGAGGTGCCAGGCATACAAATTTATTAAAGTAGCTATAAGGGAAATTTAGTGTGAAATCCCAATCTTTAGACGATTTAACACTTAGATCGAGTTCTGACCATTCGAAGAGCCGGGAATCTTCTTTCATTATCTCGTCTACTTTCTCTATATAAATATCTAAAATACGTTCGTCAAAAGCTTCTAATATAAACATGAAAACGGGGCCACGTACTTTTGCGCGCTTAGGAGGTCTTACTTCTGCTAAAGATGCTAAAAGTTGAACGACTACAAGTGGATTTACGTAAAGATCCTGAATCCCGTCCTTAACTTCTTTTTGTACTTTATACATTAATTTAGGGATTTTATTGAAATCGTTTTTATTTAACATGTAATTTCTAATGACCTTAAAAGGAGGATTCGGGTACAATTTTAGAAATGCCTTGGTTTTAATTCCCATTGTTCCCACATCTCCCATAAATAATCCCGTAAAATCTGGTGCTACCCCATATCGACAGAATGGTTTTGCGTACTTGTTTGCTGCTGACCCTGTTCTAATGATTGAACCTTTTGGATTAGGGAGGACAACTTCTACACCCAAACAATTTTCTGTAATTAGTCCATACTTGGTTGATCCAAATCCCGCAGTATTATTTGAGAGACCACCGCCTATTGTCGCTGAAAAACCACTTCCAGGTCCAACAATTCCCGTTGTCAATCCTCGCTTGAACAATTCTGAAATTAATGCACCCCACGTGATTCCGCATTCCACCTCACAGTAATAATCTATTTCGTTTATTTCTATTATCTGATTCATTCTTGTTATATCTAAGAGAATTCCTCCTTCTGCTGCACTTCCTCCCACAAGATCAGCACCACCGCCTCTTGGAACGATTGGAATCTTGAATTTATTGGCAACTTTTGCTATTTCAGAAATCTCCTCAGGATTTTCAGGTCTTACTATGATGTCAGCCCATCTGTCAGGAAAAGCTGGATCCACGTTTCTTGAATAGGCAGCTTTCATGAAATCCTTGTCGGTGATATATTCAGATCCAACAAAATTCTCAATTTCTTTATAAGCATTTTTAATTTTCGACACTTTATTTTGCCTTCTTTTCTTTTTATTTCTATTGTAACTATTACTATATTAATGTTCAGTTCTCGCAATGATTTCATTTTGAACTTCAATTCCAAGTTCCGTGAAATATGCGCTATATCCTCCCACTTTAACGATAACGTCTCTGAAGTCCTCTGGAGTAATTTGGGCATCGCGTAACATTTCAGCTGATACTACGGTTGGTTGTATTTGAGCTCCACCAAGCTCAAAATAAGATCGTAGTAATGCAATCCATTTTTCTCGATTTTCTCTCTTGCTACCAATCGCCGTTGGATGGAATTTAACATTTACAGCACAACCTAACGCATGTTGATAATCCAAGAAAGCAACAGAATTAAGAACATTAGTAATACCATTTTTCTCTACATTATAAGGGTTACAACTTGCAGCATAAGGAGTAGCCGCTTTTCTGCCATCTGGCGTGGCAATTGAAATTCTGCCATCAATAGTGTGCGTGGTCATGCTGATTATGTACGGTACAAAAGGACCTCCACGATAATTTTCATACTCATAGGTTTTTTTGAATAAGTGAGATGTAATTTCGCGTGCCAATTCATCTACTTCCCTATACCCATTGCCCCATTTGCCTTCGAGTTTCATTATCTTACTGTATAATTCCTGAAAATCAACAAAGTTAGTATCAATCGCTTCTATGAGTTGTTTAAAAGTGATAATTTTCTCATCAAAAATGAGTTTCTTTATAACATAGAGAGAGTCTGTGAGATTTGCAATACTATTGATAAAGGAAATTCCAGATAAATCATATTTTGCCCCACCTCGAGTCACATCTCTCTTATTTTTCATGCACCCGTATGTAAAAGCAGAGATAAACGGAGCTGGTAAATATTGAGCATATATCTCATCCCGAAGATTTGAGATATTAACAATTATTTTTATTTGTTTTTCTGCTTGAATATAAAATGCTTCTAAGAACTCGTCAAAGGTCTCAAATGAATTAGGGTCACCTGTTTTTAATCCTATATTCCGTATTTTTCCCATCATCGTTTGAGAATCTCCGTTTCTCATGGTTACATCGAGCAATCGGCACAAAAGTAAAGCATTTGCGCTCATTGCACCGGTCTTCCCAGGACAGGTCATCTCCACGCATCCCATTAAACAATAATTTCGAGCATCTTCTTCGATAAAACCTCTATTTTTCATCGCATCAACGTTAATATCATCATTATAGATAGAAATGTTTGAACTCCCATTATATAAGACATCTGTTACAGCTAATAATAATTTGTCTGGAGAATTTTTATGTAATCGAAGTGATACGTTCGTAACAGCTTTAGCATTCAATGTTGCTTCGAGAAATAAATAGGTCAGATCGTTTGTCCCATCAGAGCCATCATGTCTTAACCCTCCTATGGTTACGGGTGTAGATCCAAGAAATCTATGGTAAAAATTGCTAAGTAGATTAGTTTCGGGGCGGATATTCTGAGACATTAATTTCAGCAATAGCTCTTCTAATAATACTCTTGCCTCATCTCGATTAATTAGCCCTTTCGCCATATCCTTTTCATAAAACGGATAAAAGATCTGATCCATTCTACCCAGACAATGGAGATTTACCGGATGTACGAGCTCTACAGCAGTTTTTAGTGTCCATACAGATTGAACCGCCTGGTAAAAGCTTTCTGCAGGATTTAATGGAACTCTTCTGCAATTATTTAACATATTTTCTAAGATCTCTTTTTTCAAGGGATCCTGTTCTAATTTCAATGTTTCTTCGATTTTATCAGCCAATCTTTTAGCAAATATAATGACTCCTTCAACAGCAATTTTAATTGACTTTAGAAAACTTTTTTCTTCTTCAGAAAGAGTTTGTTCTTCTTTCAGTGCTTCTTTTATTTCGTACTGAATACCTAACAATCCCTTTTCCAATACAGTTTCGAAATCTAAAATCAGATGACCTTGTATGACAGCAATTGTAGAGCACATTGAAAGGAGAATTGTTTGCCTGGAGGTATTAGAAGGAAAACCCCTTGTAAATTCTAACATGTCACCTTCTATTAATCCTGACTTTGGAATGCGATCTTCGAGCAAATCCACGATATTTTTATCCTTCCATAAAGGGAATAATTTCTTCAATAATACTTTTCTATCCTTTTTTGTTATTGTAAAAGGATTAATGGTTCTTTTGTTCATGGTTTTTATTCCCAAATTTAGGGGAGTGACCCCAGAAGAGCGCAGAACTTTAGAATTCTTGATAAACTTGCGAAAATTTCGTTTTTTGATTAAATATGAAAAGGATTTTAAGGTGGACTTGATTCTAAATTGGAACATTTTACTCCATTTTAATTCTGTTTGGAAGACTTTATTAAAGGCACCTTTTTCGATGTCGATTGGGATGCCTAAAAAGCTTTCCGTCCAGTAACCCGCAATTTTATCGTCAGGATCGACATGATGAGTCATCTTTTCATAGACATTTTTAATGGAAAGAGCAACTCGTTCTCCATTAGAGAGGCCACTATCTTCGGTTTCAAACCATTTCTCTGAATAATATTTTGCTCTTTCAATGGAAATTACAGGCGTCTCGTTCTGATATCTTTGCCTAATACGCTTAATTCTGTCATTACTTGCGTATACAACCATTATTCTTTAAATCCTTATAGTTATTTTATAAGTTTTATTTTTATATATAATCTTTAAAATTCAGAAAATTCAATTCTATCAATGATATCCTCCTGAATTTTCTTTCCTAACCTCGTAAAATATGCGGCATAACCCGTAACTCTTACAATTAAATCTTCGTAATTCTCGGGGTTCACTTGGGCGTCGCATAAGCATTCAGATCCCATCGTGTTCATTTGAACGTGCAATCCTCCTTTTTCGAAGTATGATTCAACTAGGTTTTTAAAAAATTCAATACCTTTATCCGTGGTGACAACAGAGTTGGGTAATCTTATATTTAAAGCGTCGCCATATCCTGCTTTTGTATGATCAATTTTAGCTACAGAGTTTAAGGCTGCTGTAGGGCCATTCATTTCAGCTTTATTACAAGGAGATATTCCATTGGACACAGCAGTTCCAGCTAATCGTCCATCTGGCGTTGCGGGTTCTAAAGCACCTTCATACACATTTAAACCATAAGAACTAAAACTTGCTTTAAAATGTCCTCCCAGAGTTAGCCCTTTATTGTAAACCATATCGCAAAATTTATCAACTATTTCTACAGCAATAGAATCTACATAGTCATCATCATTTCCATATTTTGGACCATTTGAAAGCAATTGCCTGAGCGGTTCTTTTTCTCTGAAATTTGTTTGTAGGGCGGTAACTAATTCGCTCATAGTTACTCTCTTTTCTTCATAGACAAATTTTTTAATTGCCGCTAGGGAATCTACGGTAGTTCCTAATCCTCCGCCACCAATTGCATGAAATTGATAAATTGCTCCTCCTTGCGTCATGTCTTTGGCATTATCAATACACCCATCAATAGTGCATGAAATGAGGGGATTATGAAAGTGCTCCGCCCAAATTCCGTCCCTTAAATTTCCCGCTTCAGCAACAGCGTCAACAATGAATTGCAATTGCTTATAGAACGCATTCATGAGATCTTCAAAAGTTTCAAAATCTTCGGGATTTCCTGTATCTTCAGTGTCTTGCGTTCCAAAGAATGTTGTTTTTCCACGATTAAATACTAAATCGAGAATTGTTGGGAAATAAAGTTTAGAACCTCCCGTAGCTCCAAAAGTATCCCCGTTTCCACTAGGTTCTACACATCCTACAATGCAATAATCTCTAGCAGCTTCTTCTGTATAACCATCTCTAACCATTGCAGGGATAATAACCTCATCATTGAATAAAGCGGGGCTATTAGTATATTTATGAATCTCTAAAACCTTCTTTACAAAATCTTCCGGACTTTTCTTCGAGAACCGAAAGGAAACTGAAGTCGCTAAATTTGTGTTTTTTATGGCTTCTATGAATAAATAAGATAAATCATTAGTTGCATCTTCACCATCTCGTCCTAATCCACCAATGGTAATGGTCTCTACATCCGAGCCTAAATGATTCAAGCGTACACCCGCAATGTTCGGCCATATTACGACGTTGTTATTGATTTTAATTATGAATTCTTCTACTAACCTTAAAACATCTTCATGAGAAATAACATTTTTCTCAATATCTTTTTTATAATAAGGGTAGAGCAATTGATCAACTCGTCCAGGTGTAATTCCACTTCCCGCGCCATAGCTTATTATGGCAGCGTTCTGCATGAACCAAAACGATTGTAGAGCTTCATAAAAGGACTCTGGAGGGTTCCAAGGAACTTTCCTGCATATTTCTGCTATTTTTAGCAATTCATCTTTTCTTTCTGCGTCTTTTTCATGAACCACCATGTTATCTGCAAGTTTAGAAAATCTTATACTAAATTGTTTCATGGAATCACATGACATGATGACTGCTTCTAGGAAATTCCGTTCTAAATCGTTTTCTGCTGTATTTAATCGCTCTTGAGCCCCTTCTTTAATTCCTTTAAAACCAACTTTGAAAATATTTTTATATCCTACGACAATATGTGCTTGAGTATCAGTACAACGCCCTCTCCCTTTGATGTTATCAGCTGTACCTCCTTTAATGGCTTTCACTTTAGTCGGAAGTTGGAAGAGGAATTTTATTTTTTCAGAAAATTTACTGTCTTCGTCTAAAACAAGGTGGACAAATGTTGAAAGTCCAAAAGCTTGTTTAATTCTTTTTAAATTTAATTGTAATTGACTGGCTAATCCTGCCTTCTCAAAAAGTGTAAGTTTCATGTCTCTAACAGTTTTTCCTAACCAATAGGGAAAAATTTCGTTGAAAAACAGCTTCTCGTGTTCTTTTGATATGTGATATCCAAATTTTTTAAGATCTGAAAGTAAATATTTAAACACGAAATTGAAATCCCCTCTTTCTGTTGCTATTGGAGGTGCGATATACCTTGACGATCTATTTCCTACTAAGAGTTCTTCGGGATAGATATTAATAGTCATGTTCTCAAATGTATTCCTTAATGCTTTCGCAGCGCGAATAGATGGTAGGTCTCCTTCAGTTTCTCGATAGCTATCAGTATAATATTTAGCACGCTCCATGCATAACCAGTATTCTGCATTCAATAATCTATCTTTTTGAATTTGATTTTTAGGATGTAATTCTGTCGATTTATCTTTTGGTATTGTTTGAATTTGCATTTTAAAATCCTTCTAATTATGATTAATGATCTAATAAGGGTTATAATCGTATCTTTATTTATTTAGAACTTCAAATTACTATAGAATAATTGGATATTTATAGTTTCCACCTATTTAAAGACGGTTCTTTATATACACTATTAAAAAAATTTACGAACAATCTGTCTAAAAATAATATGTCATAGTTAAGATGTAACTGCATGTATAAAAAAAAGAGAGAACTATTTTTTAATTCTTTTCTCCACGAGTCTTTTTTCTATCAATTCTTTTAGAATTATAAAAGTATCTCGAGTACTTCTAATGAAATCCTTGTTGTCTGATCGAATTCCCGATATATCAACCACGTTTAATCTAAGATCTTCTTCTTCATACTTTTTTAGAGCCATACACATGTCGTTATTATCTATTATTGTAATTCTTAGCGCTGGTAGGTAAATAGCTGAATCAATCATGATTTTGTTAGTATATTTATTCATTACTGCTCTATTTGGCTCTATTATTTGCTTATGGAAGTATTTATTTAATTCTCCTACCCTTTTTGTAGAGCCACCATAAAGTATTCTAATTTCTAAGCCCTCTTTTAGTTTTTCAGGTAGGATATCTTTAAGCAATTTAACTTCAATATTTACTAAATAACCACAAATTAACAATATCTCCTTTTTTGCTTGCTCTAGCGAATTTTTTAGTGCTTTATAATATTCTTTTTCGCCATTAAAGAAATTAAACGGTGGTGCTTTGCTCAATGGGAAATTGAACTCGATTTTAGGTAGTGATTCTATCTCTCTAATTAATAGAGTTCCAGAATTATCTATTTTGCTCTTTTTCTCGTTTATTAGATTTTTGATAGCTATTCCTGGATCTATAGGTTTTATAAATAAGGGCCTGGTATTATCAATTTCAATTAGATTTTTCGCAGTTAATCGTTTAATCACATCATAAACTTTTGGTTTTGAATATTTTGTAATCTCTATTAAATCTGTTGCCTTTATTTTATTAAAAACGCCTCTTGTTTCGGAACGTGGAACTTTAGAAAGTTGAATTATTAATTTATATAAATTTTCTTCAGCGTCATTAAAATTAAATTCTAAAAAAGGATTTTCTAATGTCATATTTACCATCTAGGTGAGGGTTATTCAAAGTAATCTGAGTGATGATTATAAATCAGATTTAAATTGTTATATCTAAAGTATTTATTTTTTTTACAACTAATAAGTTTTTACTTTTTTTACAACGATTTAAAATCCTATTTTTCATCCTCTATTTCTTCCTAAAAAGGATTTTTTTAGACCAATTTGGTAGCATGAATCCAATATAAAATAATATGCCGCTAGAACTCATCAGTATCCGTGCTATTATCGTTATGATCGCCTTGATAACAAGATCCAATTCCAGTGGTGGAATTATTATGTCCATCGCAGCTCCACCTGCAAAAATCATGATAGATATTATAATCAGTCTTCCTTTCATTCTAATCTCTGGATCATTTGAATCTAGAGAACTGCGCCCAAAAAATATACCCGAAAATAAAATAAATGCAATCAAAAAGACAACATAAAACATGCCAAACGGAGCCATTTCCATGTAAAAATAACCGCTACGCCTCGCGATTAAATCAGGCTGTATAAAAAACAAGACAAAAAATGAGATTTCTAATAGAATTGCTATCAATAAGAATACTCTTAAAAATAAATTCCTTCTATCGAAATATAATAAACTAGTTATAGCTGTTAACCAACCGAAAGTCATAATAGGAAGAGGGACATACATGGTAAATAAGTATGTATAATCAGGAGTGGTTATTCCAAACCAAATCAAGAAAAACTGAAGCGGTATGGCAACGAAAAAAGTCGCAGCTCCAATCCAAAAAAAACCAAATATATACAAATTACGATTCTTATGCTCAAAATACTTCGATATGAATACTAATCCAATATAAATTGTTACGACAACAAAAATAGTACTAAATATTCCTTGGATCATTTCTAAAGCTCCAAAATCTCCAAAATCTGGTGGCGCCATCTTTTATCCTCAGCTCGCTGGTTTTATAATATTAAGGGTTGTTTTTTTTGTATCTTATATCCTTTATTTAGGTTATATGAATATAAATATGAGTGAAAGATATTACATGCTTCTACTTCTTTCTAAAAAGGATTTTTTTAGACCAATTTGGTAGCATGAATCCTATGTAGAATAATATCCCACTCGAGCTCATCAATATTCGTGCTATTATCGTTATGATCGCCTTGATAATAGGATCTAAATCTAGTGGTGGAATCAATAAATCTGTAGCAGCTCCACCTCCAAAAAGGAAGATAGAGATTATAATTAATTTTCCTTTCATTCTTATCTCTGGGTTCTTTGAGTCTAGTGAACTAATTCCAAACATAACACCAGTGATTAAAATAAATGACATTAAAAAGACAATGTAAAAAATCGCAAATGGAGTCATTTCAATGTAGAAATAACCGGGACGTGTCGCGATTAACCTATCATCTATAAATAAGAAGGAAAAAAATAGGATTTCAAATAGAATTGCCATC
>Ga0180432_10009309_pt1 | contig 12000 bp, 23 predicted proteins | sample SS_ome_10_FD_132414 | JGI IMG/M metagenome (GOLD analysis project Ga0180432, IMG submission 132414) | Hypersaline lake sediment archaeal communities from the Salton Sea, California, USA - SS_1_MS_2 metaG | ecosystem: Environmental > Aquatic > Non-marine Saline and Alkaline > Hypersaline >...
ATGAATCTTTTGCGTATTCAAAATGCTTTTCATCAAACTTCTTTAATTCAAATCTTGCATCTTTGTCTGCAATCCTTTCTAAGTATTCGTTAATGTTTGCCATTTTGGTATTTTTTATGGGTAATCGTCATTGTCTAATTGATCAATTTCTCTGGTTGGGCTTCCTGTTGGCTTTCCGCTATTAGAGGTGTTCGGTATTGGAAGTTCTTCGTCAAGCCATGTTTTTTGATTGAGATACGTTGAAGGGTGTTTTCTAAACGCTTTATCTGGAGTTGCCTTTACGTATCTTGGAACGTGAGCAATGATTGATTCTCTATCGCTGTCTTTTAATCTATTCCACTTCTGTTCTGAAGTATTTTTATCAAGCTTTTTATCATACAGGTCCCAAAAAAGGTCAAACGGAACAGACGCACCCTCCCCCGAACCCCCTCCGTCCGTGTCTTTTTCTTTTTTCTTGTCTTTATCCTTAACCCCTTTTAAGGGGCTTTTAAGGGGCTTAATTTTGTGTTTTTTTAGATTATTCAATACTGATTTATGAACCCTGTTTTCTGGATTAAGCTCTCCGTATTGAAAATCAATAAAGTCTCTAATAAACCATTCTTGACCTTTTGTTATGACTTCAACATTTTCTGAAAAAGCCTCCAACACTTTTTCTTCTTTAAATTCATAGCCACATCTAAGTCCAGCCACCTCCAAATCAACTATCCAAATTCCTGAATGATCACAATCGTCAAGAATGTACAACCAAAGGAGTTTGTAAGGCGCTTTTAAGCCCCTTAGAAGGGGCTTCTTCCACTTGTCTGTATCTGTAAATCTTTTAGCCATTTTCGGTTTAAAGTTTTATACTTCTCGTTCAAAAAAAAATTAGAGCCTAATAAATGTTACACCGTCAATTTTCTCGGTTTTAACTCTATCCTCTCTTATCATCTTGTAAACGGCCTGAACGCTGATTCTTTGCATGTTCGCGTAATTCTTGACCGTTTTCAATTTTGTCTTATCAACCTTTATCGGTTCCATTTCGATACGAAATTAGTTAAAAATTTTAAACCACATCAAACAATACCCTTTTTATCCCAATACTCAGGGCGATTCTCTTTTGGAATCGTCTTGTAGAAAGTTCCGTAATAGCCGAACTCTTCAATATCTCCCCATGCAGCGGATCCTTCTTTGGTAAGGCACCAAATAAAACCTCCTCTTTTGGCGTCTGAAAAAAGGTCTACTTCATCGTTCGGCTCGTTCCCTTGCTCTTTTTGGCACTCAAGCGCCCGAGCGTAAATTATGGGATGATTAGTTTTTAGGTCTTTGATTTTCATTGTAAAATTCTTTTTTGATACCGCTAAATATGTGAGCAATGGTATCTACTTGCCATCCATTTCCAATCATCATATATCTTTGAGTGTCGCTTACTCCTGACGTATAATTATCAGGAACACCCATTAAGCGTTCACATTCAATCGGTGTCAACCGTCTAATGTTTGTTTTTCCATCAGGGGCAACTCCTGTAACGTAATTATCCGTGTCTGCTCGGTGCATTTTGTGCATAGTAGCCGTTAAAGGACGGGCAACATCTAAGTCTATTTCCAACTTTCCGCTTTGCCAACCTCCAGTTCCTTTACTCATTATGTAATCGCGCATTTTCTGGGTCACGTAATACTTTTGGTCAACATTCTCCTCAAGAATTGAGGTCATGCTTGGTTGTGGCTTTTGATACATCCAATCAAACGGGATATTTGTCCAGTAAAGCCTATTTCTATACTGCATTGAAACCCTGTTTGAATTGAACTCGGTAGCAGAAACACCAAGTTCTCGATTGATTATGGCTATATCTTCTTTTGATGCGCTGCCCACATTTTCAAAAAGAAACCATCTTGGATTTGTATCGTTGAATATCCTTACAAACTCCCAAAACAACTTGCTTTTTTCTCCATTAACACCTCTTTTTTTCGTGTAGACATTCACGTTTGAAAGGTCTTGACATGGGCTTCCGCCAATCAACAAATCAACACCCATAAGGTCATCTGTGATGATGTGTTCCACGTTGCCAAGTTGCTCGGTTTTCGGATAATTCTTCTGAGTAACTTTGATTGCGTATGGATTTATTTCGGACGCTGCGTACCGATTAACTGGAACTCCAGCTCGCTCAAGTGCGATTTGCCCACAAGGCATTCCGTCAAAAAGCGATAATACGTTTAGTTCTTCCATTGTTGTTGTTTATGATGCAATTATACCAACGAAAGCCTTCTTGAAATGTCAGCCCAATTGCAAAGACTACTTTTTAGGGTCGCCTATTAGAAGCGTTACCACGTTAATGTCCAGAAACTCCGCAATAAGACACAACTCTGCAAGGTCTGTAGTTTTAACGGGTCTGTGGCAATTTGGGTCATAGCGAACGACCCTTGTTGGGCCAAATGAATCGACACCCATTTTGGACATTGATTCAGCGAGGTCTTTCTTTTTGATGCCTCTTTTTTTGCAGTGGTCTTCAATGTGTTTCCATGCGTTAGCTATCATTTCCTGAGCGATTGCTTCAGCTTTTATTCCTATTGGGTGTTTCATTTCATTTCTTCATTATGCTTTCCAAACCAAACAGATCTTTCAAAATCATTAGTAATTCCAGTTGCCATTTTGATAGATATTGACTTTTGTGAGTGTGGTTTTAACACAAGTTCTCTAATATCGCTATTCGCTGATGCAAGCGCTTTTTTGGTTGTTTCTAATTCCTTATGCTTTGACGGGAATAGAGTCTCGAATAGTATTTCTTTGATTGGGTGTTTCATTGTTTTTTCTGTCTTTCTATGTTGGAAACAATATCTTCCTCTGAAACTCTAAACCCACCATTGTAAGCCCTTTTAGAAACGCTTCCATCTGAGTTTATCTTATGAAGTTTATAGTAAAACCTTAATTTATCAGAGTCACTTCCAATTTTCTCATCAAAGGCAATTCTAACATCCACTACCTTGATTTCTATTATTGAATTCTCCCACTTTGGATTAAATAACCTACCAACATTCTCCGTATGAATGTACTCAATGAGGTCGCCAGCTTTAAATTTGGCGTATTTGAGTAGTTCATTTTTTACATCTTCTTTTCGTTTCTTCGAAATGTCAATTAACGCCTTATAACCACCTATCCTATCGTTTTCTTCGCTTATTGCACGCCTAACTCTTTCAAGGTCGTCTCTTAGTTCTTTACTCATCTCAAAAACTTTTTAAGCCTAATAAAGTCAGGCGTTCTTACTCCAGTGTATGCTACTGCAATAGCATCTGCCAAGTGTTCCTCTGTGGTTACCTGTGGCGTTCCGTCTCGTCCAAGTTTCCAATCTACCTCGGGATGTCTTTCAAATGCCCACGCGATCATATCCTTCTTAGAGGCCGTTTTCTTGCCCACTGTTGAGGTTTTGACCTCTATTGGCGTAACTTCTATAGGGTTCGGAGAAAGTGTCCCTAAAAGGAAACATGACACCCCGTAGCTTTTCATTCCGCTTGCGCTTTGGCTTCCAGATGGTGTTTCGCTTATGATAACCTGTGGGGAGTGTTTCTCAATGAAGGAATGAGCCCCTTCGTAAAGTTCCCTACAGGACTTTATCAGGTCGCTGCTTGCTCGTATTTTCTTCTTCTTGTCTGCTTTCTCAGTGTTTACCGTAACGGAATCCACGTAGGAGAATTTCTCGGTGGAGGTGTCGTAATTGAAGCACACGAGGGCGCAGTGTCTTAAACTTGGATCAATCGCTATTATTCTCATTTTCTTGATTTTGCTTTTTCAACTCTCTGAGTATTGATGTCATTGTAGCGGGGTCGTCTTTTTCGTATGTGGCCCACTCTCCTCCGTAACGCATCACTTTTATGAAGTGCTTTACAAAATGGTATTGCCAAGCAACGAATAGAAACCCAAAAATGAATGGGCTTGCAATAATTCTTAAAAGTAGTCTCTCTTTGTTCATTCTTCTTTGAATTTTATGGCGTATTATGCTTTCTGGTTTTAGACGCGGAAACTTGATGCCAAAAAATTCTTTTGATTAACTTCTCTTTTGAAAGTGGTCTGCTTTTTCTCATAAACAAAAAACCTTCGGGTTCATCGGTTGCGGTCGAATCCCCCAAAGGTTTTGATAAAAAGTTCTTCATGCTGCCGCAACTCAGCACTACAATAATATGGAAAATCATTAAAATTCTCATCTGAATCCATATAACTTTTCTTGATACTCTTTCTTTTCCTGACTCATGTTTTCGTTATTCGCCAAAAGGACACCTGTTAGCTTTCCGTTTGTTCCAGTCAAATAAGGAAGGTTGTTGTATTTACCCTCCATCTTCAACTCAATATCCTCAATCCTGCCAAATGTTTCGAAATTCCCACAGCAGTCAATAATCCAGCAATCCTCTTTGTCGGGGTGTATCCTTGATCCTCTACAAACGATTTGCATGTAAAGGGAAAGCGATCTCATTGGACGAGCTATCAGTACAGCCCCCAATTCAGGGTAATCATATCCAGTTGTAAGTGTTCCAACGTTAATTACCGACTGATACTTACCGTTGGCGAAATCATCAAGAATTTCTCCTCTGAGTTTCTTTTTGGTTTTTCCGTGAACAACAACGCTTGAAAACCCTTTTCTGTTAAGAATTTCAGCAACGTATTCTGCGTCAGCAACGAATGAAGTAAAGCATAATACCTGTCGGCCAGCTTTATTTACACGCTCAACTATTTTTGCCGTTTCGTGTACAAAGTCAATTGATTTGTAGTAGTCTTTTAATGACTCCTCATCAAAATCTGACCCCGTAGAGTTTACTTTGATTTTCCTTCTGTCGAATCCCTTTACAAGTCTGTAATATTTCAATTCTGAAAGGAATCCTCTTTTTCTAAGCTCACCTATCTGTGTATAGTCTATTATCTTGTTATAAATCTTAGGATGAGTTCTTGATAGTATCTTGACCATGCTGCCGCCCATCACGCTAAAAAGCCTAAATGGAGTTGCTGTAAAACCAAGAACTTTCGGGTCGTTTAATGATTTAAGTATGGTTTTGAATTGGGTGTTACCTTTTGCGGCACTTCCTAAATGACACTCATCAACAATTACTTGGCTTATGTGTGAGAACTTTGAAAGGTAATTCTTTACGGAAGCTGGAGTAGCAAACGTTACTCTGGAAATATCTTTCCTACCCACCGATGCGGAGAAGATTCCCGCATGACCTCCGTATGAAGTGAACTTTTCGTAGTTCTGTTCTAGGATTTCCTTTGAAGGTTGTAAGACAAGAACGTGTCCGAGTAATCTATTGCAAACATCAGCAATAACGAGACTCTTCCCGCCAGCCGATGGAACCACGATTATCGCACTTTTATCCTTCTTGTCATGATTGAAAAAGTAAACTCCCTTATCGGAAGCCCGTTGTTGATAGTCCCTTAATTTGTACTTCATCCCCCTAAAGTATACTTAATGGAATACTCCAATTGTCAATTACCTGACAAATCAGAATTTTTGGTCACCCCTGTCTTCTGGCGGTCCTTTTTGGGGGTATATGAATCTGACTGGCGCTGATATTTTGACCCTTTCTGGAGCCACTTGAATGAGCTTCCCTTCCTTTCCTGTAACAAGGGCTACTATGAACATTTTTCCTTCACCATCAGACACTACAAACGGTCCATGATACTCGGAATTGTAATAAGAACCTCCTTTGAGGTAAACTTTGCATTTCCAAGGATAGGGTTGGTTGTAGTGTTCGGTGATCATTTCCTTACTTCAATTGACCTGTTAAGAAGCCACACAATAGCATCTTTGTTCTTCTCGTTGATTCTCATTTGGTTTCTCTTTCCGCTGAACTCCCAATCGTGATGATGTTGTGCACATAGCAAGTTGATTCCTCTCTTCTCGTGTCTCAATTCAGGATGAGCGCCTTTTGAGAGTATATGTGAGAAGAATATCTTCTGAAGCGTATCTCCTAAGAATTTTCCGCACTCCTCGCAATAATGCGGTCTTTCATCCCAAATTTCCTGATAGAATCTTTCGTCATCAGCAATTTGCTTTTTGGCTTTCTCAGAAAGCGTTTTCTTTATTGGGGTTCTTTTGAGGGAATTAGGCTGCTGGCGGAAATGGCAACCCTTACACGTTGGAGGGTTTGACTTCCAAAGGAATTTATCATCTTGGCACACTGAACAGGTTTTTGCCTTACGCTTTATCATTGAAATTGTATCTCTTTATTAGATATTTCGAATATGATGTTTTGCAAAGAGTGTAGGTATTTGATTTCAGTCTCAAAATCTCCGAAATTTAGTTCAAATCCATTTGGGGTTAGTGTTGTGTTGTAGTATATGGTTATGTTCTCATCTAAATCATAAGCAGCGAACCCCAATGATTTTCTTACATGAGAACCAATTCTATTGAGCCATTCGTCCGTCAGTGGTTCATACTCGTAATCATGTCTGCCGCTTTCGATTTCTTGTAAAATAGGAATTGTCACAATGCAGGAAGCGCCCGTTGATTTCCTTCTTATTCGGTTTCCTATTCTGAGTTCTCGCGCGTTCATTCTTCCAAGTATTTCTCAATTATTTCATCGTCAATAAAACCCTCTTCCAAGGTAATGTTAATAAGCCACTCCAAAGTAATTTCTATTTCGGTAAGCCTACGCGAGTGGTCCTTTGTAAGTCCTTTCGATCTCATCTTCTGAAACAGAAGTACGAATTGGGGTTTCAGTCTTTTCGGAATCCCCGCCTGTAGAATCTCCGTCTGTCCGAATTTCGACATTTCCTCCCATCGCTCTACTCTCCATCGTTTCCCCTCCGATACCTTCCCGCGCAATTCCTTCGGGGTTGGCTTTCTCATTCGCTTTTTCCGAGTCGATTTCTTCACTCCTATTGACTCGGGAATCCTCTCCAGAGTTCCGTCCTCCGCGAACCGCCATTTCGTGAAGTCTATCTTTTTCATCATGCAATTCCTTAATGGTTTGATTCTTCTCTTTGAGTTCCGCTAAAAGTTCGCTTATACGCTCTTCCGCTGCTTCTCTTTTGATTTTCTCCGCGTAATGTGCTGCTTTGTGGTTTTTTACGTTCTCAGGAACAAACCCATCCTGTACCTTTTCAATAAGCGTGTCAAGACGTATTCCCAACTGTGAAGATACAAACGCGAGTTCTCTTACAGTAAGGTCTTTTGGATGATGAATCAACTCCTTAGATAGTCTGTTATAGTGCCATCCTTTTCGAATACGTTCATCAATGCGTTTTCGGTATTCCTTTGTTAGTTGAATGATTACTTCTACAGGAGCAATATCCTTGTGTTTTTCCGCGAAGATGGAGTCGTTCTGAGAGTTCGTGTAGGGAATTATGTCTCTTGAGTTCGCTTGTATCATAGCGTTCTTTAGGGATTGAACGGGGTCAAGGTCTTTCTTTCGATATTGCTTCGAAAGTGTTAACTGAGGGTCTTTCCCGAGTGATATTCTCTTTTTACGCCTTCCCATTTTGGATTAAATAATGAGGCTCGCTATAAAACCAGAGAAAAGATACATGGCCGCTCTAATTAAAACAGCGATAAGTGCTTTTGTAATACCTTCTATCAATCCGTCTTTCTCGCTTTTGTTAATAGATGGTTTTTGTGTCAAAAAGGAAATCATGATTGAAATTCCAAATGCACCACTAAGCGATATTGAATCAAAGCCAAATAAAGGCATAGCGATCCAAGCCCATAGTTTTTGAGTTACGAATGAGTTTACAACCCACTCAACAAGTAGGCATATTGCCACGTATGATGCTTTTCCTAATTTTTTCATTTCTATCATTTTTCTAATTCAACAACTCCTTCGTGGAATAAATCCCACAAACAATGTCTGTCACATCAATTCCTTGATATTCTACGCTTATGATTTCATCTTCTCCGTAATCCGCTGGAGAGAAGTAATCAGCAGACCTTAGTAGCGGTGCTTCTTCGTAAACTACTTCGAGTTCGTAATCAAGCCCAGTTCTTGAAGATGTTTTCGTTACAGTTGTGGTCGGCATGACGCAGCGTTTTTGTAGGCGTTCTTAACAGCGATTTTCATTTCCTCAATGAATTCATCAGAAATTACGGAAGAGTATCTTTTGATTCCCTTGTGCATCCATATTTCCATTTTCTGAGCCGCCCTGAATTTACGATTGTACTCAATTGCCTCGTCTAAGGCCACCTTGTAAAAGGTGCAATTAATTCGTTTGTCCTTTGTTCCAGTTACCAGCCCAGCGTCCATTAGTTCATCGAGCCTTCCCGTAATGGTGTTACTCTTTACGTTTAACGCTATTGAGAGGTGTTCAACGGTCAACCCAATAAGACCGCCATGCTCTTTGAGGTAGTTGTAAACACGGGTTCTAATGCTTGGTAATTTCGGCTTGATTTCCTTGTAAGCCTCTGTTTTTTCAATGCTGTTCATGTCTGTCTATTTTACTATTCCGTCATTCCAATGTCCGAGAAAAAGAAAACCTTGATTTGGAGATTCATCATAAGCCCACATTAAATCTAAATCCTTAGTGTAACTGCATTGCAAAAGAGTTATGTTTTTAAAATCATTTGGCACGGATGTGCTTTCATCAATTATGCCATCCCTTCTTCTTATGTGTTTCACAAACCCAATCGGCTTTTTCTCGTCTTGTCTTTCTTCGGATTGTCCGAAGATGCTTGTCTTTGTCATCTCTGTCTATTTTCTTCTGTTGATTTTTCCTTTTCTGAGTATTATCCAATTATCCCCCAAGAAGTCATCCCAAAAGGCTTTTACTCCTTCTTTGGCGCACTTTGGGTAGTGCCATATTCTGTCATCTACACTTTTCGCTACGGTAGTTGTCTCGTAAGGTGAAATGAAAGTGGTAACGCTTGGCCCGATTATTCTTGGGTGAACTGTTTCCAGATTGAACTGCAATCGGGTTCCGTTCTTCATGTCATCGAACAGGTAATCAATGTGCCCGTTCTCTTCTATTTCGGAACGCCCTTTTTGGGTAAGCGTAAGGCAAATGTCATTTCCTATTGAAGCCACGTTCACATACTTACCCTCCCCGTCAACACTTGTTCTTGGAATAGCTTCTGAAAGACCCCTTATCAATTGGGTCATATCCAACATGGATCCTGTTATTCCGTAAATTCCTGCAAGCATTGATTTGTCATCAATCAAATTCACCTTAATAGCCCCTCCGTCATTATCCCTGTAAACGTGAACCTGAGCTCCGATTACATTGACAGCTTCCCCTTTGAAGATAAGCCTGATATTGCTATTTGGAAGGTCTACTTGGTGCATTACCTTACCTTTTCAAGAATTGGACCACCAATAGCTTTTACAACGACATACTCCGAGCCTTCAAACCAAACGGTGTTTCCTTTTCTAAGGATTACTCTTTTGTTTGATTTTACTTGGGGTAAATTCTTGAATCCTCTCATTTCTGAGCGATATTCAAACTCTTTCTGCTCGTCTGTTGCAAACTCTCTACTCATTGTCTTGCGAATTTTACAAATTCATTACCCCTGTCGCAGAAATCACCAATCATAGAGCATACCAGCCCAAAAGACATCCCAGAGTGACCTTGGTTCATAATGATTTCTTTAGCCTCTTTTAGGTCGCATCCACCGTTGAGTTTTTCAACTATTTCAAGCGTAGCTCCCAATTCCATTCCTTCGTAAAGGTCACCAAGCCTAATTGGAACGCATTTATTCCATGTTTCCAAATACTTTTCATCGAGCACTTCTTTGCCTTTGGCAATCCACTCTTCAGTAAGCTTAGGGATTGCTTCTTTGTGTTCGCGTTTTTTTCGTTGGTAATCTTCTTGGCTTTTTCTTGCCATCTCATCGAACTCATGCTTTGTTTTTCCAGTTACTTTCTTGTAAACCGAATCTAATGAGTCCGTGTCTGAGTAAAGCATCTTACCATTGAACTCTCCACAAACCAAATCATCATGGCTTACTAATTCTCTAAATGCTTCATTAAGATCTCCAAATCCAAATTCAATTTCTCGGTACTTTTTTTCCATTTTCAAAACTCTTCTTCAGTGAATAACTCGGTTACCTTTTGCTCAATCTTGTTGGAAAGCGCGTTCAGATACCTCCTAATGGATTTCTCTACTTGCTTTCCTTCAGTGGTTGTGAATGTAGGCAGTTCCTGCTCTCTGAATTGTCTTGCAATTGACAATAGCTTTTCTTTGTCATCATTCCCTTCAAAAAGTTCCTGTTCACGCTTTTTTTCCTTTTCTGCCAATTCCTTTTGACGGGCTTCCATTGCGGCTTTCTGCTTGGCAATTTCCTCTCTTTGGGCTTTCATTCGGGCTTCTTCCTCTTCACGGATTCTTCTTTCTTCCGCTTCCTTTTTGGCTTGTTCTTCCCGTTCCGCTTGAACCTTTTCGTTGTGATTTTTCTTGAATGATTCAAACTCTTCATCTGACCACCCTTCAAGTTTTTTCTTGGTAAGAAGCCTTTTACCGTTGTACTTCACGGTATCTCCATCAAAGGAAACATCCAATAGTGAGTTGACCCTACCTGAAACAAGTTTCTGAATACGCTCTTGTTCAAGCCTTGCCTTTTCCTGTTCCTTGCGAAGTTTTTCTTCAGCGGCTTTTGCTTGCATTTCAGCTCTTCGTTCGGCTTCTTCTTTTTCAGCCTTTAACCGAGCCATTTCTTCCTCAGCTTTTTCGAATTTTCCTTTAGCGGTTTCGTACAGGTCGTTGAATTCCTTTTCAGAGAACTTGGCAAAGTCAATTGCGTCAAAGTTTTCTACATAGGAAGCATAACGAAGGATTTTGTTCGTTCTTTCCTTTGCAAGGGCGGCCTCCTCTTCGGCTTTCTTCTGCTTCAGGTATTCGTTACGGGTTTCTGTGAAGTATCGCTCCCATTGATCATCTTCCATTTCCCCAAGGGTTTCTGGAAAGTTGGTCACCCCGTAATCGGACAATGCCAATTCGCGATCTTCCTGCTTGGCCTTTATTTCCTCTTTTCGCTTGTTCTCAATGTAGTTCTCAATTTCGGCCAATTGGTCTTCCTTACCTGAAACGGTTGCCCGAATTATGGCTCTCATTCCGTCAATGGCCTTTGTTTGGAGTAACAGGTCTTTCTTCACCTCCTTATGAGCAGCATCCGCCCCAGTACGTACTTTAACGTACTTCCAGCGTAGTTTTTTAGCCTCTTTAGCGTCCTTCGGTGTCCACGTATCAATAGACACTATTTCGTTGTACTCCTGCTCATACTCTTCCATTAGGTCGATTATGGGGGCAAAGGCCTTTTTAAGGTTGGCCGCTCTTTCGGTGGGTATTCCAGTAACGTACTTTTCGATTTCCTCTTTTGGGATTACCGTTACTTCAAGTGGTTCTGTCTGTTTTGTCATCTTCTGTGATTTTTAGTAGGTCAAGTCTTTTTAGAGTGTCGAATACATTTTTCCCTACAATTACTGTAGTCGCCTGTTCTTCCATTGTTTTTGGAATTTTACCCCCAGCAATAACTCCTATTACCAAGTGCTTGATGTCTTGTTCTTTCATGCTGTCTGTTTAGTCGATTCCTAAAAACATTTCAAACTTGTCTCCAGAAGATTTTTCTGATTCGTTTTCTTCTGAATCATCTTCTTCTCGATTTTCCTGTTTTGGCATTTCCTGTATAGCCTTTACGATTTTAGCCATTTCTCCCAAGCAAAGTGAAAACCCTTTCTTTTGGTATCGGAAAGCCCTGCTAAGGGTACTTGCTGGGTAAGTGATTTTATTGATCATCAACTGCCTTTTAGATAGGTCAATGTACGAGGTTACATCGTGGTAAACCTGTTTTCCATCAACGGCAAACATTGAAACGGTAAAGTCGAAAGCGTTAATGGTTTCCTTTGGACTGTCAAAGAAGTGCTTTACAAGGTCGAAGGTCTTCTTTTGGTAAGTAATCTTCATTCCGTTGTCGCTTTCCCATTTAACTTCCGCACCCTTGTCTAAGAAATACTTTCTCGTCTTGTCGTACTCCTTTTGATTAGGAAAGAACAGGTCGAAATCTGTTTTAAGAGGTTTTCCTGAGAAGAAATCTCTTACTGCGCCTCCTGCTATCCA
>Ga0180432_10009310_pt1 | contig 12000 bp, 10 predicted proteins | sample SS_ome_10_FD_132414 | JGI IMG/M metagenome (GOLD analysis project Ga0180432, IMG submission 132414) | Hypersaline lake sediment archaeal communities from the Salton Sea, California, USA - SS_1_MS_2 metaG | ecosystem: Environmental > Aquatic > Non-marine Saline and Alkaline > Hypersaline >...
CGCCTCCGGTGACGGTGTCGTCGTCGGGGTCTCCGGCGGGCCGGATTCGCTCTGCCTGCTCCACGCCCTGCTGTCTCTGCACAATCCTCTCCGCCTGCGCCTGCACGTGGCCCACCTCAACCACAGCACCCGTGGGGCGGAGGCCGACGCCGACGCCGAGTTTGTCTCGGCGCTCGCCACCGAATGGGGCCTGCCGGTCACGGTCGAGAAGCGAGATGTGCCCGCCCTGGCCCAGGCCCACCACATGGCTTTCGAGGAAACGGCCCGGCGCGTGCGCTACGAGTTCCTGGCACGAGTGGCCGGGGATATCGGCGCGGACAAAATCGCGGTCGGCCATAACGCCGATGATCAGGCCGAGACCATCCTGATGCACTTCCTGCGCGGGGCCGGGCTGGCCGGGCTACGTGGCATGCTCCCACTGACCCCGCTCTCCGACTACCGCTTGATCGCGGAGCTGTCCCTTGGCTCCCCACCGCTACCCGCCGTTGCGCTCATCCGCCCCCTCCTCGAAGTCCCCCGCGCTGACATCGAAACCTATTGCGCCGACCACGGCCTCAGCCCGCGCTTCGACCGTTCCAACCTGGACACCACCTACTTCCGCAACCGTCTGCGCCACGAGTTGCTGCCAACCCTGGAAACCTACAACCCCAACGTCCGCGCCCGGCTGTGCCACACCGCCGCCGTCGTCGCCGCTGACTACGAACTGCTGACCCAACTGCGGGAGCAAGCCTGGAATCGAGTGGTGCGCGAAGAACGGGGGACAACAGCCATCGTCTTCGACCGCGCGGCCTGGCGGGCACTGGCCGTGGCCCTCCAGCGTGCCACCCTGCGCCAGGCGGCCTATCGCTTGCGCAGAAGCCTCCGGGACGTGGATTTTGTCCACGTGGAGAACGCCCGGCGGGTAGGGTTGAGCGGAGAGACTGGCGCTCAGGCTACACTGCCGATGGGATTGGCGCTCACAGTGGGCTACGACACCCTCACCGTGGGTGATCAAGGCGAGGCTGCCCCCCTACCCAACGAGCCACTCCTGTGGAGTGCCGAGCGGCTACCGGTGCAGATGCCCGGCACGACGCCGCTCCCGCAATCGGAGTGGACCCTACGGGCCGAGGTGTTGGAGGATTGGGATACGCACGAGGTAACCACCAATCCCGACCGCTGGACAGCTTACTGCGACGCAGATGCCCTCGCCGGTCCGCTGGCGTTGCGCCCTCGCCGCGTTGGCGATCGCTTCCGACCCCAGGGAATGGAAGGACACAGCGTCAAACTGAGCGCGCTGATGACCAACCTCAAAATCCCCCGCCCCTGGCGTGATCACGTACCACTGCTCGCGAAAGGCGACCAAATTGTATGGGTATGCGGCCAGCGCATGGGACACGGCGTCGCCATCGGGCCGGAAACCCAGCGGGTGGCGCGGCTACAGTTTGTGCGCTGCAGAAAAAGCGCTACTCCAGTCCCGGACCATCCTCCGCGCCGTGGTTCGCATGGCCAGCGACCAGACCCGGAGCCTGGAGGCCTAGCTCGCTGAGCCGTCGGACTACCATTTGAACCGGGACCTGGAAATGAGCAGCCAGTTGCTCCACCGAGGCTCCCTCAATACAGGCCTGTTGCACCCAGGCATCCGGCATCAGCAGGCAGCGTGCAAAGAGTTCACCATAGGCGTAGGGATGCTCGTAGCAGGACCAGCCCAACTCGACGGCTCGAGGCGAGCGACAGAAGGCAACGTACAATTCCCGCGCCATACTCGCCCGCTGCACCGCGTGAGTCTTTGCCAGGTCAACGGCAATCAGCCGCGAGCCGTCGAGCAAAGGCCGGTACACCGCATCATATAGCCCCAGGTCCAACTCCAACAGACTCAGGCGTTCGAAGACGGGCAGAGCGTTCCTGATCATCTCCCGCACAGGCACAGGGGGCGCTGCGACACCATAGGCGCGCAGCAACCCCCAGGCCAGGCATTCGACGAGGAAAGTCTTCGAGTGCTGTGGTCCCTCATCAGAGAATTCCCGCCCTGCTTCTGCTCTAGAAAACATCAACATAGATAGCCAATAGAGTACCTACCGGGTTGCGATTGTGAGGAACAGGCCAGACTCTAACAAGCTCCTAGTCGCTCATACAGCCCGACCGCAAACTCCTGGAGTGAGTCGGTCTCCACGATCAGGGCGACCTCCCGTTCCTCCTCACTCAAGTCAAACTCTGCCAGTAGGGCGGGGCGCTTTCCGTTCAGCAGTTCCTCACAGAACCGGCTATCGATCAGCGCGGTGCCGATGAGGGTTTGAAGCGCCGTTTTCGACATACTAACCTCCAATCGCGTGGACAGGGAAAATCAGCATCTAAACCCCCAATACACCTGGCTGGCAGAGCGCACCCGCGAAATCGTCCAGCGTATCAGCATTGACGGCCAACACAGCCTGTCGCTCCGCCTCCGTCAACCCGAACGTATCCACTATCTCGCGGCGCTGTCCGTTGAGTAAGCGCTCACGGAAGGCAGGATCGGTGAGCGCCATCCAAACCAACTCGTCAAGCCTGTGCGATAGCATGTTCTACGCTCCTTAAGTACCGCTGCCACCGCCATGCATTGGTTCGGCCAAAATACCGTGCAGCCCATCTGTAGCCTGCACCGCGCCGGCCACACCAGGAGCCACAGACCCGAGCACCAGCCCCACGAGCAGCACGACGGTCATCACCACCACTGCCACCTTCTTACGTGTGTTCTCCATGTCTATCCTCCCCTTATCTAAGATCAAATCTGACTACAGGATAGCATGGACCTCTGAACAAACCTCTGAACAACGGCCCTCAAAACGGGTGAATTGGGGAAAAAAACGAAAAAAGGGCTGCCTCTGGGCAGCCTTTTCGGTGTACCGCGTTCAAATTCGATTCAAATCTGGATTACGATCTCAACCCAGCTCCCTTCCGGCGATTTGCTCGTACAGCCTCTGTGTCTCAATCGACGGATCGACACCCAACTCTCGCTGCAGTATCTCTTGACAACGATGGTACTGGGCCAGTGCCTCCGGGCGCCGGCCAGCCTCGACGTAGCAGTGCATGATACGCCGGTGGATGTCCTCCCGCAGGTCGTCCAACTCCAGAGCCCGCTTATACCAGCCAATCGCGTCCTCAAACTCCCGCCGCGCCTCGTAGCATTGCCCAACACCGATCAATGCCTCAAGATACATGCCTCGCAGCGCCTCCCGTCTCGGCACACACCACACCCGCTCTACTTCGGGCAGGAAATCACCCCGGTAGAGCGCCAGCGCACGCCGCCACAGGTCCTCTGTCTGCCAATCGTGAGACGGAAGAAGCCGCGCCCGGTTCACCAACGTCTCAAACGCCTCGACGTCGAACCAGTAATCGACGTCACCCATACAGTACTGCCCCTCATCCATCACCACAGCCTCCGCGCCCAGTGCTCGCCGTATGCGGTAGAGTGTGGTGTGGAAACTGTCGGCCATCTTCTTCGTGGATAACTCGGGCCAGAACACCGCCCCGATGGCGTCCCGCTCCTGGGGACCGTGGAGAAGGATGTAGAAGAACAACTCCTTGGCCATCGCCGCCTGCCATTCGGACGAGGAAACGGCTTGTCCGTCTCGGACGACCCGCCCCTCCCCCAGCGCGTAGACCTCCAATCTGTCGACTGCGTCCTCTTCCTCCGCACCTCCATTCCCCTGAATCTGCGCCGCCCCGAAGGCCCTTAATTGGCGCACTCTCTCGGCGATAAGGCTACAAGCCGTCATACCCCTGGTTATGCCCAGTCTCAGCAGACCCTCGGCATGCTGCCCCTCCACGACTGCGAACTGGTACGTGCCGATTTCGTCCGCTAAATCCACTGCCCGGTCCAACTCCGCGACCGCTAGGGCCTCATTCCCGGCCAGAAAGTAGGCCCTGGCCAGCAAGAAGTGGACGCGAGCCAGCTCACGCTTCGCATGCCGCTGCTCCAGGAAACGGCTCCCTTCGGAGAGGAGGTCAAGGCCTGCCTCTACCTCCCCACTTTCGGCCAATGTGATCCCTTCAGCCACAAGCAGCAGCCCCTGCCCCTCGAGATTCAACCCGTTTGCCTCAGCCAACTGGCGCGCCTGCTCCAGCAGGGCCAAGGCCCGTGCGTGTCCTCCCTGCCAGCGGTACATGTCCGCCTGCGCCCGCAGGATATAGACCGCCAGGCCCGGCTCGTTCTCCCGCGCGATCTCCCACCCGGCATAATACAAGGGCTCGGCGCGCTCGTACGCCCCCACGTCACGGTAGAGATCAGCCATCCCCACGGAAATGTAGGCCTGATTCCACAAATCACCCCCACGTCGCGCCGCTGCCAGCCCCTCCTCGTACAGCGCCAACGAACGCTCATACTCCCCACGCGCATAGTGGAGCCAGCCCAGGTTGTTGAGCACCCCAGCCAACTGCGTGGGTGCCCCCAACCGCCGCCCAATGCCCAACGCCTCATTCACGAAGACAATCGCCTCGTCGAAGCGTCCTAGATCAACCAGAGCAGTTCCCAGATCCTGCAACAGATTAGCCACGTCGTAGAAACTGCCGACCTGTCGGAACAACGCCAGCGCCTCTTGCAGCTCGATCACACCCTCGGCCAGGCTGCCCAGTCCAACGTAGGCTCTCCCGATGAGTCGCTGTGCCTGCGCTCGCTCCGCCAGTTCACTCTGGCCCGGCACGTCCAGCACTGCCTGCGCTTCCACAACGACGTCCTCGTAGCGACCTTCAAACAACCCCAGCGTCGCGCGCTGCATGTGCACCTTGGTCAGCAGAACCGTGTCCCCCCGGTCAGCGAACCCAGCCTCGGCGTAGGCCAAAGCCTGTCGCGCCTGCCCGTAGCCACAGCGATCGGTGAGCACCTTACTCTGATACAGCGACAGCCGCGGAACCTGGACTCTGACCTCCTCGGGCAGCGCATCAGCCCACCGCAGGAGCGTCTCGACCCAGCCCCGCGTGAACCATTCCATCGCGACCCGCTCCATCAGCACCGCCGCGTCTGGATAGGCTTCGACGGCCAGATAGTGGTACACCGCCTCTTCGATGTCATTGTCCTGCTCGAATCGCCTCGCAGCACGCATGTGCAGTTCAGCATAGCGCACTGGATCACGCTGGCGCAACTGCTCGCACAGGAAGTCTCGGAACAAGTTATGGTATCGATAGGTCGCTGCAGACCCCGCGCCGAAACGGGTGACGAAGAGATTACGTCGCTTCACCTCACTCAGCAGGCCGCGAGACTCTCTGATTCCCAGAATCTCGCGGCACAGGCGCGGCGACATCTCACGCAGCACAGCCGTGGTGGTCAGGAAATGCTGAACGTCGGGCGGCTGCCGGCTCAACACATCCGTGGCCAGATACCCGTACGTCTCGGCCGTAGCCCTCCCCGCATCAAGTAGGAAAGTCTTGGCCCCCTCACTCAACAGGTCAGCCAGCAACAAAACGCCCGTGACCCAACCCTCGGAATTGGCGGCGATCTCCTCCGCCTGGGCCTCAGACACCTCGATCCGCGATACTTGCAGGAGCTCCCGGATCTCCTGAGGCGTGAAGCGCAACTCCCGGTCCGTCAGGCCGACCAGTTGACGCTTGGCTACCAGGCGGGTGACAGGGGCATCCGGCAACACGCGGCTGCCCAACATCAGATGGCAGTTGAAGGGAAGTACCTCAAGCAGGCGATGGACGAACGTCCTGATACCGAAAGCGCCGTCCAAAGTCTCGTAGTTGTCCACCACGACGACAAGCGGGGTGTCAATCTCGACCAGCTCGTTGACGAACGCCCCTGCCAGACCCGCCGAGTCACGCAGGAGATCCCCATCCATGGACGCCAACGTAGATTGAGTATGCTGGCCAAAACCTTGGAAGCGCTCCTCAATAGCGCCCACCAGGTACTCGACGAACGCCCGCAGATCGCGGTCGCGCTCGTCGGCCGTGTACCAACACACCGGCACAGGACTGTGCCGCGCGAAATCGACCAACGCCGACGTCTTGCCATAACCGGCCGGGGCAGAGATGAGCGTCAGCCTGGCCTCCAGCCCCTGCCCAATCGCCTGGCATACCCGTGGCCGGTGCAACAGGCCCGCCGGGCTGGGTATCAACAATTTGGAACGGACGAGAGAAAACTCGGAGACAGCCAACGGTCCTCAGCCCCCACGATCACCAATATGCTAACAAATTGACAAATTTACTGGAATCATCGTATTTAGAGTATACCTCTAGAATTTGAAAGGAGCAAGCAGCCCAGCCTGGGGTAGTGCAGGAGATCAGGAGAAACCGCTACCGTGTTCCGCAAAAAAGTGGTATACTACGAGCAGAACAAGCAAGGAGACGGCAGCCAGCGCCCAGATCTCACTTTGCCGGGGGGGAGGAAGGAATTAAGCCCATGAGGGTGCTCTTGGTAGATGATCATCCATTGTTCCTGGAAGGATTCCAGGACCTGCTGACCACCCGAGGCGTCGAAGTCATCGGCACAGCGAACAATGGGCTGGAGGCGCTGGACAAAGCGCGCTCGTTGCGTCCCGACGTGATCCTGATGGACATCCACATGCCCCGCTGCGATGGATTGGCAGCCACACGCCTGATCAAAGCCGAACTACCCGACACCAAGATCGTGATGCTCACCGTATCCGATGAAGACGAGGAATTGTTTGAAGCTATCAAGAGTGGAGCCTCAGGCTACCTACTCAAAAGCCTGGACGTCGACGTGTTCTTTGAACTCCTCTCGGGATTGGAAGCCGATGAAGCGCCTCTCTCACCGGGCCTGGCCATCAGGCTCCTGGAGGAGTTTTCCTACCGGGCCAGCGAGGCCGAAGCGGCCACACCGGCTGAAGACGAAGACGACGAGACACAGAACTTGACCTCCCGGCAAATGGAAGTCTTGACCCTCGTGGCACAAGGACTCACCTACAAAGAAGTCGGTGCTACTCTCTGTCTCAGCGAACGCACGGTCAAGTATCACATGGGCGAGATTCTGAAGCGACTACACCTCAGGAATCGCGCCCAAGTCATCGCTTATGCCACGCGCATGGGTTACACAAAGCGCATGTGATCCCCCCAGATAGCTCCCCCACACACAACTGATCCAATTGCACCAAAGTACAGTCCTCGCGGCGTGAGGACTGTACTTGATTTATCCCCGAACTGTACCTCAGGCCATTGACAGCGCAGAGACGATTCCTCTATACTTAGAAGTGTTGACTTGCCTGCAAGTCCCGCCTATCTCGACGGCTTTCTAATCTTGACGGGGGTGCGGGGTGGAAGAGCTGAGAACAGTAGTACTATACGGAAATTCTCTGTATGTAGCTGGGCTGGAAGCCTGCTTGAAAGGCAAACCAGGTCTGGATGTCGTGCGGGTTGACGCTACACTCCCCGACCCGGGGCAGCGCCTGAAGGATCTCTGCCCCGATCTCATCATTCTCGACTTGGCTGCTCCTGATTCAGAATTCGCAATTCCCTTTCTCAGGAAATACCCGCGCCTTTCAGTCATTGATCTGGATATCGCCAGCGACACAGTTGTCGTGTTCTCGACACAGCAGTATACGGCACTTTCGGCAAACGATCTGGCGCAAGTAATCTGGACACCGCTCCGCCCACAAAACTAGGGAATGTGCATACAAAAATCATGAAAGATGTGGGTGATCTATGCGCCTTTGTAGAACTAGAGACCGGCTGATAGAGAGAAATCAGGAGACACGATGTTAGAACTGAATTTCTTCGGCGCTGCTCAGGCATGCTACGCTGACAGACCTCTAGCTGGTTTTCCCAACCAACAAGCCCATCTGCTCTTGTGCTACCTGCTCCTGAATCGAGATCGCTCGCATCATCGCGAGCGGCTCGCGACTGTCTTCTGGAGCGAATATCCTACCCAGGTCTCACTCAAATACCTGCGGAATTCCATTTGGCGGGCGCGTAAGATCCTCAAATCAGTCGGGGCCCCCGCCGATGAGTACCTGGCGATCGACAATGGCAGCGTATCCTTCAGATGCTCAAGCCGGTACTGGCTGGACGTAGAGGTCTTCGAGGAACGTGTGACATCATACCAGGGCAGGTCCGGCCACAATCTGACGCCCGAGCAGGCTACCCACCTTGAAGAGGCCACAGAGCTATATGTTGGCGATTTGCTGGAGGGGGTCTACGAAGACTGGTGCCTGTACGACCGAGAGCGCCTGAACCTCCTGTACCTGAACGCGCTCGGCAAACTGATGGACTTTCACGAGATCAATACCACTTACGAACAAGGCCTGGCCTGCGGCGAACGCATCCTGAACTACGACGAAACCCGCGAGAAGGTCCACCGGCAGATGATGCGGTTGTACTGGCTCCAAGGCAACCGGGACGCCGCCCTGGCGCAATACAAACAGTGTACCCAGATCCTGCGCGAGAACCTGGACATTCTCCCTATGGAGGAAACGACGCACCTGTACCAGCAGATGCTGCACAACCAGTTCCAACCCGCCAGTCGATTGGGGTACCGCGAGTCCCCCCCACCCTTCACCGTCAATCCCGATGAGTCCACCCAAATGCTGGTGGAATACACGCTTCACAAGATCCACACCCTCCGCGCGACGATCGATGAGGCCAGTGCTGAATTGCATCACATAGAACACTTCATAAAGGAGACGATGCTCAATCACCAGAGCCTGTAACATCCATACATTTTTCGAACAGGTTTCCTGAAAAGACGCCAACACCCCATTGGAAAGACGCTTCAAAGACGCTGTGTAGACGCGATCACGCTATTCTATCACTGAAGATGCAGGGCCGGAGTTGGGGATACCCACACCCTGATCACAGAGCTTGCGGAATAGCCACATCAACTTGCAGTGCACAGTGCCCCTCTGGGGCCTGCCGACAAGGAGACCTTACTTGAAAGCCGACACTTACTCCTTCGTGATTCGGATCTGGCATGAAGCGCTGGACAGCGAGGGTCACATTACGACTTGGCGCGGTTCCATAGACCACGTGGGGAGTGACGAACGACTCCACTTTGACGACCTGGCTCGAATCGTGCAGTTCATCCAGGAGCAAATCGGGTTAGAGAGCCAACGTTCCCAATCACCGATCAACGCCAGCCCTCGCCCAGGTACAGCCGTTCTAACGGGCGGACATTCCTAGCATCATCTCAGGTGTTACGCACGACACACAGCGCAGGTTTGTAGAATCAAGGAGGGTTATGCGATGACATCGGAACGCAAGGCTTTTGCCGAACCAATGAAACCGCCCAGGCCGGACCAGAAACCGACAGGCCGAGGACAGGCGTTGGACGGCCAGGAGTTGATCATCCGCGAGCTGGCCTACATCGTCGAACAGAGACAGGCCAAGTTCTGCCGCAACGTGGGCAACGAAGCGCGCACCCAGGAGAATCATTAGCCCGTCCCGATGTTCCTGTCCAGGACAGCAAACAGGCTCAGATTCCCCTCGCGCCCGCCAGCGCGGAAGATTTCACGGACGCACAGACCACTCTCGGCGGCCAGCCGGCCCACCTCAGCTCCGTCCACCAGGTGGCAATAGCGCAGTCCCTTGCCCTCTCGCTTCCAGTCGAGTAGGTAGTCGCCTGGATCGAGTGCCCCCTCCGCGATGCCTGCCTCCCCCCAGTCCACGATCTTGCGCCGCATGCGCGCGCTATCCAGGAATTGCCAGGTAGATAGGACCACACAACCGTCGAGCGCCACCACACTGGTCACATCGCGCAGCACCTGAGCGCGCAGGTCGAAGCCAGGAATGTGATGCAAGATAGCCAACGCCACAGCGCAGTCGAAGGACGCATCGGTGAGTGACCCAACCCAGCCAGGCTGAGCGACGTCGGCCACGCGGAACTCCGCCGAGATGGCCGTGAGCCGGGTAACCTGGGCACGGGCCACCCCCACCAACGCCGGCACCGCATCCACACCAAGATAGGTCACGCCGGGACGCTCCCGGTCCAGCAGGCGGGCCAGGCGCCCATTCCCACAGCCCACGTCGAGCACCCTTGCACGCTGTGGGATATACGGTAGAATGCTTGTCAGGGCAGGGTCGGACACCGGCCGGCTGGCGGCAAAGGGCCGGGCGAAGGTGGCATAGAACTTGCGGTTCAGCGCGAGCAACTTCTCAGCGATTCCCCTGTCCACGCAATGGATTATAGTCGAGTGAAGCACAAGAAGCAACTTGGAGTCAGCACGCGTGAGCACACAGCGTGAAAGAGCCTGGCGAGCAGTACACCGGGCGACCTTCGACCTGGAACAGCATAGAGATCTGCTCACCACCATCCTGGGCGAGATACAAACTGCCCCACACCTGGCGGGGCAGAACCTGACGCGCATCCTGCGCCAACATCCGCTGCCCGACGGTCACATCCTCTCCAAGAGCCAACTCCTCAAGGGATACACCCAACTGTGCAAACAGCAGGGACATATACCTGACCCCGAGCTCGTGCGCCGCCTGCAGGTCAAGCCTACGCGCACGATCTCCGGCGTGGCCCCGGTGACGGTGCTAACCGAGCCCTTCCCCTGCCCCGGCGAATGCATCTTCTGCCCGGCGGTCGAACACATGCCCAAGAGCTACCTGCCCGACGAACCGGGCGCGATGCGGGCCGTCGCCCACGATTTCGACCCCTATGCTCAAACCGCCAGCCGGATCACAGCGCTGGCCGACATCGGCCACAACGTCGAAAAAATCGAGTTACTCATCCTGGGTGGGACGTGGTCCTGTTATCCAGAAGCATACCAGGAGTGGTTCGTGCGTCGCTGCCTGGACGCAATGAACGGCGTGGAGGCTACCACGCTGGACGAGGCGCAGCGCCTCAACGAGCGCGCATCACACCGCAACGTCGGGCTGGTGATCGAGACGCGACCCGACCGCATCACACCTGAGGAGATACATCGCATGCGCCGCCTGGGCGCGACGAAGGTTCAACTGGGCGTGCAGAGCCTGGATGACGCCATCCTCGCCCTTAACCGGCGCGGACACACTGCGGCGGAGACACGTCGGGCGATGCGCTTGCTGCGCCTGGCCGGCTTCAAGATCGTCGTCCACTGGATGCCCAACCTCCTGGGCGCTACTCCGGAGAGCGACCTGGAGGACTTCCACCGGTTGTGGGACGACCCGGCGTTGCGACCTGACGAACTCAAGATCTACCCCACATCCCTCCTACCGGACACGGAACTACACGAGCACTGGCAACGGGGGGAATACCGGCCGTACGACCAAGAGACGCTGGTCACGTTGCTGGCTCGTTGCAAGACGCTCATCCCGCCCTATTGTCGTGTCAACCGGCTGATGCGCGACATCCCGGGCCCCAATATCGTGGCTGGCGTCAAGAAATCAAACCTGCGCCAGATCGTGAAACGCCACATGGCCCAACAAGGCACGGTCTGCCACTGCATCCGGTGCCGCGAAATACGCGGCCGGAAGATCGACCCCGACGCACTCAGGCTGGAGCAGTCGGACTACGCGACCGATGCCACCCGCGAATGCTTCCTCAGCATCGTCACGCCCGAGGATCGGCTGGCGGGGTTCCTGCGCCTCTCGCTGCCCCAGGCCAGACCGCCCATCGCCGAGTTGGCCGGTTGTGCCGTGATACGCGAGGTACACGTCTACGGTCCGGCCCTGGATCTGGGGTCCAGGCGGGAAGGAGCGGTGCAACACGCGGGGATAGGCACCTGGCTGCTCGACGAAGCACATCGCATCACCAGACAGGAAGGATATGACCGTCTGGCAGTCATCGCCGCTGTGGGCACGCGACCCTACTACCGGGAGCGGGGATTCATGCACAGAGAGCTGTACATGATCAGTGATGTGAAAACCACCTGACATACGCCCCGCAACTTCTAGCCATCCTCAGTGTTCTTGAAACTAGTACAAGGCCAAGCTGAGGAGGGATGTCAAATGAAGAAGTACGGACGTATCACTGGGTGGGGCAAGTCGGTTCCCCAGCGTATCCTGACCAACCACGACCTGGAACAGATGGTGGATACTTCTGACGAGTGGATCGTCACGCGCACTGGGATCCGCGAGCGCCGCATCGCTGGGCCGGGTGAGACGACGGCGACGATGTCC
>Ga0180432_10009311_pt1 | contig 12000 bp, 3 predicted proteins | sample SS_ome_10_FD_132414 | JGI IMG/M metagenome (GOLD analysis project Ga0180432, IMG submission 132414) | Hypersaline lake sediment archaeal communities from the Salton Sea, California, USA - SS_1_MS_2 metaG | ecosystem: Environmental > Aquatic > Non-marine Saline and Alkaline > Hypersaline >...
GACGACGTCGCCGAGTTGCTCCTGGACCGAGGAGGCGAGCCTGGTGCCGAAGACCGCGACGGCACCACCCCTCTGCACAGCGCGGCCGTCTACGGGCGCCCCGCGGTGGCCCGTCTCCTGCTGCGCGCCGGTGTGGACGCGAACGCTCGGGACGAGGACGAAAGGACCCCTCTCCACATGGCGGCTATCTTCAACCACCGCGATGTCGCCGAGATGCTCGTCAGGAACGGAGCGGTTGTCGATGCGCGGGATTGGGACGGGGACACGCCTGCGGCCCTGGCGGCCGCGTATGGTCACCGTCGCCTGGTGAGGTGGCTACGCGGCCAGAGTGATTCGCGTTGAGAAGAGAGACTCCCGATCCTGCCTCAGCGGCAACATGGCGCGCGTCCCGGCCCGTCCCGGTCGGTCGGATTGCTTCGCAGCGGAACAAGGACTCTCGCGGGGCGGTTGCCGATCACCTCTCATCCCTATGTGGGATCCGCAACCTTCCCCATGAAGAGCACCGCGCCGGAAGGACGATGCCGGATGGCAAAGAGGAAGGGGCGATCGGCGCGGAACACCCAAGAGCCCTCCCAGCCCACCTCTGCGCCCGAGGCACCCACGGCCTCCGTTCCCTCCTCGCTGACTTCTACGAATGTGCTGTGGATCACCCGGCTGATCCAGATTGCTCCCGGGGGCATCATGCCTGAGAAGTCCGCCTCGGCGGAGAAGGCAATCCCCATGCCCATAGCCTCCAAGGGTTCATTCAAGAGCAAGTCACTCTCCAGCCGGAATCGCGGTATGTAAACGTCGATCCCATCCAGCAGCCAAAGGCTGGAGATGAGGTCATCCCACAACTCGGGCGTGAGGCGTTCGATGAGATCGTTGACGTTCTCGGAGGGGTCCGGCAGAACGATGGCCATGCTGTAGTCGCCCAGGCTGTACGGCAAATCCAAAACCATGGTCCCGCTCGCAGTGTCCCAGGCATACCACTGCTCGCTTTCCTCCATGACCATCATCTCGCAGGGGACGTGCGTGCCATCCAGTAGATGAAAATCTTGCTCGACCGTCAGCTCGGGATCGAACTCTTTCACCCACTGCCCCTTGAACCAGATCGTATCGATCAGGTACAGGCGGCTGTTGCCTGGTATCTCATCCAGGATTGCGGGGATGCGGCCATGGGTCTCTTCGTCCACCCAGCTGTTGATGGTGCCCAGGGCTTTCGGATTGAGGAAGTCCAGCGAGGCGATGTGGGTATCGTAATAGGTGCGTCCCACCTCCAGGAAGGCCTCCGCCGGCTGTGTTCGCGCATCAATCCATATCGAGGTGGCGATCTCGATCGGCGCCTGCGAGCCGAAGCCGATGAATCGAGCGACCAGGTCGCGGTAGCCTTCGTTCACCTCCTCGATCGTGAGCTCACCCAGCTCCAACGTCCGCCCCATAGCCGTTTTGGTTTCGCCGTCGGCACCATTGTAGGCCATGAGCAGGGGAGTCGAGCAGCTGAAGGGGGACAGAAACAGGTTGTCCCCGTGCGAGGCTTGCTGATTGATCTCTTGGAGCAGCTTGATTCCAAAGGCAGTGTGACTCTCGGTGAGTGCCCGTTCAGACGCACTCAATGGCCGTCCCGCTTGCACGGACGGGCTCACGGGGTCATCCGAACCACCGGAGCAAGAGAGGGAAAGAAACCCAACCACGAGAAACAGGAAGGTAGGGGCCTGACGCATGTGCCACCTCCATGGCTTTTGAGCCTCCAACGCCCGCGTGGGCGTTCACCAGCCCCTCAAGAGCAAGTGTGGCAGAACGAGCCGCGGACGGCAAGCGTCAAAACGCATATCATCGCAGCAACACGATCCGTCGGCTGGTGCGCGTGTCCCCCGCGGCCAAGCGGAGCAGATACACCCCGCTTGATACCGGCTGCCGGCTCTCGTTCCGGCCGTCCCACACCAATGCGTAGCGTCCCGCCGCCCACTGCCCGCCCGCCAGCCGACGCACGAGTCTCCCCGAGGGGTCGAAGATCTCCACCCGAACCTCGCCCGCCGAGGCCAGGTCGAAGCGGACCAGGGTCTCCCGCGTGAAGGGATTCGGAGCATTGGATCGAAGGCTCGTGAATCGCACGCCATCGTCCAGATCGACCTCGGGCACATCGGTGAAACCTCCAGCGTGGATCATGTGGGCGACATGGACATGCAATTCGAGGTCGGCCAGGTCAGCTCCCCCGGCGATCACGAAGGAGATCCGTCGAGACTCATCCGGTGCCAGATCGATGGGGCCGGCCGAGGCAAGGACGCTGTAGTCGGCGGCCGAGTCGGGGTCGGTGACCACGTATCCGTCCGCGGCGGTCAGGAACCGGTGCTTGTCGGCATCTAAGATGTAACCTTGCGGCCAGACGTGGACAGGGTTCGGGATGAGGGTCAGATTGGCGACCGGTGGGGCTTCCTCTCCCGTCAGCAGGCTCACACCCACGTGGGTCCCCGCGGAGTCGGCCATGTAGACCAGGTTCCGCGCGGCGTCCACGCCGCCCCGATCGAGCGTGGAATCGATGCCGACGTTGAAGTCCACGAAGCATCCGACGTAGAGATCACTCAACGCACTTGCCCCGCGATTGCAAATCGAGTAGTGAACCATGGCGAAGTCGCGCGCCACGGAGTTCATCCCATAGACCCACGACTCCTGGTCCACGAAGAGACCGCGCGGTTCGGCGGCCGCCGAGTCGGTGTAGCTGGCGTGAATGTCCTGGTGGGATGTGCCCTCCTCATCGATCCACACGTGACCATCGGGGGAGACGGACACCCGCCACTCGGCTTCGGGGTCGGCGTCGTAATCCCGATTGGCCACGTAGGCTTCACTCTGGCCAACCCAGAGGCCGCCGATGAGCAGCCGGTTCCGTCCATTCCAGGGGTAGAGCAATCCCGATCCCTCGGCTTGGGATTCATCCAGGAATCCCAACGTGCCCTGATCGGTCATCGAGAGGACGCAGTTGCCCACGTCATGATCGGCCCAATCCTTCAGCGGGATGCACGGGTTCGGATTGCAGCGATCCCAAGCGGGTGCCCAGATGCCGCCGGCGTCCAGGCAGTTAGCCTCGGTGGCGAGGATGCACCCCTCGCCGACACAGCAGGCCAGTTCGGCCGGCGGGCAAGCCTGCTCCGCCGACCACGCCGACGCTATGCATCCGGAGTCGATCGAGCGGACGCTCCAGTAGTACGTCCCTTGAGGAACACTCAGCGTGAGCGCCGTTGCCGGCCCAACATTGCCCATGAGCGGCGATCCGTAGGTTCCGGGGACGACATCGTGGTTTCCGGATGAGGTGCCTACCCGCAGGCAGTAGGTGAGACCGGACGCCGCCGTCTCGGCGTCCAATGCGCCGCTCCACGTCAGCCGGATCGTGCTGGCGCCTGCCTGGCCCGCCTGGTTCGTGGGAGGTGTCGGGGGGGTGTTGGGTGCGCCACCGACCTTCTCATAGATCCGCGCCACTGCGCCACTCGCGCTGGCGCCGGTGGCAAGAAGGTCGAGATCAGCATCGCCGTCCACATCCGCCCAAGCCAGCGCGCCTTCCCATAGCCCTTCCAAATCCACACCCGCCTCCGTGAATCCGACCGGTGTATTGAGAAACACCCGTGTCTGGCTCCCGGTGGACGCATAGCCGCAGATCGCGACATCGAGATCACCGTCGTTGTCGAAGTCACCCCAGGCGCAGGAACTCCCCTCGGCGGGCATCAGGTTCTCGCCGAACGGCTCGAGGCTTCCGGCGCCGGTGTTGCGATAGATCCTCGCCAACCCCGCCCCGGCTTCATCGCGTCCGGTGATCACAAGGTCCAGGTCACCATCGGCGTCGTAGTCACCCCAGGCTGCATCCGACATGCACAGCCCCGGAAGCCCATGGTCGCCATCCGCCGTCAGTGTTCCCGGGGGGGCATTCAGGTAGAAGACGGTGCGGGGCACGGTCTCGCTGTCGCAGCCGGTCAACAGCAGGTCGAGATCCCCGTCCTGGTCCAGGTCGACCCAATCGACGGAGCCCGGGGACAGGCCCTGGAGTTCGGTGTCAGGGTCTTCCGTCAGAGTCCCCAGTGGTTCGTTCTGGTAGAGGATCGCGCGGTCATTGGCAGCGTCATACCCCATGGTCAGAAGATCGAGATCGCCATCTCCGTCAACATCCCCCCAGGCCAGAGAAGCGTAGGCGAGCCCGGTCAACTCCTGGGACTCGTCCCAGGTAAGCGTTCCGGTGCCATTGTTCTCGTAGATCCGCGTGATACACATCGAGGCAGAAGTCGCCGAGCCCGCGATCGCGAGGTCGAGATCGCCGTCCCCATCGTAATCGCCCCAGGCCAGGCATCCACTGCCGAGGTTCTGAACTCCGGTCAAGTCCTGGTGGAAGACGAGCGACCCCTCCTGGTTCTCATACGTTCGGGTGACCGCGTTGCCCTCGAGACTCCCACACAGGACCAGATCCAGATCCCCGTCGCCGTCGAAGTCGCCCCACGCGGCGTCGCTCATCCATACATCAGCCAGAGATTGGGACAGATTGAGGCTGTCGGGTGTCGGCGGACAGGGATTCGGATCGCAGCTCGTCCAGCTCGCGTGCCATAGTCCTCCCGCCGCGGCGCACTGCTCCCCGGTCAGAATCAGGCAGTTGCCGTTGGCACAACAAGCGGCGGAGGCCGGAGGCTCCGGGCAGCAGGATACTCCGTCGGTGTCGATGCCCAGCGCACCGAGGCACTCGACGTCCACCGTCCGGGTCGGGTACATGAAGAAAGGAGACAACGAGTATCGCATCTGACAACTGCCCATCCCGGCAGAGCCGTAGTCGGGATGCATTGCCAGGGGCAAGGTGCTGCTACCGTAGTACTCATAGGCGTAGCCGCCGAACCAGTAGACCGGCACGTAGTTTCCGGACCAGGGGACATCCGATGCCCCCAGCACCACCCCCGTATTGGGGCCCGGCCATCCGGGTGTGTGTATTTCGGTCCCCAGGGAGGAGAAGCAAGGGCCGTACTCGTGCGGCCAGAATGCGCACAGCTCGGGATCGTAGTCACCTAGGCCGAACTGAATCGTCTGCCACTCCTTCTCTTCGCTCCATGCTGCAATCACGTACCAGAGCGCCGAGGCCATGCTTTCAGGATCGATCCGGTTGTGTTGCTCCTCGCAGGATGTGATCTCGAACTCATCCCAGTAGCGCTGGCACCCGTCCACTCCCTCGCTGTACTCGCAACCGGGAGGCACGTGGGCAATGAGCACGCCTCCCGCCAGGTCGGCATCCGGAACGCAGCAGTCGTCTCCCTCTCCGCGAGCGCCGATCTGTACGCCGCAGGCGTTGTTCTCCGGCAGGCAGGGGGAGTGGGCGCAGAGCCGGAGATCACCCGGGGGAAGGCAGAACCAGGGATCGTCGGCCAGGTTGCCATTCATACCGAGCTGATCGGCGATCGGACCGTCCCAGTCGCCGTCGACATTGCCGTAGATGTTGCTGCACGAGATCGTGGGCACCGCTGGGCCGGAGCAACGGATGGCCCCTCCCGTGGTGCTGTAGGCGATGAGCGCGCGGTCGATCCAACAGGAGCTCGCCGACGATCCGCAGAACAGCGCTGCTCCCTCGGCGGCCGTGTTCCCGCAGAACGTACACCCCAGCAGATCGAGCCCGGCGATGCCGTAGTCGTCGGGATCGCAACAAATCCCGCCGCCCCGGGATCCGGCGAAGTTGGCTGCGAACACACAGTCGATCACGAGAGGATGGCTCGCCCCGCGACCACAAAGGCCGCCGCCGGCCTGGTTGGCCGCATTCCCGACGAACTTGCAGTTCTCGATCGTGGGCGATGCCGCGAACTCCCAGTCACAGAGGACTCCGCCTCCGTAAGAGCCCACGCCGTCCTTGATCGTGATGCCCCGGAGGATGGATCCGTTCCCCTCCCCCTCGTTGAAGTAGAACCCTCGACCCACGCCTCGGCAATCCAGGACACAGGAATCCGGATCAGCGGCCGTCGATGAGATCTCGATTCGCTTCCCGCGATAGGTGATTCCACCGGTCTCCGAATCGCGGTGGATCAGCAGATCATAGGTGCCGCTGCTGAGTACGATCACCTCGCCGCATCCGGCCGCGTCGATGGCGCTCTGGAGGGTCGGCCGACCTCCGGTGGTATCGGGATAGATGACATGGTAGCAGGGATTCGGCCAGCAGGCCGTCGAACCCTCATGCCAGGTGCCGCCCAGGGCACTGCACTCGAACCCCGTGACCACGGCGCAGGACCCCGAGTCGTAGCAGCAGACCGCCTCCATCAACTCGGCGCAGGGATTCGGCTCACAGCTGTCGTACTCCGGGTGCCATGCCCCCCCCAGGCTGTAGCGGCAATCTTCCCACGACGTCAGGAAACAATCCTCACCCACGCAGCAGACAGCCCCGCCGGGGGGATTGCACGGATCGGGATCACAGGAGTCGAGGTTCCGGTGCCATGTTCCCCCGGCGGCTTCGCAGTCCCCCTCGGACATGGCGTCGTTGCAGCTGGCATCCGGAAGACAGCAGACAGCCGGGCAAGGATTCGGGTTGCAAGAGCCCTCATCGATGAACCACTCGCTGTCCTCGATTCCGGCACACTCGGTTTCGGTCAAGAACGCGCACGAAGTGCCGGTGCAGCATGCGGCCGGACACGGGTTCGGGAAGCATGTCGTGCGATCCGGGTCCCACCAGTGTCCGCTTTGTCCCGCGCAGGAGTCCTCTACCGTGACGACGCAGTGCCCTGCGGCACAGCACACCGCACGACAGGGATTGGGATCGCAACTGCTGATGTCAGCGAGCCAATCTCCCCCCCGCAGGCGGCAGGTTTCATTGCTGAGCAGCTCGCAGTACCCCCCGAAACAACAGGCGGCCGGGCAAGGGTTGTCGGGTTCACACCAGAGCTCGTTGGGAAACCAGGTCCCGGCGCAGTCTTCTTCGGTGAGGCGCTCGCAAGCGAGCCCCGTACAACAGACCGCCTCGCAGGGATTGGGTTGGCACGTGGACTCGTCGGGATGCCAGATCTGGTCGTCGCCCACGCAATTGACTTCAATCGTGAGCACGCAGTGCCCGCCGTAGCAGCAGGCTCGCACGGGTGGCTGGGGGCAGGGATTGGGGTCGCACACCTCACTCGCTCCGTCCCACCATTCGTCGGGGCCGTCGCATTCGGGCTCGATGCTGAGCCGGCAGATCCCGGTCGTGAGATTGCAGCAGGCGCCCTGGGGGAGGGGACAGGGATTGGGATCACAATCGTCCCACTCCGGATGCCAGGCCCCCCCGCCGTTGAGGCACTCGGTCTCGGAGACGGTCTCCGCGCAGGTGGCATCCTGGTAGCAGCAGGCATGCAGCTGCGGACAGGGATTGACCGGGACGCACGCCTCCCACTCCGCATGCCAGATGCCCCCCGCGTCTTGGCACTCGATGTCGGAGAGCATCTCATCGCAGGCGCCGTCCGCGAAGCAGCACGGGTGGGGCTGGGGGCAGGGGTTGTTCGGGGTGCAGGCGTGCTCCAAGGGATCCCAGGTTCCGCCCAGGAACATGCATTCGGCGTGGCTGTGCACCAGGTGACACTCTCCGAAATCGCAGCACACGTAGGAGCCGCAAGAGTCGCAGTCGATGGCGACCGCACCGATCACCGGGGCGCACTCCGCCGCCGGGATGCCGCACGGGGAGTCGTCGCACAGACCCAGATCGGTAGGGGGAAGGCAGAAGAGGGGCTCTTTGGAAATGTTCCCGTGATCGCCGAGGGAGTCCTGAATGGAGTACACCCAATCGCCCCCCGCGTTGCCGAAGAAATTGCAGCACCGCAGGAAGTGCGGAGACTCGCCGGGAAAGAAGGCCGCCCCGCTCTTGCTGTTGGCGATGATGGTGCCGAGAAGCGTGATCCTGGCCCCGGGGTCGGTGTGGACACCTCCGCCGGTCCCCCCGGCTCCGTTGTTGAGGAAGGTGCAGTTGACCAGCACGGGTTCGGCTCCCGTTCCGCACCAAAGGCCGCCGCCGTCCCAGCCCGCATCATTGTCGAGGAAGATGCAATTGCGAACCGACACCGAGCAGCCATCGAAAAAGCAGGCCATCCCGCCGCCATCGCCCTCGATCCACCCGTTGGCGATCGTGATGTCCTTGATTCGTGTCTCGAAGCTTTCCTGCCCGATCAGCCTGAAGACCCGCTTGGCCTCCTGCGCATCGATCACGCAGTCTCGGGGATCTCCGCTCTCCGAGCGCAGAGAGATCGGTTTCCCCCGCAGACGGATGTCGCGGTTCCCCTCGCCGAGGAAGCGGCCGTCGCCGAGGAGGATCGTTGTTCCCCCGGGGACCTCATCCACGATTTCTTGAATCGACGCCGGGCTCCCGGGGGCGGCAAGGCGAACCACGCTCGGCGTCGTACACTCACCGTGATCGAAGAGTAGGTAGCGCGCGCATGGGGATTTCGTCATGGCCACCCCGTCGTGCCCCAGTCCCGGCACGACGAATTCCGTCTCGTCCCCGTAGCTGTGGTATCCCATACGAACCAGGTGGTTGTAGTAGACGCGCCCGCGTTCTCGACGATGGTTACCTTGCGCCATGGCGGCATCGGTCACAACCAGTGAGCGCTTTCCCGTGTCCTCTTCGCCGATCAGATAGCGCACATCACGGAGCGTGTATTGCGCCCGAATGGCATCGACACCAACGCCAGTCAGGTAGTCACACAGATTCCATCCCAGCCCGTAAGGGTACTTGTTGTAGCCGGAAGCGGCTGGCGCGAACTCATCCAACGTTGAATCCACTCTCCGTTCATCCGTGAAGTAGAGATAGATCGAAGGGTTCATGACTACGTATCGTATGTGAAGATCCGGATGACTGATCTGAAGCTCGTTTGCCATCTGGTTCCCGGCGGCATAGCGATTCGTGAACTGCCCCCCCGCGGAGTGGCCTACCACGACAATCGTATCCAGATCGGAATTGCGGTGCGCCAGCCGGTAGAGAATGGTGTCTAGAACTGCAAAGGAACTGAGATGGTGCAGCCGTTCATGATTGGCTGTTCCCAGCGATTTCCGGCCGACTTTCCATGAATGCGGATCTTCAACGCCGTTTTCCCAGAAGAGCAGAATGTCATCCAGTGACGAAGCCGCATCGAGATCCATCTCGATCAAGAACTGAGGCGCGATCAAGAGCGTGTGGTTTTGAGCCTGACCGGCCAGCTCCGCGGCATCCTCGAGGGCGTGGAAGTACCCTTCCGCGTCGCGCGTCGAACCGTGGACGATGACCACCGCGCGCGTGAAGCCGGGATGGGAATCCTTCAAAGGGTGGTTCCGCAGGTACGGGATCTTCAGTGTATCCTCCGGCGCCGGTCCGAAGGCGAAGGTGATGCGGTAAGGTGCGATCTCAATCGGTACGGGTGCTGTCCGGTCGGAGGCTCGGGCGGGAGGTGACGCAAGGAAGGGAATCAAAGTGATCAGGGCGAATAGACTCGGGATTCGTCGCATCCTGTGGCCCTCCCAGTGTCCGCGGGGCAGACAATCTGCCCGGGCGAAGGCACCGGAAGCGATCTGATCTCCGAGGTCCTACGGGCTCGAAATGGGCGTGCAGAAGTTGCCAGGTGATACTGCGTTTCAAAGGGGGCGTCCTCCCCCGTCCTTCCGCACCCTGCCTCGGATGGCGAGCGCCACGGTCGTGCGCGGAATCAACAGGCCTCCGCCAACGCGTCTCGACGGGTCGTTGCATCCTACAGCGTTTGCCGGTCCTCGACGGCTTGCTGTTGACGTTCTCAGTGTACGCGAAGCCCTCGCACCTGACAAGGATAGAGAATACAAATGGCCACCCGGTGTCCCCGCCCGTTGAGACCGTACTGAACGTAAACCCGTCGCCATCGATGGTGAACCAATCGAGGTTCAGCTGAGCATTCGCCGGAGCGCTGAGACAGAGCGCCAATCCGGAGATGAGATTGAGCTTGGGGTTGGTCGCGATTTCGCGGGAACGCATTGTGGTTGACTGCCTCCTCGTATTCTTCCTCACTAGTGAAGTTTGATCTGAGCGCCTTGGGTCCAGCCGATCGTTCCATCTTCGACCCGAACATGGGTGTTGTTGTCCCGATCGCCGTTCATGTACATCGCCGTCTCCGCCCCGCGCCCTCCGTGGAAACGAACGGACGGCTCGGCGATCGATCCCTTGCTTCGATGGAAAGCCCGGAGTCGAGAACCTGAATTGGCGTTCCGGCGGGATAAACCACGGCCACCGATCCGGAAGCTGCGCGCCTGGCCGAGGATTGGCGCGTCCAGATATCGGATTGTCGCGTGCGGGCATGGCCCCCACCGCCCTCGATCCCTACGCTGCCCTTCAAGCCAGTCGACTGGAGTTCCGGCTCGCCGGGCCGGAACGCTGCGGACCTGTCACGGAAGAGGAGGTCGCCATGTACACGCAACGCCACTCGATTGAACATTAGTACACGTCCCACTCCCTGGTCTTGATCATGATGGCCATCTCATGCTGGCTACTGGCGGATGCCGGCGGCGCCCTCGGATCGACCTACTTCGTCGACACCGCGCAACCCGACAATACCGGAGACGGTCAGACCTGGGAGACGACCAAGCGCACGATCGGAGCCGGGATCGCCGCCTCGGCGGCGGGCGACACCATCCTGGTCAAGTATGGGACCTATGTCATCACGACCGCCTGTAACCTGACCAGCGACCGGAAGATCACCTCCGATGACGGCAACCACACCACATGGGACGGCGCGGCGATCGACTCCAGCCAGTGCGTCATCGACGCCGACGCCCAGTGCCGGGTCTTCACCCTCGCGGGTGCCGCGATCACGCGGGAGACGCAGGTTCGAGGATTCGGAATGACCGGAGGAGATGCCACCTACGAAGGTGATCCGAACTACGCGTATGGCGGTGGGATCTACATCAGCGATGGAGCGAGCCCGATCATCGAACGCTGCTGGATCACCGGGAATCTCGCCGGCGCGGTGCGCAACGGCTACGGTGGCGGGATCGCCTGCTGCGGCGAGGGAACCGACGCCGAGATCCGCCGCTGCTGGATCAGCGACAATACGGCCTGCAGCGGGATTCGATACGGGCGAGGTGGAGGCATCTACGGAAACGAGTCGGCGGAGACGGAGGTTTACCAGAACGTGATCACCGGCAACATCGGTGCTCCCCATCGCAGTGGTCTCGGGGGCGGGATCTGCTGCTCAGGCGCGGGGACACGAATCTGGGCCAATACGATCTCCAGCAATCACGGGAACAGCGAGGGATCCGGCGGCGGAGGTCATGGTGGGGGGATCTACATAAGCGGCGCCGTCGAGGCCTGGCAGAACCTCATCACCGGAAACGTGGCCAATGAGTCGTATGCCCAATTCGGCGCCGGGGGCGGCGTGTACATCGATTACTCCGAGGGTTTCCTCCACCACAACGAGATCACCAACAACATCGCTTCCCGCGGTCACGGCGGCGGCGGAAGCCTCAGCGGCACGGGGGGAGGGGTCTGCTGCGAGGGAGGCTACGTTCTCATCGCGAAGAACCTCGTTGCGCAGAATGCGGCCTCCACGTGCGAGGAGCCGAATCGCCACGCGACGGGAGGCGGGATCAAGTGCGCCGAGGGAAACCACAACACCGTCCGGGGCAATATCGTCTCCGAGAACGCGGCCGCTCGTTATTGCGTGGGGTACGGGGGAGGCATCTACTTCAACCAGAGCCAAACCATTGAGCGCAACGTCTTCTGGCGCAACACCGCGTCTCTCGACGAAGTCGACGAGGCGGGTTTCGGCGGCGGTGCCTATTCCTACAACGCCAGTGGCAGCGCGCTTCGCAACAACACGTTCTACCGCAACGCCAATCAGGAAGTCGACCTGGGCGGAGCCGGCAGCGGCTACTGCCACGCCTCGGGCGGGACCCCATGGTCCGCAACAACATCTTCATGAATCACGATGTGACGGGCAGCGATCAGATCGGCGTCTGGTCCGGCGTGCCCATCACCATCGAATACAACTGCTTCCACAACAACCCAGGGGGTGACTACAACGAGAATGTCACGTCGCTGTTTGAGCCGGGTACGGATCC
>Ga0180432_10009312_pt1 | contig 11999 bp, 9 predicted proteins | sample SS_ome_10_FD_132414 | JGI IMG/M metagenome (GOLD analysis project Ga0180432, IMG submission 132414) | Hypersaline lake sediment archaeal communities from the Salton Sea, California, USA - SS_1_MS_2 metaG | ecosystem: Environmental > Aquatic > Non-marine Saline and Alkaline > Hypersaline >...
CTCGAAGCCTCGCGCCTCGAGGACAGCCTTGAGTTTGCCACTTGCCGTTCCTGCACCCATGACGACAACGCTCTCCGCTGGCACGTCCAACATGGCGAGTCCAGCGAGATCGGTGACGCAGTGGGCTAGCAGATGGCCGGCGCCGTCCATGAGTGCGTACCCGATGTTTTGCCCTGGGTCGAAGGCGGCCACCCGCACGTCCTTGGTCTGCTTCGGCTCGGCCATGGACCCGAGGTTACCGCGTTCCAGAATGAAGGCGGCCCGCAGGAAATCTGCGGGCCGCCTTTCGATGCTGGTTGATGGGGCTCAGGCTTCGGGGCGTGCTTCTTCCTGCTTGCCCTTGGCCGCGACTTCGCCTGCGCGCCGCTGCGCCTCGACGAGGTCGATGGACGCCTGGTCGGCAACGCGAGTTGCGCGGATGGACGCGAGACCAGTCCCTGCGGGGATGAGGCGTCCCAGAATGACGTTCTCCTTGAGGCCAACGAGATCGTCGGCTTTTCCGCTCACGGCAGCCTCGGTGAGGACGTGTGTGGTGTGCTGGAAGCTTGCTGCGGAGAGCCAGCTCTTGGTCGTGAGGCTCGCCTTGGTGATCCCGAGAAGCAGAGGCTTCCAGCTCGCTGGGTTCTTACCATCGGCGAGAAGCGCCTCGTTGGCTTCCTCGACGTCGAACCTCTCGACGGTCTGGCCTTCAAGGAAGACGCTGTCGCCGGCTTCGAGAATCTCGACGTACTTGAGCATCTGCCGGACGATGACTTCGATGTGCTTGTCATGCACACTCACGCCCTGGCTGCGGTAGACGCGCTGAATCTCGTCGACGAGGTACGCCTGCGCTGCCTCGGGACCGCGCGACTCGAGCAGATCGTGCGGGTTGATGGCGCCGCGGGTAAGGGGCTGACCCGCTTCGACGCTATCGCCCTCGCGCACGATGATGCGCACGTTGCGCTCGACCTTTTGACTCTTGCTGAACTCACCGTCCTCGGAGGTAACGGTGATACGGACCTTGTCATCATCCTCGTCGATGGTGACGACGCCATCGAGTTCACTGATGACGGCGCGCGCCTTGGGCTTGCGCGCCTCCACGAGCTCGATGACGCGAGGAAGACCTTGCGTGATGTCGCCACCCGTGGCGATACCACCGGTGTGGAAGGTACGCATGGTGAGCTGCGTTCCTGGCTCACCAATCGACTCAGCTGCAATGACGCCGACAGCCTCACCGAGACCGACGTCGCGCATGGTGCTCATGTCGAGGCCGTAGCAGTGGCGGCAGACGCCTGCGCGCGTCTGGCAGGTGAGCGGACTCCGGACGTAGGTTTCACGCACTTCGGGGTGCGCTGCAAGCAGGTCGTAGATGGCGTTGACGTCCTCGCGGTGCAGGGTAGCACCGGCGTCCCACGTGCGATCGCCTAGGTCGAGGGCCTGACCGAGCCGGCGGCCATAGAGGGTCATCTCCAGGTGGCCTCGCGCTCGGAGCCTGCCATCGGCGCCGTAGAACGGCACTTCGATGGCGTCGGCGGATCCGCAATCCTCCTCGCGGATGACGAGCTCGTGAGCAACGTCGACGAGTTTACGGGTGAGGTAGCCCGAGTCAGCGGTACGGAGCGCCGTGTCGGCACCCCCCTTACGCGCGCCGTGTGTCGAGTTGAAGTACTCGAGAACGTCGAGACCTTCTCGGAAGTTCGCGCGAATGGGAAGCTCGATCGTCTCACCCGATGGCTTGGCCATGAGGCCGCGCATCCCTGCGAGCTGTCGAATCTGTTGGGGGTTACCACGGGCACCGGACTGGGCCATGACGAACAGTGGGTTGAAGGGCATGTTCTCGCTGAAGTTCTGGAACACGGCGTCCTTGACACGCTCGGTGGTATCCGACCAGAGGCGCACGACTTGCTGCTTGCGCTCCTGTTCCGTCACGAAACCGCGGCTGAACGCTTCACCGATCTTCTCGAGTTTGCCTTCGGCTTCAGCGAGGAGCTCTTTCTTCTCCGGCGGAATGGCAACATCGTCGATACCGATGGTGATGCCGGAGGTGGTGCTGAGCTCGAAGCCATAACGCTTGAGTGCATCAAGCAGTTTGGCGGTGCGGTCGACACCGAGCAACTTGAAGCTATCGACGACGAGGTCCTTGAGGGCACCCTTCTCGTACGCAACGTCGTAGCGAATAAGCTCCTTGGGGACCTCGATCCCGTCCTCGGCAACCGTTTCACGAACCATGCGCGCGAAGAACAGGCGGCCGGGGCTGGTCTGAATCATTTCTCCGTCAACTCGGACCGAGACGACGTCCTGCATGTCAATCTCACCGCGCTCGACCGCGAGGAGAGCCTCATCGGTGTTGCTGAAGCGGTACTTCAGACGCCCAATCGAGGTCTCGTCCCCGTCCACCACGATCGCCGCGTTGAGGTCCACTTTTCCAGCCTCATAAGCTGCGAGCGCTTTCTCGATGCTGGCAAACTTGTCGCCCGCGCCCTTGCTGCCGATGTGCACTTGCGTCAGCACGAACAGGCCAAGGATGATGTCGCGGCTGGCCTGCACGTTCGGATTTCCGTGAGCTGGCGAAAGCAGGTTGTGGCTCGAGAGCATCTGCAGTCGGGCCTCAGCCTGGGCGTAGACGGAAAGCGGGACGTGAATGGCCATCTGGTCACCGTCGAAGTCAGCGTTGAAAGCCTCGCAGACGAGTGGGTGCAGCTGAATGGCTTGACCCTCGACCAGGACGGGTTCGAACGCCTGAATTCCGAGGCGGTGCAGCGTGGGTGCGCGATTGAGGAGGACCACGCGGTCCTGAATGACCTCTTCGAGCGCATCCCAAACGTCGTCACGGAGGTTCTGCGTGTTCTCGAGCACCTTACGAGCGTTCTTGATGTTGCTGGCGATGCCACGCTCCTCGAGCTTCTTGAAGAGGAACGGCTTGAACAGTTCGAGCGCCATGCGCTTTGGAACACCACACTGATGGAGTTCGAGCTGGGGTCCGACGACGATGACCGAGCGACCGGAGTAATCCACGCGCTTACCGAGCAGGTTCTGACGGAACCGGCCTTGCTTGCCTCCGAGGAGGTCGGTGAGGCTGCGGAGCGGACGGTCGGATCCAGGATGCACGACGGCGCTGCCGCGGCGTCCGTTATCGATTAGCGCGTCGACCGCTTCCTGAAGCATCCGCTTTTCGTTGCGGACGATCATCTCGGGTGCGCCCTGCTGCATCAGCTTCTTCAGGCGATTGTTGCGGTTGATGAGCCTGCGGTAGAGGTCGTTGAGGTCCGAGGTGGCGAATCGACCGCCATCGACCTGCACCATGGGCCGCAAGCTGGGGGGCATGACCGGCACGGCCTCGAGCACCATCCATGAGGGATCGTTGCCGCTACGGAGGAAGCTACGCGCAATCTCGAGACGCTTGCGGGCCTTGGCGCGCTTGTGCCGCGAGGGCGAGTTCATTTCCTCGACGAGCTCGGCTTCGAGCTTCTCGAGGTCGAGTGAGCTGAGCAGTTCCTGAATGGCTTCTGCGCCCATCTTGGCCTCGACGTCGTAGCTCTCGATGAGGCGGACCTGACGGCGCACGAGGTCGATTTCGACACGGCCGCTGATGTCGGACTTGATCTTGCCGCCATCGGCGAGCTCTTCGCCTGGCATCACGCGATCGCCGTTCACGACGAGGGGCTCATCGTCGTAGGGGTACACGCGCGCCCGGCTGACGATGATGCTGGCCGGCTCGTGGAGGTAAACCGTTCCGTTGGCAGCCGCCACGATTTCCTGGGCAGCATCGATGGCGCCCACGATCTTCTGGCCCGCCTCGACGGTCGCGCCGTCGCCCACGAGCACATGCATGGTGGGGTTGATTTCGAAAGATTCGCTTCGTGCCCACGTAACGGCGAGGGTGAAGGTGACGTTGCCCTTCTTGACCTTGCTGGCGCGCACCTCGGCGGTGGCTTCCTGGGGCAGCGAGAGGGTCGTGCCTGCGGCTGCCCGGGCGAGAGGATCGCCCTTCTCCACGAATTCGCCGTCGCCAACCGCGATCTCCATACCTACGGGCAGGAGGTAACTCGCGAGAATGCTCTCGTCGTCGGGGTCACGGACGACGGCAACGCCGCCTTCGGTACCGATGGGGATCAGTTCGACGACGCCTTCCTCTTCGGAGGTGAGTTCGATGTCCTCCGTGATTTCGGCGATCGCTTGGCCGCCCTGGTAGGCCTCTTCCTCAATCCAATCGGTGGCGGGGAGAACCATGCGGCCATCGCGCACCTCGTCGTAATCGACGGCGACGCGGCGTGGGAAGCGGTACTGCGCAATGCCCGCAATCTTGGCCTTGACGCCCTTGGCGAGCTGCTGTCCAACCTCGACCTCTTCCCCGTCGCGGATGACGGCGTCCTCGCCTCCCTGGACGCTGTAGGTCTCCTGGCGTCCAAAGCGGAGCTGGCGGTACTCCTCGTCACTGAGGAGGTCGCCGCGCTTGAGGGGCCGGCCATCGAGCTTCGCGCCCATGGGGTCGGTCACGATGAATTTTGCGAAGTACAGGACGTGCTCGAGCTGGCTGGTGGACAGGTTGAGGAGCGACCCAATCTTGCTGGGGATGTCCTTGACGTACCAGATGTGCGCACAGGGCGTCGCGAGTTCGATGTGACCCATGCGGTAGCGGCGAACGGTGGCCTTGGTGACCTCCACGCCGCATCGCTCGCAGACCTTGCCTGCAAAGCGCTGACCACGGTACTTACCGCAGGTGCACTCCCAGTCCTTCTCGGGCCCGAAGATTTTCTCGTCGAACAGGCCATCGCGCTCAGGCTTGAGCGTACGGTAGTTGATGGTTTCCGGCTTCGTGATTTCGCCGTAACTCCAGTCGCGGACCTGTTGCGGGCTTGCAATCCCGATCTGGACCTTGCTGAAGTCGTAGCGGCGTACTTCACGGCCGCGATCACGGTCGAAGGTGGTCGGTGCGTCGCTCACCAGTGCCTCCCAGCTTCATCGAAGATGCTGACCGTCTGGCCGGCATCGTCTTGAACCTTGACGTCGAGTCCCAAGGAGTGGAGTTCCTTGACGAGAACCTTGAAGGATTCCGGAATGGTGGGCTCGAGTACGTCGTTGCCTTTGACGATGGCCTCGTAGGCCGCGTTCCGGCCGTCAAGGTCATCGGACTTGATGGTCAACATTTCCTGCAGCGTGTGCGATGCACCATGTGCCTGGAGCGCCCAGCACTCCATCTCACCGAGTCGCTGACCACCGAATTGGGCTTTACCCCCAAGTGGCTGCTGGGTGATGAGGCTGTAGGGTCCAGTGGAGCGTGCGTGCATCTTGTCTTCGACCATGTGATAGAGCTTCAGCACGTACATGATGCCGACGACGATGGGCGCATCGATGGCTTCGCCCGTTCGGCCGTCGAATAGCACCGCCTTGCCGGATCGCGCAAGCGCAACCTGAGCCTCATCGGCGTCGAGTTCTTCTGCCAGAACACCCAGTTTTGCAGCGCGACGGATGACCTCGAGCTCACGGCGATCGGCTTCGAAGCCAGCAGCCTTGATTTCGGCGATGTCCTTACGCGCAGCTTCCTCGAGCAGCTCCTTGATTTGCTCCTCCGTGGCGCCGTCGAAGACGGGCGTCACATAACTCACGCCGTGCTTGTAGGCGGCGAGGCCGAGGTGCGTCTCGAGGATTTGACCGAGGTTCATTCGGCTGGGCACACCGAGGGGGTTGAAGACGAGGTCGACGGGTGTTCCGTCCGCGAGATACGGCATGTCCTCAGGCGGCAGGATCTTCGCGACGACGCCTTTGTTTCCGTGCCGGTTGGCGAGCTTGTCACCCTCGATGAGTCGGCGCTTCTGGGCCACGTAGACGCGGACCATTTCCTGAACACCCGGCTTGAGTTCGACACCCTCATCACCGCGGCGGAAGCGCACGGTGCGAAGCACCACGCCACCGTCGCCTGGCGGCACGCGCAGCGAGGTGTCCTTCACCTCGCGCGCTTTCTCGCCGAAGATCGAGCGGAGGAGTCGCTCTTCTGGCGTGGGGTCCTTCTCGCCCTTGAAGCTGGTGTGGCCAACCAGGATGGAGTTGTGCTTGACGTCTGCCCCAATGCGGACCACGCCGTCCTCGTCGAGGTCGCGCAGCGCAGCTTCGGAGAGTCCGGGGATGTCGCGCGTGATCTTCTCGGGCCCCAGCTTCGTCTCGCGCGCTTCCTTCTCGAACTTCTCGATGTGGACCGAGGTGTAGGCGTCGCTGCGCACGAGGTTCTCGGACAGCACGATGGCGTCCTCGAAGTTGTAGCCGTCGAACGGCATGACGGCGATCAAAATGTTCTGGCCGAGTGCGAGGCGTCCATTCTGCGATGCCGGGCCGTCGGCGATGACCTGTCCAGCCTTGACCTTGTCGCCTTCGGCGACGATGGGGTGCTGATCGAGGTTGGTGTTCTGGTTGGAACGCTGGAAGCGGGTGAGGACGTACTCCTGCTCGACACCCTTCTTCGTCTCGACTCGAATGCGTTCAGCGTCGACGTACGTGACCGTTCCGGCATCCGTCGCCACGACGCAGGTTCCTGAGTCGAGGCTGATGCGCTCTTCGACACCGGTTCCCACGTACGGTGCGTCAGCCCGAATGAGGGGCACGGCCTGCGACTGCATGTTCGATCCCATCAGGGCCCGGTTGGCGTCGTCGTGCTCGAGGAACGGAATGATGCTGGTGGGAACACTGATGATCTGCTTGGGCGAGACGTCCATGAAGTCGACGTCCTCACGCGCGGCAAACACGGGATCGCCACGGTCGCGAGCCACGACGCGCTCGTTGACGAACGAGCCGTTGTCGGCGAGGACGGTGTTGGCCTGCGCGATGACGTACTTGTCCTCTTCGTGCGCAGTCATGTACACGACCTCGTCGGTGACCTTGCCTTTCACGACACGCCGGTACGGCGCCTCGATGAAGCCTAGGCCGTTCACACGCGAGTACGAGGCGAGCGAGGTGATGAGGCCGATGTTCGCACCTTCAGGCGTTTCGATCGGGCAGATTCGCCCGTAGTGCGTGCGGTGCACGTCACGGACGTCGAAGCCTGCACGCTCGCGCGTGAGACCACCCGGGCCGAGCGCCGAAATGCGTCGCTTGTGACGCAGTTCGGAGAGGGGGTTGATCTGATCCTTGAACTGCGAAAGCTGGCTGCGCCCGAAGAACTCGCGAAGGGCAGCGACGATGGGGCGATTGTTGATGAGTTTCTGAGGGGTTGCGGCATCGGGATTGCCGAGCAGCATGCGTTCACGTACTCCGCGCGCCATGCGGCCGAGGCCCACACGAATCTGGTCGGCAACGAGTTCACCGACGGTGCGGATGCGGCGGTTGCCGAGGTGATCGATGTCGTCTTCACTGACGTCGTCGTCGCCCGCTTGCAGCTTGATGAGGTACTGAAGCGTGGGGATGAGGCCATGATCGGTGAAGCGGCCATCCTCGAAGCCGAGCAGCGTCTTGGCGTCACCCTCGAGGCCGAGCTTCTCGTTGATCTTGTAGCGACCGGCGTCACCGAGGTCGTAGCGGCGTGGGTCAGCGAGAAGTCCGAAGAGGTAGCTGGTGGCCTTGTCGACCTTGGGCGGGTCACCTGGGCGAAGGACCGTGAAGAGGCGAAGCAGTGCCTCTTCGGGCGTGATGTCCGGGGTCTCTTCTTCGCCGAGCGTCAGGTCAACGATTGCCTCATGGCCTTTGAAGAGGTTGCGGATTGCTTCGTCGCCATAACCGAGGGCGCGGAGCAGGAGGGTGAAGGGGAACTTGCGCTTGTTGACCTTCATCCAAAGCACACCCGAGTTGTCGAACTCGAGTTCGATCCAGGGTCCGCGCTTGGGCATGGGGATGATGCTCGCGGTATACGACTTGGTGCCGTTGGGGCGGTAGGCGCCGGTGAAGTACACGCCGGGCGAGCGATGAATCTGGGACACGATGACGCGGTCGGCTCCGTTGATCACGAAGGATCCGTCCTCGGTCATGAGTGGTAGGTCGCCGAGGAACACCTGGTCCTCTTTGATGAGGCCGGTATCCTTGTGGACCAGCTGGAGTTTTGCGAAGAGGCCCGACTGGTAGCTCAGGTCTTTCTCACGGCACTCCTCGGGCCCGAACTCAGGGTCGGTCAGGGTGTACTCGAGGAAGTCGATGACGAGTCCGGTCTGCCGTCCGCGCTCGGTCTCATCGATCGGGAAGATCTCTTTGAACGCGGCTTGAAGACCGTGTAAATCCCGTTTCTTGGGATCCACGTCACGTTGTAGGAAGTGCTCGTACGACGTGATTTGGATGTTGGTGAGGTTCGGTAGTTCCGCAACCTCGCGGATGGTTCCGAACGACTTGATTTCGCGCATCTTCACCCCTTCACTACCTGACTAGCGTTGAACGCCGTGACGAGCGGCGTGTTGGAAATGGGTCTTGTACGGTGTCGCCCACACCGCACGAGTTCGCCTTTCGGCGCGGAATAACGTGCATGGGATCGATCGATAGATAACGCAAGGAAGTCCCGTCGGATGACTCCGCGGGGATTCGAGTTTTGCGTTGTCAGCGCGCTTCGCAAGTGCACCTCCTGCGTGTCGTGCGTGCGAAAGGCTCAAATTCATAGGGTACGGCCAAATACGTTTTTTTCGTGTCGTCCCGGTGGGCGTTCCGGGAGGGTGCGGATGCCCGACCGGAGGGTGTCCGGCCGGGCGCGTCCGCGTGCATCCGGTGCAAGCGCGGGTCCTACTTGACCTCGACGGTTGCGCCTGCGGCTTCGAGCTTCTCTTTGATTTCTGCGCCTTCCTCTTTCGAGGCGCCTTCCTTGACGACGCCGCCGCCTTCGACGAGCTCCTTGGCTTCCTTGAGGCCGAGGTTCGTGATGGCACGGACTTCCTTGATGACCTGGAGCTTCTTGTCGCCAGCGTTGGTGATGGAGACGGTGACTTCGTCACTGTCGTCGCCACCAGCTGCGGCTTCGCCACCTGCTGCGCCCGGGGCGGCCATCATGGCGCCCATGGGCATGGCTGCGGCGGCTTCGACGCCCCAGGTTTCCTTGAGGGCGTCCACGAGTTCGGTGAGTTCGAGCACGGTCAATTTGCCGAGCTCTTCGACCATTTTGTCTTTATCGAATGCCATTTCAGTTTCCTTCCTTCATCTTTTCGGTGTAGTTGGTCATGACGGATACCAGGTCACGCGGCGGGGCGGAGAGCACACCCACGAGCTGTTGCAGCGGTGCTTGGAGCACGCCGACGAGCTCGGAGAGAAGCTGTTCGCGGGCAGGAAGCTTCGCGATCTTCGCGAAGGTTTCAGGCCCGACTTGACCTCCTTGGAGCAATCCGCCTTTGGCGGTGGGAAGCTCCTGGGGATGATCCTTGGCGAAGTCGGTGAGCGCCTTTACGGGCGCGACCGGGTCTTCACCTACCAATACGATTGCGGTGGGGCCTTGCAGCGTCTCGTCAAATCCTTCGATCCCTTGTTCTTTCAGGACCACACCCACGAGGGTGTTCTTGGCGACGAGCAGGCGCCCTCCGGCTGCGCGCACGTTGGCGCGAAGCGTATTGAGGTCTCCCGCCGAGAGTCCTTGGTAGTCCACGACGAAGAAGGTTGAAACCTCCGCGAGGGCTTCGCGGAGTGCTGCAACCGAGGCTTCGTTCCTTGGATTAGCCACTGTATCTCCCGTTTGATCTCGAATCGTCCGCTGTTGTGCGGACATGCCGCGAGGCGTAGCGTGGACGGTTGTACCGTCCGTTGCGCCTCGGCAGGATCTTTAAGCCTGGCCGGCCCCTGCTGTCTCCAACGCCATCAGGTGGTTCGGGACGTGCCCGAGAGGGGCACGCTCGCCCCCGCTACGCACCGGGATGCTGACTCTCGTTTACACCGCCACCCGAACGCTGGGTCCCATGGTGGAGGTAACAAAGACGGTCCGGACGAACTGGCCTTTCGATGCGTCCGGCTTGGCGGCTTCAAGCGCGCTCTGGAGCGCGGCAAAATTCTCAGCGAGTTGATCGGGGCTGAACGATGCCTTACCGATAGGGGCGTGCACAACGCCAGACTTATCGGCACGGAACTCGATACGGCCCGCCTTGAGGGCGGTAACGATGCCGGCAACGTCGGGTCCCACCGTGCCCGCCTTCGGGTTGGGAAGGAGGCCTTTGGGTCCGAGCACGCGACCGAGTTTTGCGCCGACGGCGGCCATCATGTCAGGGCTTGCGACAACGGCGTCGAAGTCGAGCCAGCCGCCCGCCATCTTGTCCACGAGCTCATCGCCTCCGGCCACGTCAGCGCCGGCAGCCTCGGCCGCCGCGATGTTGTCGCCACTGGTGATGACTGCGATACGAACGGTCTTGCCCGTTCCGTGAGGAAGGGCGACCGTTCCGCGGACCGTCTGGTCGCTTTTCTTGGGATCGACACCGAGACGCACGTGCACTTCGATGGTTTCGTCGAACTTCGCGGTCGCAAGCTCCTTGACCAGCGCCGTCGCGGCAGCCACGTCGTAGGCCTGGTCGCGATCCACCTTGCCTGCAAGGTCGCGGTAACGCTTTCCGTGCTTAGCCACGATCGGGGGCTCCTTCCACGGTCACGCCCATCGAACGTGCGCTTCCCGCGATGATCCAGGCGGCAGCTTCCTCGGTGGTGGCGTTGAGGTCGGGCATCTTGGTCTTGCCAATCTCGATGCACTGTTGCCAGGTGATGCTGCCCACCTTGTTGGTGTGCGGCTCGCCCGAGCCTTTGGCGACACCGGCTGCCTGCTTGATGAGGTAGCTCGCGGGCGGCGTGCGCATGACGAACGAGAACGAGCGATCTGCATAGATCGTGATCTCGACGGGGACGATTGCGCCAGCCTGGTCTGCCGTCGCGGCGTTGTACGCCTTGACGAACTCCATGATGTTGGCACCGTACTGACCGAGCGCCGGGCCTACGGGTGGTGCGGGGGTCGCTCCACCGGCCGGCAACTGCAGTTTGACGATGCCTTCGACTTTCTTGGCCATGATTCCTCCTTACGCTCCCCCGCGGCTGGCCAGCTACGGGGTCCTGTCGCGCGGCTCGCGGCCGTCTAGCCTTTGACGACCTGCGAGAAGTCGAGTTCGACGGGCGTTTCCCGCCCGAAGATCGAGACGAGAACTTTGAGGGTTCCTCGGTCCGGATTGACCTCGGATACGACACCACTGAAATCGGCGAAGGGGCCAGAGGTGACCTGGACCATGTCGCCAGCGTTGTACGAGACTTTGATTTTCGGCGCTTCCTTGGAACCGATGATGCCCAGCGTTCCAAGCATCCGCTGTTCCTCCTCGGGCGAGAGGGGGACGGCGCGCGTCGCGGTTCCGACGAATCCCGTCACGCCGGGGGTGTAACGAACCACTTCCCAGGCTTCATTGGGTTCATCAGGGTTATCGCCAAGATCCATCTGCACGAAGATGTAGCCAGGAAAAATCTTGCGCTTGACGACCTCTTGCTTGCCGCCTGCAGCATGCTCCACGGTTTCTTCGTTCGGCACGACGACTTGGTAAATACGGTCACTGATCCCGAGCGTATTTGCTCGGTTCATGATGTTTTCCTTCACCTTGTCTTCGTGTCCAACGTAGGTGTGGACGGCGTACCATTCAATGCTCATGCAGAGGTCCTCCCTGCGAGGTAGGTGGGGCACCTACCCGTCGCGGGTTCAGGTAATCAGGCCGATCAAGTTGCCGAGGGTCGTGTCCGCGATCAGCAGGAACGCCACGGTGATGAGAACGAAGATCAACGTGGCCTGCGTCGCTTGCACGACTTCACTTCTCGTGGGCCACGTGACACGTCCGAGTTCGGCGCGTGAGTTGCGAAGGTACTGAAGGATCGCCTTCATTCCCTAGACCTTCACTTCCTTGTGAACCGTGTGCTTACGGTCCCAGGGACAGTACTTCTTCAGCTCGAGCTTGTCGGTGGTATTGCGGCGGTTCTTGTGCGTTGCATAATTGCGTCGCTTGCACTCCGCGCACTCGAGCAGCAGTTTGATGCGAACGTCACTTGCCATGGCGGTCTCCTGGAGTCTGGGGGACGCGACCGATCCGTTCGGTCGTTCGCCCGGGGCGTCGGGTCAA
>Ga0180432_10009314_pt1 | contig 11996 bp, 11 predicted proteins | sample SS_ome_10_FD_132414 | JGI IMG/M metagenome (GOLD analysis project Ga0180432, IMG submission 132414) | Hypersaline lake sediment archaeal communities from the Salton Sea, California, USA - SS_1_MS_2 metaG | ecosystem: Environmental > Aquatic > Non-marine Saline and Alkaline > Hypersaline >...
ATAGACGAGCTGATGCAAGAGGTCGGCCATTTCATCGCCACACAGAATCGAAAGGCCGCGGCAAGACGACGACGAAGGGCCGCCGCCTAAGGGTGGCCCCGTTTTGATGGAAGGTCATTTAGGCCTGATTGATCCGACCATGAGGGTCGGCTACCATTGCCAACGGAAGCGATCCGTGGTAGCCGAGAGGTCCGAGGCCGCTTAGTCCCATGCTCGCGCGACTCCACAGTGTGGCGTTGATGGGCATCGAGGCAATCGCCTGCGAAGTGGAGGTCGATGTGGCCGAACGCGGCTATATCGGCTCCACGATCGTGGGCCTGCCCGATGCGGCCGTCAAGGAGAGCGTCGACCGCGTCCAGACCGCCCTGGTCAATTGTGGGTACCAGCTTCCCCGTCACAAATCCGTCATCAACCTGGCGCCAGCGGACGTGAAGAAAGAAGGGCCCGCCTTCGACCTGCCGATCGCGCTGGGGGTGATGGTGGCCGGTGGGCTGATCACGAGCGATCGGACCGACGACTACCTCGTCGCGGGGGAGTTGGCACTGGACGGTCGCGTCCGCCCGGTCAAGGGGGCGCTGTCGATGGCGTTGCTGGCCGTTCAGCGGGGGATGCGCGGGGTGGTTCTGCCGCATGAGAACGCCAGCGAAGGTGCGGTCGTGTCCGAGGCGGAGGTGATCCCCGTCTCCAACCTCGCCGAGGCGGTGGGCTTTCTTACCGGCGAGCTCGAGCTCGAGCCGACGCAAGTCGAGATCGACCGGGTCTTCGCCGAGCAGAGCAACTACGACGTCGATTTCGCTGAAGTCCGCGGCCAGGAGCACGCCAAGCGGGCCCTGATCATCGCCGCGGCGGGCGGACACAACGTCCTTCTCATCGGCCCACCGGGCGCGGGCAAGACGATGTTGTGCAAGCGGCTGCCGACGATCCTGCCGCCGCTGACGCTGGCCGAGTCGTTGGAGACGACGCGGGTCTACAGTTCGGCCGGACAGCTCAAACCCGGACAATCGTTGATGGCACGCCGACCCGTACGGTCGCCGCATCACTCCGCCAGCGGACCGGCCCTGGTCGGCGGCGGGACGATCCCGCAGGCCGGCGAGATCAGTCTGGCCCATCACGGGATTTTGTTTCTCGACGAGTTCCCCGAGTTCCCCAGGAGCATCCTCGAGACGCTTCGCCAGCCGCTCGAAGACGGCGTGGTCAACATCGCACGGGCCTACGGGTCCGTCAGCTTTCCGGCGGAGTTCATGATGGTCGCCGCGATGAACCCGTGTCCGTGCGGGTACCTGACCGATCCCCGCCGGAAGTGCAAGTGCACGCCACCGCAGATCGACCGGTACCTGGCCCGTGTCAGCGGCCCCCTGATCGACCGCATCGACATCCACGTCGAAGTGCCCGCCGTTCCCTACCGCGAACTCCGCAGCCCCCGCGACGGCCCGAGCAGCGATGAGCTGCGCGACCAGGTGTTGCGCGCCCGGCAGATCCAGCGCGCCCGGTACGGCCCAGACTCGACGCTCCTGAACGCCCGGCTCTCGTCGCGCCGGGTCAAACAGCACTGTCCGCTCGATGCCGCCGGCGAGTCGATGTTGAGGCAGGCCATCACCGAACTGGGCCTCAGCGCCCGCGCCCACGACAAGATTCTCCGAATGGCCCGAACGATCGCCGACCTGGCCGGAGAAGCCCACATCAAGGCCGACCACGTCGCCGAGGCGATTCAGTACCGAAGGCTTGATCGGCAGCTATAGGGGAAGGCTTCAGGCTTCAGGCTTCAGACTTCAGGCGTCAGGGGTGGCCGATGCGAGATCACACGAAGTTGCGGGCGTTTGAGCTGGCCGATGGACTGGCGCTGGGGATCTATGAGGTGACTGCGCACTTCCCGAAGCACGAGCAGTTTGGCCTGACTCAGCAGCTCCGCCGAGCAGCCGTGTCTTGTGCGTCGAACATCGTGGAGGGTTGCGCGCGGCATTCAGAGAACGACTACGTTCGGTTCTTGGACATGGCCTACGGTTCTGCGTGCGAGGTCCAGTACCAGGTCTCACTCGCCAAGCGACTCGGCTACCTGTCAGAAGAAGATGCGCATCGTCTGACCGACGCATGCCGCGAAACATCCAAGGTTCGCAACGCCCTCATCCGTTCGCTGCGACGCACGTCCCCTGAGGACTGACGCCTGGAGCCTGGGGCCTTTCTCGCCGGCCGTACGACTTGGCTACCTACCGGCCGAAGACGCCGGCGGACTCACGGATGCATTCCGCGAAACACCGAAGGTTCTCAACGCCCTGATCCGCTCGCTACGACGCCCGTCCCCTGAAGCCTGACGCCTGGAGCCTGGGGCCTTTCCCCCCGGCCGAGGCGATTCAGTATCGCAGGCTGGACCGGCAGCTATAGGGGGAGGCGTCAGGCCTCAGGCTTCAGGCGCCAGGGGTGGGCAATGCGACGCAATGCGTACGGCTTCCTACGGGTGGGGCATACCACACTGTCCGCCGAGCGCATGGCGGCGTTGGGAGCAAGCGCCTCCCTATCCGCTCATCAACGACGTCTGGCGGATTGAGATCCCTATGCGGTAGGTCCGTGGATGTGCTACCGCTTCTTCAGCGATTGGCGGTGTGCCTTGATTCGCTTGCCTTCGATGTGCGGGCACTTCCAGGCGGGCCAGGTTGGGGATTCGTCTCGGACCTCGCGGTAATGGGGACGGAGCGTTGAGGACATCTTCTCGAGGCGAGCCGATTCCGTTCCCGAAAGGTCCGTTGTTTCGCCGACGTCGTGCCTCAGGTTGTACAGCTCGAAGCCGGCAAGCTCGGCGCGCTTCAGGGCCCTCGACTGGGCCTCGTCGATGTCGCTTCGGATCTTCATCTCCGGGCCGGTCTGGCGGGCCAGGAGTTTGAAGTCACCGATCCGCATGGCGACCTTCGGTTCGCTACGGGCCCAGTTGAATTGCCAGTAGAGGGGCGTCTTGCGCGTGATGGGTCTGCCGCTCAGCGCCGGGCGGAAGTCGGCCCCGTCGATGGCCCGATCGGTCGGCACGCTCACACCGGCGATCGCGCAAAACGTCGGTAGGACATCGACGCCGCTGACGGCTATGCCGGAGACCTGCCCTGGTCGCGTGTGGCCCGGCCAGCAGACCATGCCGGGAACGCGAATGCCGCCTTCGTACATCGATCCCTTCTTGTCGCGCAGGGGGCCCGTCGAGCCGTGCGGATGGGCGCGGGTGATCGCGGGCCCGTTGTCGCTTGTGAAGAAGACCAGCGTGTTGTCCCGCAGGCCGAGTGCGTCGAGCGTCCGCGCAAGTCGGCCGAAGGCGTCGTCCATCTGCGTGACGTTGCCGTGGTGGGCCCTCTGCCGCGGGTTCTCGAGCTGGGCGTACATGTCGGCGAAGCGCGGGTCGGTGGCGATCGGCTCATGCGGCTCGTGGAAACACACGTAGAGGAAGAACGGCTTGCGCCGATCACGGCCGCCCTTGAGCCAACGAATCGCCTCATCGACGACCAACTGGGCCGAGTAGCCCTTGAGCGGTCCGACGGGCTTGCCGTTGCGGACGAAGTTGTCGGGGTCCTTGTGCCACGGCATGGCGTTGTTCTGCGTGCTGAACCAGTGGTCGAAGCCATGGTCGGAGGGTTGGGGTTGGTCGAGCTGGTTGAAGCGGCCGTTGAGGTGCCACTTACCGACGTGGCAGGTCGCGTACCCGGCCCGACGCAGCAGCGTGGCGACGGTGATCTCGCCTCGCTTCACGTGCATCGGCGAATTCATGGGAATCCAGTTGTGAATGCCCACACGGTACGGGGTCCGCCCGGTCAGCAGCCCCGTTCGTGCCGGCGAGCAGTTAGCCGCGGCAGCGTAGCAGTCGGTCAGCCGTACGCCCTGTGCGGCGAAGCGATCCAGGTTCGGCGTCTTGATGATCGGATGCCCATAGCAGGCCAGGTCGCCATAGCCGAGGTCGTCAGCCAAGACGATGACGAAGTTGGGACGCGGTTGCGAGGCCTCACTCGGAGCCGCGGCAAGCGTCGAGCAGGCAGTCACGCACAGTGCCGCCGCGTACGCCGACAGGTAAACGCGCATTGTCCCGTGGACCATTCTGTGTCCCTCCTTCTCATCGCGTCGATGACGCACTCGCCGGCTCCGTGTGATTGCTCGACGCGCTCGATCGAGCGGAGCCAGCGCTGCAGCTTCTACATCATGCGGGTCGCCCTCGCAGGATCGGCGCCTACCGCGTTTCGAGTCTCGGTCGGGTCATTGAGCATGTCGTAGAACTCAATTGCCTATTCGCCGACACTTCCCATTTGCCTCCTGTCACCGAACCAGCTTACCGAACCAATCACTTGCGCCAAGCGGAAACGGCCTGTCACGCGGTCGGTCACGCACGTTCAATCGGTCCATCGTGCCGATCTTGCTCCTGCCGCCGCTGACGCTGGCCGAGTCGTTGGAGACGACGCGGGTCTACAGTTCGGCTGGACAGCTCGAGCCTGGGCAATCGCCGACCCAGCCGGCGAGGAACACATCAAGGCCGACCAGGTCGCCGAAGCGATCCAGTACCGAAGGCTCGATCGATAGTTATAGGAAGTAGCTTCAGACCTATGCCCCAGGTGCGAAAACCACCTCCGCTGACATGCCCATTCGAGCCGTTGTGGCGGGAAGAATTGCAGTGAGACGTTAAGCCGAACACCCCGGTGGACGATACAGGCGCAGATGGTGTTGCAAAATGCAAGATAGCTGTGTCTCAGGACAACTCTGGCTGCATCCAAGACCTCTGTGCTGGTCTGCAGCGATGGTCTCTGTAAGAGGGACCAGTGTTCGGTCACACCTGTTCCTGTGGGCAGATGTCGAATGCGGATGCCGTGCCGAGCCGGGCTGTCCTGAGGCCGGTCATCCAGGTCAAGGTCTCCCTGCGGTTCAAGACCGGCTCGGGAACGGCCCGGCTCGGGGTTGGTCAGGTGTACCCACAGAATCATCGTTGACGGAGCACTGGTCATCCGACGATCCGGCCAGCAGGGCCGCGATCATGCCTGCGGGTAGAAGAACGAGTACAACACAAGGAGCTACTGGGTGTTCAAGCACATGAAACTGGGCACGAGGATCGCGGGTGGTTTCGCCATCGTGTTGATGGTGACGGCCGCCATGGGCTATGTGGCGCATGCGGGCCTGAGCGGCGTTGACGGGATTCTCCGCATACGCGAAGACGGCAACCGGTTGTCCAAGCTCGCCACGCAATGCCGCCTGCAAGAAAAGGACTTCATGCTTCGCAAGGACAAGAAGCAACAGGCGCAGAACAACGAGACGATGAAGAGAATTCACGAGCAGATCGAGATCACGAAGACCAGGCTCGAGGACCCGGCCGACAGAGAGCTCTTGGGCAAGATGGCCAAGGCCGGCAAGGCCTACAAGCAGAGCTTTGACGGCTGGATCGCGCTATGGGACCGTCAGCAGTCTGCCGAGAGGACCATGGTGGACCATGCTCAGGCATTCGCGGAGCAGTGCGAGGAGCTTCGTCAGAACCAGAAGGCCAAAGCCCAGAAGGTGCTCAATCTTTCCGGAAGGGTCGCCCATTTCACCAAGGCCCATCTCAAATGGACGGCGAAAGTCCGGGAGTTCCTGATCGACAAGTCCCAGTCCGAGCTGAAGGTCCCCAAGGATGGCACCACGTGTCCCATGGGGACGTGGCTGGCAAGCGAGGGATTCAAGGAGCAAGCCGAGATCGCCGGCGAGGACTTCCTGGCCCTTTCGGACAAGATCCAGCAAGAGACCCATATCCCGTTGCACGCTTCAGCCATTGACGTCGAGAAGGCCCGCCAGGGAACGACGGACACGTCGGTGAAGGCCTTCCACGAGAAGACGGCGCCCGTCTTGAAGCGTTTTCTCGGGATGATGGAGGAGTTGGAAGGCAAGGCCACAAAGGTCTATCAAACCAACCTCGATAATGCCGACGGTGTCAACCACCTGGTCAAGCTCGTGCTGCAATGCCGCAAGCAAGAGAAGGATTTCATGCGGACAGGAGACACAACGCACCAACAAGCACACGACGCCACGATCAAAAAGATCTACGCGCTGTGCGACCAACAGCTTGCCTCGGCCAGGGACCAGGCGGACAAAGACGCGCTGAGCACAATCAAGAAGAGCGCCGACGCATACAAGCAGGCGTTCGACGGCTGGGTCGACCTGTACCACCAGCAGGAACGCGAGGGCGAGGCCATGGCGGCAAATGCCGCGGAGTTCGTCGGCGTCTCCAAACGCGTGCTGCAGAACCAGAAGGCCAAGACCCAATCCACCATGGCCAGCCTACGAATCATGCTCATCGGCGGCGTTCTGGGCGCCGTCCTCCTCGGTTCGCTGATGGCCTTCTTCATCACTCGCGGCATCAGCAAGAGACTCAAGCGGATCATCACCGGCGTCAGCGAAGGGGCGGACCAGGTTAACGAGGCGGCGGGGCAGGTCTCCACGGCCAGTCAGAATCTGGCCGAGGGGGCATCCCAGCAGGCCAGCAGCCTCGAGGAGACGTCCAGCGCACTGGAAGAAATGGCGGCGATGGCCCGGCAGAACGCCGAGAAGGCCGAACAGGCTAACCAGTTCATGGGCGAGGCGACACACATTATTCAAGAGGCCGACGGCGCTATGACCGGAACGTCCAAGGCCATGCAGGAGATCTCAGAGGCCAGCGATCAGATCAGCAAGATCATCAAGGTGATCGAGGAGATCGCCTTCCAGACGAACTTGCTGGCCCTGAATGCCGCGGTAGAGGCCGCCCGTGCCGGCGAGCACGGAAAGGGCTTCGCCGTGGTGGCCGACGAGGTCCGCAATCTGGCCCAGCGCGCGGCGCAGGCCGCACGTGAGACCGGTGACCTGATCGAGCAGACCGTCAACCGGGTCGCTCGAGGCGTGGAACTGAACGAGAACACGACGGAGAGCTTCGGGAAGATTGACGAGGCCGCCACGAAGGTGTCCGATCTGGTGGCTCAGATCGCGCAGGCCTCGCAAGAGCAAGCCCAGGGCGTCGAACAGGTCAATGCGGCCGTGGCAGAGATGGACAAGGCTACGCAGTCGAACGCTGCCGGTGCCGAGGAATCGGCCAGCGCCTCCGAGCAGTTGTCGACCCAGTCCGAGAACGTCCGCAAAATGGTCGGCGAGCTTGTGGCATTGGTGGCCGGCACGGGCGACACGCGCAAGACGACGGAACCACGTGCCCAAACCACAGCCCGCGGGTCCTCTCGAGACGCCTCACGAATCCAGGAGCCCGCCTGCGCACTGGAGGAAGCGGACAGCGGGGAGTGGATGGAGGACCCCGAGCTCTCCAAGTCGGGCAAGGGCGATTTCGGCGGAGACGTGACGGGATTCTAGTCCTGCGTTCCACAAGTTTCGCGACTATGATTCCCGATCCCGATGTCGCATCGCCCTTCCCCCGCCAGCGGACGGAGCTGGCTGGCTCACGCGGACAGTCGCACGATTTGTGAAACGCTGCACTGGCCCAAGTTTGACAGCTCGGGTTGTAAGTCGTTGGGGCGACAGGGCGCGCGAGGGCGTTCGCCAGCAGGGGGGGTCGGTTGTCGGGGTTTCGGAGGGGCTCAGACGTGGCGGGGCAGGGTTCGTTGGGCCGCCATGGCACCGAGGGCATCCAAGATCGAACGGGCGTGCGGGCTGATCCAACTGGATATCGACGGCCTTGACCTGATCGAGCAAGTCCAAGGCCCGCGTGGCCGTCATGGAATACGTTTGGGCCCGATCGCCGATCTCATCAGTCCAGGTCACACCGGCTTCAGCCAGACGCAGTTCCAGGATGCGGGCCAGCAGACAGGCCAGTACGCCGAGAAGGAGCCAATAAGGGGGTCACCCATTAGGCCTCCCGCGTCAAGGCGCGAGTCCACCCCCGTTGACTGTTCTCCCCGGGTCAACAATCCCTTGCTCCGCCACATGGGCCGCTGATCATCCGCGGTACGCGCCCGAGTCTTCACTGGTTCGGTGCTGTGCACGAGGCACGCACCAATCACGCATCAGGATCAAGGCCAATTGAACAGACCCTCAAAGCGTATCTGCCCGCGGCCCCTGGCTCATACGAGCCCCCAAAAACCCTTGGTGCCCGATCGCGTCCAACTGCCTAGCGGCGTCGTTGTGCCACGACACCTTGACAGGAAATGATGGTTGCGACCGCAAGCGCCGCTCCAAACCCCTCATGGCTCGCGACCGAGGCGTACCCGGTCAGACTTACCTATTGGCCAAAGGACATGATTTGCTGCCGGTGCATGCACCTACCATCCTTCTCATCGGCCCGCCGGGCGCGGGCAAGACGATGTTGTGCAAGCGGCTGCCGACGATCCTGCCGCCGCTGATGCTGGCCGAGTCGTTGGAGACGACGCGGATCCACAGCTCGGCCGGACAGCTCAAGCCCGGACAATCGTTGACGGCGCGCCGACCCGTGCGGGCGCCGCACCACTCCGCAAGCGGGCCGGCTCTGGTCGACGGCGGGGTTTCCAAGGCACGAGCAGTTCGGCCTGACCCAGCAACTCCGCCGAGCGGCGGCCTCGTGCGCCTCCAACATCGTCGAAGGCTGTGCACGGCATTCGTTGAGCAACTACGTGCGATTCTTGGACATGGCCTACGGGTCTGTTTGCGAAGTCCAGTACCAGGTCTCGCTCGCCGTACGACTTGGCTACCTGCCGGAGGGAGACGCCGGCAGACTCACGGATGCATGCCGCGAAACGTCGCAGGTTCTCAACACCCTGATCCGCTCCCTGCGAGGCCCGTCCCTCGAGGCCTGACGCCTCGAGCCTCTCTCTGGTCGAAGCGATTTAGTGCCGAAGGCTCGATCGCCAACTATAGGGGGAGGCCCCTGGCTTCAGGCCCCAAAAATGGGTGACTGTCCCCCATTGTCCCATTGTCCCATTGTCCATCACCTATTCGTACTCACGCGTGGAGCATCGCCCGACGCTGCGCTTTGCGTTCGAGTTCCCTCACGCTTCCCGTTCGTCAAGCGAAGCCAGGGCCTTTCGTTTGTCGAAGAGCTGATCCTCGATATCCAGGAGCATCGCATCATGTGTACCGGAAGGGTCATGGGCCGGCTTCTTGGCCTTGGTTTCCTGCAAGAGCTTCTCCAGCGATGCAATTTGTTGTCGGAGTGTTTCTTTGTCCGTCATCTTGCGTCCTTATCCTCGCGTCCCGGAAGACGAGTCATCCTTTCCTATCACCGAAAACCGCCGTCCCGATCCTGACCATGTTCGAGCCTTCATCGATCGCGACCCGGTACGAGTTTGTCATTCCCATTGACAGGCAGGTCATATTCACGTTCGGCAACCCCATCTCCTTGATCCTGTCAAACAACGCCTTGGTCCTTCGAAAGTAGGGCCTCGAGTCCTCGGGGTCTCCGAATCTCGGCCCCATCGTCATGAACCCCTCCAGCCGCACGTGTTTCAGCTGGGAGATGTCGCGGACCAAGCCTTCCATATACGGCTCGAAGGGCTCGTGGGCTTCCGGGACCACGCCCGCCTTGGACTCTTCGTTGCCGATGTTGATCTGCACGAGAACGGGCACGATAGCCCTGCCGGTGGCCTCAACCCGTTTGTCGATGGCGGCGGCCTTCTCGAGAGAGTCGACCGTTTGCAGCACGTCACACGTCCGTAAGGCCTTGGTGATCTTGTTCTTCTGTAGATGGCCGATCATGTGCCAACGGACTTGGCTTGCGGCCTCACCAAGGGCGCGGTGCATCTCCACGGCCTCTTGGACGTAGTTCTCGCCGAAATCCGTAGCGCCGGCCGATATCGCTTGTCTTATCTCTTCAACCGTCCGCGTCTTGGCCGCCACGACAATAGATACCTCGCCCGGTATTTCGGCTCTAATTCGCTGATAGTTCATCCTGATGCTCATGCCAGATCGCTCGCTCATGGGTGCATCGTGGGTCGGAAGCGTTGCCTCCGCTGTGACGACAGCCGTGCAGCAAGGCACGCCCAGCGCGCGCATACTCGCTCAGCGTTTGATCCCCAACCAGCAGCACGGGCTCACCTGGTGTCTCGCGGCGGAGGCGCCTTGGGCAAACGCTACGCGCTCGACGTTGGGATCGCAAGGTGCGTCGAGGGAACCATAGGCACCGCGCGAGCCGCGCTATGAGTCGGGCCACACAATCTTGCTCGCCAAAACGCGCGACGAGTTGTACGAGACGTCAGAACCCGGTTTCGGCTCGGACGAAGTCCTAGAACGTCAGGGCGCACCGTTTCGCCGCTGCCAAGCACCTCAACACGTGCCCTGTTGTCGGGATGAGGCGGGGAGGCACGGACGAGGCCCCACCGCCGCTCTGCTCCACGATCACCGCTCAGCGTGTATTACCATCGCGCACGGTCACAGAGCCCCGGCGCCTGCAACTGTGTGGCACAAGGCCCGCGCTCCTCAGTCTTGCCGGGTAAAAGCAAAAGTACCGCATCGCCAACATCCCTGGGTCGCGAGATCACCCTTGGGATCCACACCCTTATCGCAAAGCCAGTGGTTACCGGTCTTGTCGAAGACAACTTCCATTGGCCGTGCGGGGTGGTTGGGATCCACCTCGTAGATCTCTTCCTCACCCGATTCAGCCTCGATTTCCTCTTGGATTGCGGACGCAGCCATTGGTCTGTCCTTTCGTATTCCGAGGAGCGTTCCCAGAAACCTACAGTCATGCAGTCATGCTTCCGTTCTGGGGAAGAAGCAAACATCCACCAGACTACAGCAGCAAGCAGCGTGCCAGAAGCGAGCGCAAGCGCGATAGTGCCCGCAATTCGTTGTCAACCAATACCTTGTGGCCTTGTGGAAACAAAAGGTGCTCACGCATTCCATGGTAGCACCTGCGTTTCACCTGGCAGAATGCGTCGCCTTTCTCCGTAGGACGCTCAACGAGAGGATTACGCAGCGTCTCATGTCCAGCCTGACCCAAGGCCGCGGCTCGGACGTTTTTACGCGAACTTCCGCCATTGAACGTGTCATCGAGGGAAAGCTGGCATGCTGCTTGACAGTATCACGTATCGTGAGAAGATTACCGAAGGCCCCGCAAGCGCCGACGTCTGCGGGGAGTCGCTACGCGGAGGCCACAGGCAAATTGCGTGATGCGGTGACAGGTTGTATACCGCTGTCAGCGGAGGTGATGCGCCCTCTCAAACGGAAGACACGACCGCTCAGGTGGCGCTGCGTCGGGACACGATCAGCGAGAATCCGACGTCACGAGACGCAGGCAGAGACGGTCGCGGTTGCCCTTCGCTAGGCCAAGGAGTCGAGCCATGGTCACAATAGGCGTGAACGATGTTGGATTCTGTGCGGAATTCTCGCGACAGGGCGACTGGGCGTTCGACTATGCCCTCTCGGTGGCCCGGTCGGCAGGCCGCGGGTTGAAGGTCTTCTATGTGCCCGGTCTGACCTGGGACGAGCCTGATGTACCGCGACTCGCGCCCCACGAGATCGATGCCCTTGACCGCCGGGTGCGTGAGTACTACGACCCACGGCTTGGGGACTTCACGAACGTTGGCTTTCGTATCTGCGAAGGCCTTGCAGATGTTGACTTACATCGCTGCTTGATGGATCAAGAATACCAGGTCCTCGTCCTGCCCTGCCGCGGTATTGGGGTTCACTTCGCCGGGCGGACGATTGAGGAATTTGCATACGCTTTCGGCGGCCCTGTTGTACTGGTGGGCCCAGAAAGGCCCAAGCAGTTCATGGTCAATCCCTCGGCCGCGTTGCTGTCCCTGCAGTTGGACCTGGATCAGGGGGAATGGACGGTGCTGGAGCCCGGCGAACGGCTTCCGACCAACCAATAGACTGGTACGGAAACCAACAGGAGAGGACTGTTCGGGCTTTGAGGAGAATGCGCACGATTACTGCGGTTGCTGCAACAGGTAGCTCCTTGGACGCACAGGGGGCTGAGCCGTTCGGTCGCGCCCAATCCTTCCTAGTGCTCTGTCGCTACTCAATTGATGGATACAGCTTCCGCAACTTGATCCGTGCGTCATCAGCGGTGAATTGCCAGTTCGCCTTCGCCCGGGCGGTGTTTCGGTCGGTTTCCCATGCTG
>Ga0180432_10009316_pt1 | contig 11996 bp, 10 predicted proteins | sample SS_ome_10_FD_132414 | JGI IMG/M metagenome (GOLD analysis project Ga0180432, IMG submission 132414) | Hypersaline lake sediment archaeal communities from the Salton Sea, California, USA - SS_1_MS_2 metaG | ecosystem: Environmental > Aquatic > Non-marine Saline and Alkaline > Hypersaline >...
TACTTCAGCTACGATATTCGCACGTTCCATCGAATCAGATCCCTAAAAAGATCGGTGAGAACACCCGAAGGTCTTGCGGCCAGAAAGGAATATGATGGTGTGGCAAAAGGGTTGGTGGCGGCCTTTGATGTCGATGTGATCGCTCTGGGGGGGTACATGAGTTACATCACCCTGAACAGGTGCGTCAATGTTCATCCAGCCGATCTTTCCATCTACCTGCCGGATGGCCGGCGAAAATATGTGGGCGATCATGCGGTTCGGGATGCCCTATCTGCCGGAGAAAGCATGATCCGTGCTTCCACACTCTGGACAGATGAAGGGGTGGATACGGGGCCCCTTTTGATGGTGTCAGAACCCCTGTCTGTTGAACTTCCAGAACCCTTTGAAACGTTGACCAGCGATAAAGAAAAATTCCTCAAAATCGTGGATGAACACCAGGAACGCCTTAAGACCGTTGGAGATTGGAAAATATTCCCCTTGAGCATCGAGATGATCTCCAGGGGCCGCTTCGCGCTTGATGAAAAGAACCGGGTTTATGTGGATGGGGAACCGGTACCGGATGGTTATCAGGAAAAAGCACATGAATAAATACCGCTTGATCGTATTCACGTTTCTTGTGGGAATTATTTCAGCCGATGTGGCTTTTGCCGGCGATAGCCCTAAGTATCGTGCAAGGCGCGAGGGGATGATCAAGGAAATAGAAGCGGATGTCAGGGCAACCAGCCGTAAAATAGGGAAGAAGCAACTGAGCGAATCCGTTATGAACGCCATGGCAACTGTGCCCCGGCATGAATTTGTGCCCAGCCGTCTCAGATACGCCGCCTATGAAAATCGACCGCTTCCCATCGGTTATGGCCAGACCATTTCCCAACCGTACATTGTGGCCTTAATGACTGACCTTCTCGACGTTGACGGGGACGATATCGTCCTGGAGGTGGGAACCGGTTCCGGGTATCAGGCGGCTATCCTGGCTCAATTGGTTAAAAAAGTCTATACCATTGAGATCATCAAAGAACTTGGGGAACAGGCAAAAGAGCGGTTAGCGAATTTAGCGTATCAGAATATAGCGGTTCACATGGGTGATGGATATTATGGCCTTCAACAACTGGGTCCCTTTGATGGTATTATCGTTACAGCCGCAGCCAACCACGTCCCGCCACCCCTCATCAAGCAATTGAGGCCCGGGGGTAAAATGGTCATTCCTGTTGGCGGTGCCTTTATGACGCAACAGCTGCTGCTGTTGGAAAAGAGAAATGATGGTAAAATCCTAACGAAACAGGTACTACCCGTTATATTTGTGCCCCTTACCGGTGGTCATTGATGATACACCCTGGTTTTTCTATCTTCCTCATTTCAGCCGCAGCAATCAGCTATGAAATCCTTCTGATACGATTACTCAGCATCATCCAGTGGCACCATTTCGTCTCCATGATTATCAGCCTCGCCCTCCTGGGATATGGTGCAAGCGGGTCCTTCGTCGCCCTCACCCAGAAATGGGCTGTTCCCCGCTTTGGCGTGTTTTTTATCGGCAATGCGATTCTTTTGGGTCTCACCATGGTGGGCAGTTTTGTCATCACCCAACAGATAGCCTTTAATCCGCTTGAAATCATGTGGGAAAACAGACAGTTTCTCCGCTTGATCGGCATTTATGTATCCCTTTTTGTGCCCTTTTTCTGTGCAGCGAATTGTATTTGTATTGTCTTTATACGGTTTAAAGATCAGATCCATCGCATGTATCGGTTTGATCTTCTTGGGGCCGGTTCAGGGGCTCTTTTGACGGTGTTTATGCTCTTCAAATTTTCCCCGTTCACCTGTCTCAAGATTTTAGGTGCCGCAGCACCCTTTGCTGGTGCACTATTGGCCCTGAGCCTGTCCGCATCCGGGTCCCGGAGAGCTGCGTTCGGTTTAATGCTATTTGGCTGCATGGTGCCTTTTATCTGGCCCCAAGAGTGGGTTTCCCCCCGGATATCGGAGTACAAGGCATTAAGTCTTGCGCTAAGGGTTCCTGACACCAAAATCATCAGTGAACATTTCAGTCCCCTGGGATGGCTTTCCGTTGTTCAAAGCCCCACCATTCCATTTCGATATGCCCCCGGTCTGAGTTTAAACTGTTCCATGGAGCCCCCATCACAGTTAGGGATTTTCACTGACGGCGATGCCTTTAGCCCAATCACACGGTATACCGGTGACCGGGCGCATATCACCCATTTGGATTGTCTTTCATCCGCTCTCCCATACCATCTGCTGGAAGCCCCTGAAGTCTTGATCCTGGGTGCCGGTGGCGGTATGGATGTGCTGATGGCCCATTACCACCAGGCAAAGCGGATTGATGCGGTGGAGATGAACCCTCAGGTCGTTGGCCTCGTTCGTCAGGCGCATGCCGATTTTGCCGGCCATATTTACCGAAAAGACAGGGCCAACATTCACCTTGCTGAGGCACGAGGGTTTGTGAATAAAGGGGGGAAGCACTATGATTTGATCCAAGTCTCTTTGCTGGATTCTTCCAGCGCCTCCCTATCGGGGGCCGGGGCGCTTAACCCTTCATATCTCTATACAGTGGAGGCCTTTAAGGATTATTTTAACCGCCTGACGCCGGACGGTTTGTTGACCATTACCCGTTGGATCAAGGTGCCGCCAAAAGATGCCTTAAGGCTTTTCGGGACCGCCATCACGGCATGTCATCATCTGGGGATGGATGATCCTGGCCAGCAACTGGCAATGATCCGAAGCTGGAAAACAACGACATTGCTGTTCAAAAAAGGGGTGTTTTCAAAGACTGACATCTCTGCCATAAAATCTTTTTGTCACGACCGGTCATTTGACACGGTATACTATCCCGGGATTACGAAAACGGATGTCAATCAGTATAATCTTTTGGAAACGCCCTATTTTTATCAAGGCGTGACAGCGCTTCTGGGGAAAGAAAGGCATGAATTTGTCAATCGTTACAAATTTCATATCACTCCCACGACAGATGATCGGCCCTATTTTTTTCACTTCTTTAGGTGGCGCACGCTCCGAGAAATCCTGACATTGAAAGGACGAGGCGGCCTGCCACTGATTGAATGGGGCTATCCGATCCTGGTTGCAACCCTCTTTCAAGCAATCTTAATGAGCTTTGTCCTTGTTTTGCTCCCCCTCGTACTTCTAACACGCAGCATCATGGCCAGACCCCAACGTGGACGTCTGATTTCCTATTTCTTCTGTCTGGGTCTTGCCTTTCTGTTCATTGAAATGGCCTATATCCAGAAATTTATTCTTTTTCTCCATCACCCGGTTTATTCAGCATCTGCTGTTTTATGCGCCTTCCTCATCTTTGCCGGACTGGGAAGTGGTTTTTCCAAACGCTGGTCCGAACATATTGAACGACTTCACGGGCGTGCAACCGGGTTGCCCATCGCGGCAGCAGTCGTAGGTATTGGGATTATATCTTTCCTCTATGTGATATTGCTGCCGATCCTGTTTCACCACTGGATGGGCTTATCAAACGTATGGAAAATCCCAATAAGCATCCTTCTTATTGCGCCACTGGCCTTTTGCATGGGCATGCCGTTTCCCCTTGGCCTGGCAAAAGTCGCCTGTGCCAGACCGGAATTTATGCCATGGGCCTGGGGGATAAATGGGTGCGCCTCGGTCCTAAGCGCCATTCTGGCGACCCTATTGTCCGTTCATTTCGGTTTCACCCTTGTTATCGGAATGGCTGTCGTGCTCTATCTCGCGTCAGCTGCAGCGCTTTGGAGGCCTCTGGATAAAACGACATGAAAGTTAACGGGTGTTCATTTCCAAGATTTGTCATTATCGTCTGGATCCTATCCATTGGCACCGTGTCTTATCTCTCCTTAATCCCTCAGGCTGAGTTTCTGTTTTATTTCAGGTGGTCAGACAAGCTGTATCATTTCCTGGCTTATGTCTGGTTATCAACCCTGCCGTTTTTCGGATTTCCGCGTCCAAAAAAAGCCCTAACATGGTCACTTTTGATGATCCTTCTGGGGATTGGACTTGAATTTGCCCAGAGTTTTGTCCCCGGAAGGCTTTTTTCAATATGGGATATGATTGCGAATAGCCTGGGTGCGAGCACAGGGATATTGGGTGGAATGCACATCGGAACAGGAAAGGATTAATTAAAGGGAACACCCTCCTTTTTCACTTTCTGTTTTTCCTGAAGAAGACGTCGCTGGTATTTGTAAATGAATTCTGTCAGGGCTTTTTCTTCCTTTGCTTCCATACTTACAAACTGCAGGGCGCAGCAATTTTTTTTGTTGGATGGGTCTTCTCCCAGCCTCACCACCATTGCCTTCTCAATACGAACGCTTAGGTCTCCTTCCTCTAACGGAAACACCATTTTGATATCACTCAAATACTCTCCGGTATTAAAGATCGGCGACTCTTTATCGCTTTCCTTTCGACCGACAAGTAAGGCGAGGGTGCCACCCAGACTGACATTAAGCGCTTTCATTTCCAGCAGGGTTGAATCCAGCTGACTATACAGTTTTGTATCAGGGGGGACGGGTAATCTGAAATCCTTTCTTCTTTGTATGCGTTCAATGCATTCGGGGAACCTGACGCCTATTTCATCACGGTAAATCGCCCAGCCGTAGGCATTGAAGTAGTAATTTACCTTGTCCTCTCTTGTAAATTCAAAATGCATTTTAACATTTTTTATATCGACAACAGCTTCCCTGAATCCCTGGGGGTAATCTATCAGAAAAACCGGATTCTGCCGTCGGTGACGAACGCGGGTGATGAGGGTGATGCGCTCAAAATCTCTTCCCGGCAGGTTCATCTTGATGAGCGTTTTGTCTTTCTGCAAGGCTTTCAAAAGATTCAGCAGATTTTTGCCTTCAATCTTTTCAGGATCTTCCATCGGCTTTTCCCCTTCAACATCTGTAATCCAATCCCCTTGAACGAGGATAGTTTACTATTCCAGATCGCACCGCAACCCCAGTTCCTTGAGCTGTGCGTCATCCGCGCGGGATGGCGCATCTGTCAGTGGGCATGCTGCGCTGGTTGTTTTAGGAAAGGCAATGACCTCCCGGATTGATTTGACCCCTGTCATGATAGCCACCAGGCGGTCAAAGCCCAGGGCGATTCCCCCATGGGGAGGGGCGCCATATTTCAGTGCCTCTAAAAAAAATCCGAACTTCATTTGGGACTCTTGATCTGAGATACCAAGGGCCCTGAACACCGTTTGTTGAGTGGCGAGATTATGGATTCTGACACTCCCTCCGCCTATCTCCGCCCCGTTCAAAACCAGATCGTATGCCCTGGCCCTCACCTGCTCGGGATGATCATCCAGCAAATCCAAATCTTCCTCTAACGGCGCGGTAAACGGATGATGAACCGCTTCAAGTCTCCCCTCGGTTTCGCTATACGCCAATAGGGGAAATTTCGTGATCCACACAAATTCATAACTGTCTTTAGGGATAAGGTTCAGTCGCTGCGCCACCTCAACACGAAGTTTTCCAAGGGTCTCATTGGCGATTGCCTGTTCCTGTGCCACAATTAATATCAGATCACCGGGGGTTGCATTCACCTTTTTGTTAACAGCCGTTTTGTCCTCGTCCTTAAAAAATTTGTTAAGAGAGGACTGCCACCCCTCTTTAGTCACCTTGACCCACGCCAGGCCCTTTGCCCCGTATTCGACCACCAGACCGGAGAGTTCATCCAGGATTTTTCTCGAAAAAGAGTCGGCCCCATCTGTGACGGTGATGGCCTTGACCACACCCCCTTCTGCGATGACGCCCCTAAAAACCCTGAAGTCCGATCGGCCGGCAATGTCCGTCAGATCATTGAGCTCCATAGCGAAACGCATATCCGGTCTATCCGTACCAAACCGCTCCATGGCCTCGCGATACTCAAGGCGGGGGATCGGTGTGGCGATATCGAATTCCTGTATGCCGCGAAAAAGGTCCCTCATCATCCCCTCAAAAACCCCCATAACATCCTCTTCATCCACAAAGGCCATCTCCAGGTCCACTTGGGTGAATTCGGGCTGGCGATCCGCCCGGAGGTCTTCATCTCGAAAGCACCGCACAAGCTGATAATAGCGGTCAAATCCGGCAATCATGAGGAGCTGCTTGAAAATCTGGGGCGATTGCGGCAGCGCATAAAATAGGCCCCTGTTGATTCTGCTGGGCACCAGGTAATCCCTGGCCCCTTCCGGCGTGCTTTTGGTAAGGAATGGGGTCTCGACCTCGATAAAGCCCTTGCTATCTAAGTATCGCCTTATGCAAGAGGCGATCCGGTGGCGTTTACGAAAGGCGCTCAAGACCTGGGGTCTCCGTAATTCCAGATATCGGTACTGCAGCCTGAGGGTCTCTGAGCCATCCACCGCTCCGTCCACTTGAAAGGGAGGGGTCTCAGTCCTGTTGAGGATCTTTAGTTCATTTACTTTTAATTCAATGGATCCGGTTGGCAACAGAAAATTTTCCTGGCCCTTAAGACGAGGGGTCACCGTGCATTTTACTGCAATCACCCATTCATTTCTCAGGATATGAGCCCTTTTGTGACTCTCTATATCTACCTGTGGATCAAAGACAATCTGGGTGATTCCCTCCCGGTCCCTCAGATCAATAAAAATCAAATTTCCGAGATCACGCCTCGAGTTCACCCACCCCATTACCACGACTTTCTGGTCCACATCATCCGGTCTGAGGCTTCCACAGTCATGGGTGCGCTTCCACTCTCCCATGTAATCTATTTGTAGTTCTTGGTCTTCTCTCATTTATCGCGACACCCCTATGCTTTCTGCCAGAATGGACAGGATAATTTCATATCTATCCATGTCAGCCGAAACGAAGTGTAGATCCCGCTGTCGGGGCCCCAATACCTTCTCAACCTTTTGGAGAATTTACGATTCCTTTAGTATTTCCTTGAGGTTGATCACAATATTTTTGAGTCCCACTTCCTCCTGAACCTTCTTTTTCATGTCACGCAGGATACCTTTCCCGGAAGCCAGTTCATCCTCTCCAATGATAAGGACCCTCCTTGCGCCCAGACGTCCTGCCCGCTTCATCTGGGCCTTCAGTCCCTTGGGGCTATATTCCGTCTCCCCCCAGATGCCTGTTCTTCTCAAATCATTTGCCCAGTTAAACGCCTTCTTTTCGACCGTATCCCCCAGTGCTGCTATAAAAAGATCCGGTGTCCGGGTCTCCTGCTTCGCATCCTCATCCAGAAGCGCGACCAGCCGTTCTATCCCTATGGCGAAACCCGTGCCAGGATGATCCGGGCCTCCAAGGAGTTTGACCAGACCGTCATAGCGCCCGCCACCCGTCACTGCATTTTGTGCTCCCAGGCGATCTGTCTGGATTTCAAAGGTGGTCCGGGTATAGTAATCCAGCCCCCTGACAAGCTTGTGATTCAAGACAAAAGGAATCCCTGAGCTCTCAAGATAGCCTTGAACAGACTCAAAATGCGCTTGGCAATCTTCGCAGATATAATCAAGGATTGAGGGAGCGTCTGAAACCGTCTCCCTGCAGGTATCGACTTTACAATCAAAAACCCTCAGGGGATTGGTCTCCGTCCGTCTCTGGCAGTCTGAACACAGGGCATGGGTTTTTTGAATCAAGTATTTTTTAAGCTCTTTCTTGAATTTGACCCTGCACTTGTGACACCCCAAGGAATTAATATGGAGACCCAGATCAGACAAACCGATCGTCTCCAAAAAAAACATGGCCATAATGATAATATCCGCATCAGATCTGGAGCCAGGGTCACCGAAGATCTCCGCATCTATCTGATGAAATTGCCGGAACCTCCCCTTCTGAGGTCTCTCATGTCGAAACATGGGCCCGATGTTAAAGAGTTTCTGGATCGGGTTCTTTAGATAGAGCCTGTTCTGCACATAGGCCCTGACCACGGAAGCCGTGGCCTCTGGTCGTAAGGTAATCCCTCTTCCCTTGCTGTCCGTGAGGGTATACATCTCCTTTGATACAATATCTGTTTCCTGCCCAATGCCCCGGCTGAAAAGATCCGTTCTTTCAAGGAGGGGGGGTCTGATCTCTTTGAAGCCAAAGGCATGAAAGACCCTTCTGGCCTCCGATTCAAGTCTCTGCCAAGTCTCGACATCGTCAGGTAGAATATCTTTAAACCCTTTTATGGTTGCAAATTCCAATTATTTATGGTCTCCATTCACATTCAGTTACCTTCAGTTACCTATTTTTTATCAGAGCCCAACGCCTTCGTCAATCATCACGCAAGAGCCTTACTTCTTATGGCCTTCACGCGCAGGAATCCCATTAAACACCAATACCAGCGGGGCTAAAATGATGTGAAGCAATCGGCTAAAGGGGATGTAGGCAACAAACGCCCCGGTAAAAATGGCATGGAGATACCAGATATATCCATATATACCGGTCAATGCAGGTGGGTCTAAAAAGAGTGTGCTGATCCAATACCCCACAAAGGCATAGGTGCTACCGGAAGGCCTGCCCGTCATAGCAATACGCATCCCTTCCAATATGAACCCGATCACCACAATGCCGGCAATTAAGCCTAACGCCACACCATCCTGTCTGGGAAGCGCTGCAGTTTGCCCTGGCTTTTTGCGCCATCCGCGAACAACGGCCAATATAACCCCTAAAATGACCATAATGCCAGTAAGGTCAAAGGCAAAAGCCGTAATCGGATGGTTCTTATCCAGCATCACCCATACGGAGGACCATTCCGGTTTCCAAAGAGATCCAATCAGGGCCACAATCCCCCAGGAAAAACGGAAAACAAAGGCATAGAAAATCAGACTGTGGATCATCCAGCGTCTTCCGGACTGACGATACAGCCTCCTTTGGAGGAGGACATCAAGGATAAGGGTCTTGATGATGAAAAAAATCTTTTGAGAAAAAACAGCCCTAATGGCATTCGACAACAGTTTAATGAGTTTATTAAAAGCCCCTTTACCCGCATCATCGGGCATAGAACCGGACAAGACATAGGATAAAACCATCACAATACCGATCAGGAAAACAATCAGAGAAAGGATCGTCGTGACATCACCGACTGAAAAAGTCGCGGCATGACAGGGCATACACAAAATGCTCTTGGCCGGCAAAATCATGGAAACCGCTCCGATCTGATTTCCCTTCAGGTGACACCGCTCACACGACGTTTCATCCGGTTCAATGGCCATATCATGAATGTTAAACGTTTGACCCTCACGATTCGCCCTCGTCCATACCACAAGCTTTGACTTGGGGTCTCTTACCGGTTGAACCCCATTGAGATGGCATGCGCCGCACGAAACTGCCATGTGGGCATCGTGCGCGACTTTCTCATCATGGGGGAAATGGCATTGACTGCAATCCCCCACCTTTTGTTCCCCATGATTGAAGTCCATTGCCTCAGGGTGACAGACCACACAAGCGATTTGGGCGTGTGGTGTAGACGCATATTCCTTCTCAATGATTGGGGACACCGGCCACCGGTTCATCTCCTTAGCCAAGTCTCCATTTTGTCCATGACAGTGGAAACAAAGCGTTGAAATCTTCTTTTGGCTCTCGGGATCTGCCGGGTCAACAGACCGGTGACAGACCATACAGTTTTCATCTTCATCTGAAAAGGCAGGCAGGGCAGACTGCTCCTTATGGCATGCCCCGCATTGGGCTTCAATGGGTTTTGCAGGGTCAAATGGGGCCATCTGATCCTTGTCGAGAGGGAGCTGGGTATGGGGGGCGTGGCAATGGAGACACTCCAGATATCTATCGGAATCGCTGACCTTCTTGTCCCCGTGCACACCTTGTTCCAAGTCTTCAAGGATATTATCATGACAGGAAAGACAATGATCCACATGAAAAAAGTCGGCTGCTTTCTTGATCACATCCCCGGGTTCGGGATGGACATCCTTCTCACCAATGTCTCCGTGACAGTCCTGACAGGACATCTGGCCATGGGCTGAAATATGAAATTTGCCCGGATCAATCAACCAGGAGGCCTCAATTTCACTACTCCCCAATGTAAAGGACATCAGTAAACATGTGACTATAACAAATCTTTTCATGAGCATATCTGTACAGATCATCACAATTGCAGATCCCGGGGTCTTTTTTTTAAATAATACTTTCCAGTGTCAGTTTTCCCCACAATCCCGTCCTGGATCAGGGATTGGAGCGCCTTTGGTTTAAAATCCCTCATGCCGATATTAAAAAAATGCGTCTTGGCATAGGGAAGCTCAACACCCGTGGACGGGTCAAGGGCCCCATGTCGTTCCAGATCCTTGATAACAAAAACGACTGCGCGCTTCATTCGCCAGACAACCCCATAACGGGTTAAGATATACACCCCTATCAGAAAAATGAGGCCCAACAATATCTGTGCCATTTCAGACATGTGCTGCACCCCCTGTTTTAATTATTCCAACCACATAGGGGCCATCCGGAACGGCCACTGTTTTTGGATGGGTTTTGAGCAATTCATCCACGGTTTTCTGCACATTTTCGATCTTGACGGCGCCAGTATTCTTCAAATCATCATAAGAAATACCGGAAGAATAGATATAGATTTGTCCAGCATGATCCAAGGCCTGATAAATGTTCTGGGCACACCATTGATCGATGACAATATCTTTCGGGTCACAATAGCCACTAAAAAACTCTTGAGGACTGCACACTGAATGCATAATACCTGAAAATTCAGGGCTTCCCAGACCCTCCCGGCACTCGCAGACAACCACAATGGTTCCGCCTTTAACTAAAATATCTTTTGCACAGATCAAGGCCTTACTGACCTGATAAAACGTCGCATCCAGGGGATACCCGCCCCCCGAGGTGATAACCATATCCAGCGGCTGGTCAAGGTGGACCACAGAATGCTCATAAACCATATCCCCACCGGCCAGATGGGCATGATCATAATGACCGGCAAACACGCCAGCTATCTGTCTTTCCTTGTTGATGACCACATTCAGGATAAAATCCGCACCCACCCGCTCCGTCACACGAATGACATATTCGTGAAACGGGTTTCCATCAAGAATACAATTGGTCACTTTGGGGTGATCGATCATCTTGTATGAGTGCATGAATTTCATGGTCTCAAAGCTGGAAATGCCAGGAAGAATCGCCTTGCCACCACCACTATACCCCGCGTAAAAATGGGGCTCGATCAGGCCTGTTAAAATCTTCAGATCCGCGTCAAGATAGTGTCGGTTAATCTCAATGGGCGCGCCGTCTATTTCATCAATCTTCCGATATGTTTCAGGTTTACGGCAGTAGTGGTTAACAATGGGGTAGTTTTCCTTAATGTCCCGGCCCACAAGGGACACCAGCTCTTCTCCCAGATTTGGCCGGTGCATACCCGTGGCAATCAGGATGGTAATTTTTTCTCTGCTCAACCCGCTTTGTTCTAATGTTTTGAGCAAAGGGGGCAGGATGATTTTGTTTGGCACCGGGCGGGTAAAATCCGAAATCACAATACAGGCGTTCTCTTTCCCACGGGCCATTTCTTTCAAGGGTTGGCACCCGACAGGGTCAGAAAGGGCCTTATAAACAGCGTCTTCAGGATCGGGGAGGACATCAAGCCTTTTCATTTCAAGGACGGGAACTGACTCCGGGAGATTCACATCCACAGTCCCTTCGCCACACAGCAGCTTTACCTTTTGTTCGGTCATATCCTTACACTCGCTTTTTCAAAATCTTGATGGTATATAGATACCCAAAAATGGACCAACAGGCAATACATAAAACAACGATTCAAGGTGTTTCGCTTCGCTCATCCCGCCAAGATAGGCGGGGCTGGAATATTGGAACGATGGCATAACGCGTTCTGGAAAAAGGGGGGCTAATATCAACCCTACGTCTCTTGACAAAGACGGCTTCGTAAAAAGTCCAACTGCTGCGTTACGCTTCATCTTTCGTCATTGCAGCGTACTGTAAGTACACCTCATTCCTCAAGATTCGCAAGACTTGCCTTTGGCGCTTTTTACTGTGCCGTCTAAATGATGACTTTTTACGGGTTCATCAACAAAGAGGTGAACAGTATTCACAAGGGGTTCAATTCTTAAGACA
>Ga0180432_10009317_pt1 | contig 11995 bp, 12 predicted proteins | sample SS_ome_10_FD_132414 | JGI IMG/M metagenome (GOLD analysis project Ga0180432, IMG submission 132414) | Hypersaline lake sediment archaeal communities from the Salton Sea, California, USA - SS_1_MS_2 metaG | ecosystem: Environmental > Aquatic > Non-marine Saline and Alkaline > Hypersaline >...
ACTGAGTCGACGATACGTCTACTTCCGTTCTCTGGTCGGCGAATCTCTACTCTTGACATGTCTCAGTAAATACGGTAAGTCTTGTGTATCTACTCATTTGGGGGAGGCACCATGAAGGGGAAGCTTGGAGTAGTACTGGCCATCGTCCTGGTTCTAGGTTGCGTGGTCGGCGGTCTGGCAAGGCCTCTGAGCGTCTACGACGCAAGAGGCGACATCATTCCTGCGACGCGGACCGATGCGAAGATCGAGCCTGACGACGCAAGCGGAACCAGGGTAATCGATGATACCGACGCCGCTGTCAGACAGGGGGACCTGGAGAATCTGACTGACCAACCTGACGGAGCTGGAGCGGACAGTGGTCGTTCGCCGTACGACGGCATCATGACCGGCAGAATTCTGCGGAAGATCAGCTGGCCGCTCTGGTGGTGCAGATAGCTGCAGGTTAGAGGAATACGCAGTGCCGTGTCGTCCGTCTGAGACCGAGACGGCGATGCCCGGCGTCTGTATCTGGCATCTTCTCGGCACGTTCGGCTATCCGGATGAGGAAACCGCGTTCGGGTGCTGCGCCGGATGGCTTGGGGACTCGGTGCCCACGATCGCGGGCGACGCTGAGCACGACGTGCTCGATGTGGCGCCGTCTCCGTGAGCGCGTTGCGCGCTTCGGACTCGGCCGGGGTCTCGCGCTTCGCTCGGAGCCGCTCCGTACCTACAATACCCGGCAAGGAGACGGGAGTGCGAGTACTCGGCCTTCCGCTTCGGACTGACGCTGAAGGCACGATCCATCGGGTGGTGGAAAGGAGTGAGGATGAAGGGTCTCTTCGATCCGGTGACGTTGATGGTGGTGTCGCTGGCCGGGATCGGCGTGCTGTCGATCATCTCCATCGCGAGCAACAACGTCTGGGGATTCGTGATCGGGATCGCCCTGGCATTGGGGCTCCTGTTTGGCGGCATTCTGCGGTTGCGTGCAGGAGACAAGGAGACGACCAAGATCACGTGTCTGGTGGTCGCCGTCGTCGGCGTCGTCCTCGGCTTCATCACGATGTTCGGCGGAACGGGGACTGCCGTCGCCCTCGGCCTCGTGGACATCCTCGTCTCGGTTCCGGTCGGTTACGCCTGGTATCTGCTGCAGACCGGCCGCTGACCCGGCGGGGTCGTCGGGTGTACTAGGCGTCCGACGATTCGGACGCGAGGTCCAACTCGTACGCGAAGACGTCTTCGCTTCCGTCCATCCACGGCTTCAAGCCCGCCGAGAGAAGGAACTCGTGGGCGGGCGGCTTGCGCTCTCCGTTTCTCGGGATCATCGTCGCCCACGCCGTCGGTTTCAGCTCGCGCCGGGCGCGGGCCAGGAGTGCGGTGAAATCTCCGGGATCCCCGTCGAGGAACGACAGGAACGTTGTCTCGCCGGTCGCCTGTTGGGGCGAGGTGCAGAGGAGGCTGCGAATCCGGCCGTCCTCGACGACGGCGAGTTTGAACGGTGTGTGATCGATCGCTCGTTCCGGGGCACGGTCGAACGGATAGACGGACCAATCCCAGGGGTAATGGCCATTGGCGATCCGGTGCCACATCGAACTCCGGATGAAGGATATCGCGCGTTCGCTTCCGACGGTCACGGCGTTCGACGCGGCCGGTCCTGCCTCCTCGGGTCCGATTTCCTCGGCCTCCGCCAAGACGAATGCTGCGACCCTGCGGAACCCGTACGACTCGATGATGTGAATCGACGCCTCGTTGTCGATGTACGTCGACAGCCCGATCGTGTCTGCGCCCTCCCGTCTCGCCTGGGCGATGAAGTGCTCTGTGATCGCGCGGCCGGCGCCGTGCCCCCGGTGGGCGGGATCCGAGCGGATTCCCTGCAGCCAGGCGTAGCCCGGGACGAGCCAGCCCCTTCGGGCGAACGCGATGACCAGGCCGTCTTGCTCGGCGACCGCGAGCTCCGAGTCGGCGTCGTCCACCCACGAGTCGAACACCGAGGGAACGTAGTCCCCGCCGTCCCAGATCTGGGCGGAAATCTCCAAGATGCGCTTCTTGTCGTCACGCCGAGCGGAACGGATCGCGAGCGTCATGCGTCTCCCGGACCGAAGGTGGGACTCATCATTGCCTCTCTCTGAGGCGGCCAGGCGCTGACGATACCGGGGGCGAAGGCCCGCTTCCAGCGGCGGCGGACGTTCGATCTGCGGACGGGAGAGGACGACCACCGCTATAGGGGATGAACACCCGGACCGTTTCAATCGTCCTTCTTCGTGAGGCGAAGAATGGCCTCGCGGAAGGAGTCTCTACATCATGCAGCACCGCGGAGCCACGGATCGGTGGACGCACTCCACCCCTTCGTGGATGAACCCGTTCCGCTCTGCGTGCCACTCATCTCGAAGCCGACGGGCTCGGCTGACGTCACAACTACTCGGAGGGATTCATGCGCTTTCGCCCATCTCGCCCCGCCGGCATGCTCGGCTTCTCGGTCGTCTGGTTCGGTCAGTTCGTCTCGCTCGTCGGCTCGGGGATGAGCAGCTTCGCGCTGACCATCTGGGCCTGGCAGATCACGGGACAGGCCACTGCGCTCGCGCTCGTCGGATTCTTCTCGTTCGCGCCGACGGTCCTTCTCAGTCCGATCGCGGGGGCGCTCGTCGATCGGTGGAATCGGAAGCTCGTGATGATCCTAAGCGACCTCGCGGCCGGTTTGTCGACGATCGCTATTCTGACCCTGCTTCTGCTCGATCGTCTCGAGATCTGGCACCTCTACGTCGCGGGGGCGTTCTCCGGCGTCTTCGGTTCGTTCCAGTTCCCGGCGTACAACGCGGCGATCACGACGATGATCCCGAAACAGCACTACGGCCGAGCGAACGCGATGGTCGGCATGGCCGGCTCGGCAACGGAGGTCATCGCCCCGATTCTCGCGGGCGCGCTTCTCGTGGTGCTCGGAATTCGCGGCGTCCTGGTGATCGACATCGCGACCTTCGTCTTTGCGATCCTCGTTCTGCTCTGCGTCGTCATTCCGCAGCCCGAGGAGACGCGTCACGGCCGGGAGGCCCACGGGAGCGTCTGGTCGGAGTCGCTCTACGGCTTCAAGTACATGCTCGAGCATCGAAGCTTCCTCGCGCTCATCCTCCTCATTCTCGGGGCGAACATCACCCTGCTCATCGGCCTGACGGTCCTGCCGCCGATGGTCCTCGCCCGAACGGGAAGTGACGAGCTGATCCTCGGCGCCGTCCAGACGGCGCTCGGGATCGGTGGGGTCGCGGGCGGGCTGATCATGAGCCTTTGGGGAGGTCCCAAGCGGAAGATCCTCGGCGTCCTCGTCGGCCTGGCCGGGCTGAGTCTCGTCGGTGAGGTCGTCATCGGACTCGGCCGGAGCACGTACCTGTGGGCGACCGGCGCGTTCTTCGTCACGTTCTTCCTCGCGCTGCTCAACACGTCGAGCGGCGCGATCTGGCAGGTGAAGGTGCCGCCCGACGTGCAGGGTCGCGTGTTCGCCGTGCGTCGGATGGTTGGAGCCCTCGGCGCTCCGGTTGCAATGCTGATCGCCGGGCCGCTGGCCGACTACGTCTTCGAGCCGCTGATGACCTCTGGGGGCCCGCTCGCGGCGACGCTCGGACGCGTCGTCGGCTCGGGACCCGGCGCGGGGATGTCGCTCATGTTCGTCCTCGGGGGCGGAATCGGCCTGATCCTCGCGCTCGCCGGTCTCGCGAACCGCAAGCTCAGAGACATCGACGCCCTCGTCCCCGATCACGCGAGCGAGTAGGCGACGACGGCGCCCACGCAGCGCTTGCCGCTCAGCCTCCGGGACTACTCATCCTCCTCCGCCGGGCGATCCGGAAGGAGGCGGTCGATCTCTCGGATCGGCCGATACAGGGATGCCCCGAGGCAGGTGAGGACGCCCAGAACGGCCGTAGTCAGGAACAGAACGGCCATGCCCGCCCCGGGACCCGTCCCGACGAGTGGGGCGAGCACGCTCGAGAGGCCCGTGTCTGCCGTCATCGCCGGCTCGAGGACGTGGTCGACGAGCGGTCCGGCCAGCAGGAACCCCAGCGGGATCGTCATCTGGCCGACGACTCGGTAGACGCTGAAGAACCGCCCTTGAAGCTCGTTGGGAACCTTGGCTTGAAGCATGCTCGTGTTGACGCTCGTCGCCGCGACCGCGAAGAAGGCGGCGAAGAAGCCGCCGATCGACCAAAGCACCGGCGTCCGAGCCACCGCCAACACGAGGAACGCCGCGACCCGGCGTACACCGCGCAGCCACAGCACGGCCTGCATCCGTCGGCGGATTCGATTCCCCCAGGTGGCAACCACGACGCCGCCGACGACGCCTCCGGCTCCCATGATGCTCTCGACGATGCCCAGGATGACCTTGTTGTCTCCCGTTCGGGCGAGAATCATCGCCGGGAACGTGATCATCGCAGCCGAGCCGGGCAGGTTGAGCAAGAAGAGCAGCGCGATCACGCTGACGAGGCTCGGGCGCGTCCGGACATAGGTCAGCCCTTCCCGAATCTGATCCCGGAGTCGAGCATTCCTCGCACGCTCACTCGGCGTCGGTCTCGGAATGCGGACCATCGCCAGTGTGCCCATGGCGGCGGCGAACGTGAGCAGGTCGATCAGAAGGATCCCGCGAAAGCCGATGGTCACGAGCAGGCCGCCGGCTAGGACCGGTGCTGCCAACGAGGAGGCGAAGCGGTTGCTGCTTTGCATCGCGTTGGCGCGGGCGTAGTGACGGCGATCGACCATCATCGAGATCGAGGCGATGAACGCCGGGAGCTGGAACGCCTCGAAGGCCGAAGCGAACAGCCCCAGCGCGAACAGGTGCCAGATCTCGAGCGACCCCGTGCTGTGAAGGATCAAGATCACGAGCGTCGACACGGCCGCAGCGGCGTCGCTCAGGATGAGGACCAGCTTCCGGCTGTGACGATCGATCAGCGCTCCGGCCAGTGGTGCCAGCAGAACGGTGGGTGCGAACGAGAAGAATCCGATCAGCGCCAGCGACGTCGCCTGTCCCGTCGTCTGCCACGCCCAAACCGAGATGGCGAAGCGTGTCATCGCCGATCCCAAGAGGGAGACGAACTGCCCTACCCAAATCGTGGCGAAGCCGCCCATGCCCTGCGTGAGGGCCGAGGGCGCGAGCTTCCGACTCGGTCTCACGCGTCCGCCCCCTCTTCCTCGACTCGCTCGGCCACGACGACCGTGTCGACGCGAACGCTGACGGACTTCATGCCGTCCTGTGCACGGCCGTCGTTCTTGCGGGCGATAGCTCGAGGAAGTTGAGCGTTGCGCCGGGTGTCGCGCCACGCCCGATCGCAGAACCCCAAGGGCTTCCTGCACGGCGTGCCCGTATCGAACATCTGACCGTCCTCGAACACGCTGTGCCTCTTGACTCGCCGCTCCGGCGCGTCCGGTTGGAGGTGCTCATCGGGCAGGTCTCGGTAGTACTCGCGTTTCGGCACTGTGATTCGCACGCCTGGCACGTGGTTCTCCTTTTATAGATCGCTTGGCATCACAGGTTTCTCGTGTGACGTCGTGATCGGCGACGATCGGAAAGGAGAATGGGCGGGCCGCGATCGGACCTCGGCAGGAGGCACTGATTGGGAAACGCAAATGAAGATCGGACGACGGAAGTTCCGCCGCGGACGGAGTGCACTCGCGCGGGGGCGAGCTGCGACATGGACTACGCTCGATTGATTGGGATCGTGGAGCTAGAGAGCCCTACGAAGCGACCCGCTTCGTAGCGCTTTCCAGTCGTGCCCCACCACATTCACTTCCTCTGGAAAGCATGGGAGAACTGTACCGAACTCCTCTGCTCTCCACAACGCCAGGCCCACTCGCGGGTCGACAGCCATTCCAATCGCGGGCACAGCTCCATACAATCCTGCCGGTCAGGAGGTGGGACATGCGAACCTACCGCAGATGGCCGGTCGCCGTGGGGATTGTGCTGATCGTCGGCGCGGTCGTGTCATTTGCCCTGGCGCAGCAAGGTACGCCGGATGGGGCCGGCGATGTCGACGCTTTTGCAGCGGCGCTCGCACAGGACGGGTTCACCGTTCAGGAAGGAACGATGGGGGTCGTCCCGATCATCGACCTCTACAACATGGGCTTCCTCCCGAGCTGCTACGGCAACAACCCGAGCACACCATACGTCATGTGCTTCGTGCCGCCGCCTCCGGGCCAGTCGGTGGTCGCTGAGAACGGGCAGGATGCTGCCACGCTGGATGGGGAAACGCTGATTCAGTACCGGCTGCGATCGGACGAGGCGATCGTGATGATCGGTCGAACCCCGCCGACTTGCAGCTACTTCAGCTACCGAAGTTACATGTACGATCGCTTCTCCGCGGCCGAAGGTGCCCGCGAGCGAATCTTCGCCAGCCTCGGCGACACGCTGAACCTGTTGACGATCAGGACCAGCGGAACGCCCGACGGACAGTCCGGGAACCCGTTCGATCAGATGACCGTCATCGTCGTCACGGCCGACCGCGGCATCGATCAGCGGGTCAGGGCCGCGGCCGAGACGGCAGGCTTCTCCGCCTCGATTCTCAACACCGACGTCATCCCTTCGGCGCTCGTCACCATGGGGCTCGACGCCAACGCGGACAGGTTCCTCGTCCTCCTGCGGCTTGCCTTCTTCCAGGATCGCCAGGTCGGGCAGGCGTTCATGAGCGAACCGCCCATGCGGGTCTTCCGGCTGACGCCAACGGAGACGACGGCACTCGATCCCTACGATGCGCCCGATCTGCGGGTGCGCGGCACCGGCGACACGTCTGAGTTTGCCCTTCTCGGCGCGCTCGAGGAGCTGCGGCAGGCGATCCTCGCCAAGCACGGCGAGGCGAACGCCACCGAACTCACGACGAGCGTCTGGCTCTACGAGGGGTTCGACGCGATCCAGCGCGGCGTCGACGTGATCGGCGAGAACCGGGACACGGTCTACCTGAGATCGGAGGACTTCACGCTTGCCGACGACCACGACGAGTTCCTGATCGTCTACGGCGTCAACCACCAAGCGACGAGCAAGGTGATCTACTCCAACTTCGGCGTGTACGGTGCGGCGGCCTTGAACGGCGTCGGCGCCGTGAGCGACGCCGAGTTCGCCGGAACGGCGGAGGCCTATCTTCCGGGGCACCCGGCGGCGAAGGACCTCTACGTCTGGAAGATCAGCCGCTGTTGCGACGGCGAGGCGAACTGCCTCGCGGTTCCGTGGGGTGTGGAAGCCTACGGGATCGATCTCGACGAGGCCGGATTCGTCGCCTTTCGCGCATACGTCGAGCCCGAGACCAAGGTCGGGCCGATCTGGTCCGAGACCGTCTACGATCGGGTGATCAAGTTCAGCGCGTCGGACTAGGAAGACGCGTCGGCGACTGTTCCTTGCCGGGAGCAGAACTGCGCGCGGTGTTCCTTCGGATCGCCACCTACTACCCAAGATCGATCCCGCGCCTGTCGATCGGCGGATTCCGCGAACCAACGGTCGAGCGTTGCCCGATCCGGCTTCACAAGCTTGAGCGTGGTTGACTCCAGGGTCGGCTACTCCGTGGGTTGGAGACTCTCACGACGAGGTTCAGGCCTTCGGCAGCTGGGGCTACAGCCGCAGGCCCATCGACACGTGGGCTCGGCGGCGCTCGAATCCGAGATCCTCGGCCGCGTGTGCCACGTCGGGTATCCACGAGGGCAGGAAGAGCTCGACCTGCCGCTCGGCGTCCTGCTCGAGAAGAGCGGAGAGAGACCTCCGAATCAGATACGACGCGATGTCTCCGTGCGCAGGATCCAGGCGGACCCGAATCGCGTTCGTTCCGGCGCGGCTCTTGGAGAGCGACCATCCGGCGCGCCCGACGACCACGCGGTCCGACGTGCGACGGATGACGATGTCGTGATCGCGCGAGTTGCTGAAGAACGGCGCAATCGCGCGCATGAGTAGAGGCACGCGGTAGCGCCCGGGAGAGACGGCTTCGAACACCTTCACGCCGGCGGGGACGATGCGCCGATCCAACTCGTAGCGCGTCCGCCAATCGAACCTCGCGAGCGGGAGCTCCTCATACCCTTCGGGGAGCGTCGGGGGCTCGCCGCGGTTCGTGGGCGCGAGGACAAACAGAACCCTCCCGCCGTAGTCGGTGAACCCTATCGATCGGTACAGCGCTTGCGCCGGCTCGTTCCCGTCGATGACGCCGAGCCGCACGGCCTCCGCCCCGAGGGCGCGGAGCATGTCGAGCGCCTCGGTCATCAGTCGGCGGGCGATGCCCCGTCTGCGGTATTCGGGCAGGACGCCGAGCGGCTCGATCTGCCAGACCGCAGTTCCCCCGTCGCGCTGCACGACGACGAAGCCTGCCAGGCTTTCGCCTTCCTCCCACACGTAGCCGCGCATCAGGTCGCGCATCGAAGGAGCGAACGGCTGAAGAACCCGGATTGCTGGCCAGATCCGGCGAATCCGGCGGATGGCATCTGCGAATTGCTCGTACTCGGCCGCATCGAGCTCCCACTCAGGATGGCCCGGATACTGGAACGTTCGACCGACGATCTCCGCCGCGGGCGCAAGGTCCTTCGGCAGCGCGAGCGGTCGCATCGGCACGATGATCTCCTCAGGGCCTCTTCCTTCGGGTTTCGCAGTCCAGCATAACAGTGTGCCGCGGCTCGTCTCTGGAACGTCTCCGCCCTGAAGACACGGAACGAGCGCGGAATACTCCAGGTTGAGAAACTCGCCGACTCGGTCGACCTGAGCGAGCGGCTGCCTGCAGGCTGCCGTTGCCCCGCTTGAACGACGGATCGAGTCCCGATAGCCTGGCGGGGACCACGAGGAGTAGTGCTGCATGGACTACCGAAAGATCGATCCAGAGAGAATGGTCCTCCGCGATCACTTGGCGCGCGACCGGACGGCGTTGGCGAACGAGCGAACGCTGCTCGCGTACGTCCGCACGGCGATCGCACTGCTCGCCGCAGGCGGAACCCTCCTCAAGTTCTTCTGGAACAGCCTCCTGATCCGTGCGCTCGGCGTGCTGCTCCTCGCCGCCGGTGCCGCCACGATGGGGATCGGTGCCTGGCGGTTCCGCGCGGTCTCGCACCACTTGCGGCAGTTGACCGAGTCTGCGGGTGAGCTTGACAGAGTGGAGTCCACGGATTCACGAGACACGCCGTAGCGCGTCTCCGCATCGCGCGAACCTGGGTACGAAGTTCCGGGGCGCATCGGGAGCAGTACGCAGTGGTTGCCTGGCACCGATCGCTTTCGGTTCGAGAGTGATGAACTGCCCTCCCTTGGTTGCTGCGCGAGTGTCGCGTTGGCAGATCCTCCGCAAGCAAGGCGAAGAGCGGCTTGATTCGGTCACGCCGTGAATCAAACTGCTGAACACCTCGAACGTTCGCGGGCAAGGCCCCCGGGTTCCGTAGCGATCCTTCGAGGGGCCGGGCGTCCAGAGCCCAGAGGTCTGTCTTCGTTGCCTGTGGATGGTTTGCGCCCCCCATGATAGGATGGGGCTACGGAGGACCAAATGAACATCGTTGTCCTTGCAGGCGGTTTCGCAGAGAGGCTGTGGCCGCTGACGGAACGCTTCCCGAAGGCGCTTCTCCAGTTGCCTGGTGGTTCGATACTTGAGCATCTAGCCGCCAACGTCAGCCGGATCTCCGGGATCAACAGCATGACCATTTGCATCGATGCACCTCAAGAGAAGCTGTTTGAGGCAGAGGCCGCCAACCTCGCCTCTCCTCAAGGCATGCAGTGGAACGTCGCCAGGCATCCTGTGAAGGGGAGCACTCCGCTCGGTCCGGTCACCAAGCTCCGAGACCTCTGGCTTGAGAGGCGGCTGTATGACCTGCGTGCTGAGGAGACTCTGGTTCTTGGTGCTGACAACGTGTTCGGGTTTCCGTTGCCGGAGTTCCTGACCTTCTGCCGCAAGAAGAGGTCATCAGGTGAAGTCGTCGCTGTCCAGAAACTTGAATCGCAGATCGACGCGAGCGAATTCGGGGCTCCGGAGGTCAGAGCATCAGGGGTACTGAGCAACATGGTCGAGAAGCCTCAAGACACGGAGGTCGATCTGATTAGCACGGCTTGCTACTTCCTCACCCCGGACTCCATGGAGGCTGCTGACACCTACCTCACACAAGGACTTGAGGACAACCTCGGCCGATTCATCGGGTGGCTCGCCCACAAGCGACAGGTCTTGAGCTACCAGTTCACTGAGGAATGGTATGACACCGGATCTAGGGAGGGGCTTCTCAACGCGAATGCACTGCTCCTGAAGGATGCGACATCCGGAAGTCCTTCGATCGTTCACGGTGCACTGAGGAGACTAGGTTCTGTGTTCTGCGCGCCCGGTGTGGAGGTTCAAGACTCTATTCTGGGACCAAACGCCTTCATTGGCGCAGAAGCAAGAATCGAGAACTCCACGGTCTCGAACAGCATCGTCTACGAAGGGGCCATCATCCGCAATAGCCATGTCGTCAACACGGTTGTCGGCCCGAGCTCCGTCATCGAAGGATCACTGGATGCGCTCGTCACCGGACCGGGCACTCGCGTGCTTGCCGAGGAACGCAGCCAGCGGTGAGCAGCGCATGAGCATCGCGATTCAGATAGCGGCAAGTGTTCTTGCGATCCTCACTTTCGTGGGAGCGGTGGCGGGATGTATTGCTTCGCCGGCGTGTCGATCGAAGTGGAGACGAGCGAGCGATTGGTGCCTGAGACTTGCGCGGCACTGGGCAAGAGAGCTGCGAATCAGGGCGGGGAGAGAAACGCGGCGGCTGCCACCGCCAATGCCGTTGCGGTGAGCGGAGGACCTCGGACACGAGCATGGCCCGAAGAAGCTTCGTGGGGGAAAGGGCCGGGCACCTCTCGGTACGCGTAGGATTGCCGGAGACAGCTTCCGGTCTCCGGAGAATGCGGGACCGGAGTCGCGGGGGGGTACTACGAATCTTGCGGAGCGGCGTTCCACGAGAATCGTAGCCTCCGGAACGGTCGAACGTGCGCGTTTTCGAGGGCTTCGCGCTGCACTGAAGATCCGGATCGGAAGTCCCAGGGCGCAGCATGCAGGTGCAGGGAAGATGGTGCGATTCGTCAGCCAGCCATTCAGCCGGAGCGGGGCCGACCCTCCCTGCAACTTGAAGAAGCATACGTACGCTTCTTTCGAGTGTTTCTGCAAGCAGTGACTTCCAACTTGGGACGGCAGTGGCTCCGGGGCTACTCCTCGTACGTGAGAATCTCTCGCCCGGGCCGCAGATCTGCCTCGCTCTCGAAGAGCGCGCGGGCCTCGGCGAACTGCTCGTCGACGTCCGCCGAGGCCTCGGCGATCCGGTCGAGCAAGGCGAGATCGCTTGACGAAAGCTCGTCATCCCCGCTTCCGACGAGTCGCCACGAGTTCCAGGACAGGTTTCGCCAGAGCCGCATCAGCAGGGGAACGGTCTCGACCTTGTTCAGCGAAGCGAAGTCCCGCAGTAGGTTCCCGCGAACGAACCAGAGTCCGTAGAGACTCGGCAGGCCGTACGTGGCTGGATCGTCGCCGATGCCGAAGTCCTCAGGCCTGAGCTCGCCGCTCCGGCAGGCGATCCAGGCTTCTCCGCCGGTCAGGTACTGCGTGCGGGGGACATCGAGAGGAGAGAAAGAGAGGCTGAGCGCGCTCTCCTGGTACGGATCCATCTGCGGATCGGCGAGCACCCAACGAGACCCATCCTCTCGCCAGTATTCGCAGGCCCAGTGGTCCTCCCACTTGGGCGAGTCGTCGAAGTACGCGGCGAAACCGCACCGGCTTCTCGCGGGGATCCCCTTCGCGCGGAGGATCGCCGTCATCAAAGTGGCGAACTCCCTGCAGCATCCGATCACTCGCCTCTCCGGAGGCCGGGGAATCGAGAGATTGAGCGAAGAGAGCCGGAGCGCCTTCTCGAGGAGAGCATCCATCCGCAGTGTGTTGAAGTCGTATCGCTGCCGGTCGTTGAACTCCACGCCGTACGACGGCATCCAGCCGTCGTGGATCACGAGCCCCTGCACGACTCGGAACACGGCGGACACGTCGTCGGTCAGCCAGTCGACGAACCCCTCGTGCGCCTTGAGATC
>Ga0180432_10009318_pt1 | contig 11995 bp, 21 predicted proteins | sample SS_ome_10_FD_132414 | JGI IMG/M metagenome (GOLD analysis project Ga0180432, IMG submission 132414) | Hypersaline lake sediment archaeal communities from the Salton Sea, California, USA - SS_1_MS_2 metaG | ecosystem: Environmental > Aquatic > Non-marine Saline and Alkaline > Hypersaline >...
TGGCAGCCTGGGACCGTGTGATCGGAGAGTATGTCCGGGTCCTTTACGATCCCTGGAACACGAGGCGCGCCAAGGTCTTCTTCCGGGAGCAGTACTGGTTCGACGCCGTGCCGCTGCGATACGGATCCTTCCTGGACGACACCGAGCTCAAGAGGAAAACCAAGCTCCAGGCCTACCAGCGCAAATTCCTCAAAGAACAGGAAAAGCGCATCCGGGAGGGCTCGGCCGCGATCGCGCAGATCCCCAGGATGGCCTGGTACAGAACAGACCCCTTGAAAATAGAGGATGCCGAGAGTGAGGGGCCCCGCCTGGTGGAGCCGAAGAGTGAAAGCGATGAACGCCCGCTCTTCCTAGACGACGAGGAGCGGTACAGGTGGCTCCTGCAGCAGCGGGCTAGGGATATCGAAATCGACGCCGATGATCAGGAGTTCATGGCGGAATTCGAGAAGACGGATGCCTACCAGATGACAAAGGGCCTGTATCAGTTCGAGGAGGAACAGCTCAAGGAAAAGCTCGGAGGGAAAGAATGAACATCAGATATGAATACATTCATTTCCTAAAGACAAAGGACAAAGCGAAAACTTCCGTGTGGGAATGCAGAAACAACAGGAGCGGCAAGATCATCGGCCTCGTGCAGTGGTACGGGCCGTGGAGACAGTACTGTTACTTCTCTTTTATTCATGGTGTCTACAGCTCCGGATGTCTTTCCGACATCCGGAATTTCATAAAAGCCGCTGAAGAGCTCAGGAAAAGAGGTGGGTGAACGAGCAGCTTATTAAAGAAGATACTTACTTCATTAGAGGGAGGGGTTCATGAAGATCTCATTTGTTGAAACCGACAACATCCGAAAGCTTGTCAAGGCAATGGGTGCCCTGGAAGGCCGGGACGCCGAGATCCCGGGGCTGGGGCTAATCTACGGCCGCGCCGGCCTCGGCAAGACAAAGGCCGTGAGCTGGTACGCAGTGAACCACGACAGCATCTATCTCAGGGGCGCGGCGCTATGGACGCCGCACTGGATGCTCACGGATCTTTGCGCCGAGCTCCGGCAGTACCCGGAGCGGTACACAGCGCAGCTTTTCGGCCAAGTCATGAAGGCATTGAAGAAGAGCGACAGGCCCGTGTTCATCGACGAGGCCGATTATCTGCTTCGCGATTCCAGGATGTTGGATACAGTCCGGGATCTCCACGACAAAACCAACATCCCGATTGTCCTCATCGGCATGGAGCAGATCACAGGCAAGCTCATCCGCAAAGGGCAGTTCTGGTCGAGGCTATCGCAGATCATCGAGTTCCAACCGCTCACCCCGGGAGAGATCGCCTTTCTGGCCAAAACCTGGGCGAATCTGAAGACCGAGGCCGGGGCGAGCGAGATCTTGAGAAAGGCCACAGCCGGGGACTTCAGGGAGGTCACGGTAGCGCTCTATCACCTAGAGCGAATGGCCAAGGCCAACAAGTCTGATGCCATCACCGAGGTGATGGTGCGCTCGCTCATGAAGAAAACAGCCCTCGGGAGGAAAGACCATGAAGAGGGATGAATTCAGAGAGGCAGCCTGGGAGATCGAGCATTTCACGATGGACGAACTTCGGGAAAAGGTGGGCGAGGATACGCTGTCGGAGTCGGCAGCCACAAAGCATATCCAGCGTGGGCTCAGGGAGAAGTGGCTCATCAGGGAATATCGATACGTCGGAGACAAGCCCGAGAGGCGTGGGCTCACGAGCTTCGAGAAGATCTGGCAGTTCATCCGGATCAACCGCCGCTTCACGAGGCGCGAGGTCCAGGTCTTTGCCGGCACGAGCAGGGGATATACGCAGAAGGTCATCGCCTTCCTGAAGAGAAACGGATTTGTCGAAAAACTGGGAACACAGCCTTGCCCGGATTGTCCGAATGTAATGGAACCGGTCTATGGACTCGAAAAGGACCAGGTGAAGGCACCGAAAGGCTTTTGGGCGGCCAGGAAATCCAGTGCGAAAAAATCCAACAAGAAATGAGGAAAGACAGATGGCAAATGCTCGGACAGTCAAAGTGAAGATCGACCGGGAGACCTTGGAACGTTATGCCGACGAGCTTGTCGACCTGGCCGTGAATCGGTGGGTAAACGACAGGACCAACAGCCGCAAGATCAAGGTCCTCGGTGAAGTCGAGGGATACAAGATCGTGGCGATCAGCACAAAAAGAAGAAAGGCCGCCAAGAAAAAAGGGTCATCAAAACGATGAACAAAGCGCGGCAGAGTCAGGCGCGGTTGGGCGAGGCGAGGCAAGGCTAACAGAGGAGGGCAGTCATGGAAATGGAAGCCAGTCGAAAGCTCATCTATCTCAACATCCTTACCTGGGGCGCAGTCCTGGTGCTGTTGCTCAAATTCGGGGTGTAGATCGGAGGGTTCATGAAAAAGGCGCTGATCGTAGCAGTCGTTGTTCTGGTTTCGGTCGTCGTGGTCTTTGCCCAGGTGGACCAATGGCACGACGGGGAAAGCTTCACAATCGCCTGGGATCCGGGAGAAGGAGCAGAGCAGTACAGGGTCTTTACCAGGTCCGGAGAGACCATCGAAGAGCTCGGCGTGACGGATGCGCCTCCGTACCAGGTCAACATCTCCAGGGGATCGTACTACGTCGGCGTCCGGTCCGAATACACGGAGCCAGAGGACGGCCAGCTTGTGTGGTCGGAAACGGCCTGGTCGGACGACGAGGCATCCCAAATCGACTATCCGACGTTCGGGATTCGGAACCTTCAGCCTCCGGGATGCACGCGGAATATCAGGGTGGTCACGGAATGAACAGTCGACGACGGAGGCGCGGCACCGCGTCTGGTAAGGGCCTTGTCATGGTTAAGGCCGTCCCTTCGGGGATGGGTATAGGTGGGCTGAGGTGCAATGGAGCCGGGGTGTGGGAATCTCGGCCCGTCGTCGTCTAGAGGAGATCGCCAATGACACATCAGAATATCCGGTCCGTGCCATCAACGCTTACCTATGTAGGCGAGACCCTTGGACACCAGCAAATCAGCCACGACGGGAATATCCTTCTGGAAAACTGCAGTGCTGCCGGAGGAGGAGTGATTCTCTGTGCCTCCGGAGACATCACCGTGGATAACTTCACCGGCTATGCGGAGAACAGGACCGGACTCATCCTCGTGGCCGGCGGAAGGATCCGGGTCTACGGCGTCGAGATCAAATACAGGGGAGACGGCGAGCGGAAATATTCTCACTTGAAGATCGCCGGCGCGGCGGGCGGCTATGTCCGGAATGTCATATCAAAGGACTGGCCCGGGAACTGTCTCTTGATCGAGCCCCTTCGAGATCCTGACACCGGAGAGACTCTTACGACGATTACCGGACTCGATATCCGGTGGATCTTTCCGGTTCGATCCAAGGGGATCTGGCTCCTGAACGTCGATCAATGCCGGGTTCGATGTGTGTTCTCCTGGAAATCGAATTACGAGGTCCGCCCCGATCACGAGCTTGGGCAGAAGTACCCGGCGATCCGGGACGAGATATCGGAAAAGGACGCTCAGGGCCGCTTCCTGCCTGGTAATACGCAGTTCAGGCGGCCGATCATTTGTCTGTAAAAAAGAGGAGGCCAAGTCATGGCAAGACGAAAAATCAAGGCGGAACCGGTGCTCAAGGACTGGGCCGAAGTGGATTCGGCACTACATGAGATCGCACTGATCGAGTCACGGGTGTCGATGGCCGAGGCCCGAATCAACAAGAAGATCCAGGATCTCAAAGAGGAGCTTGCGAAAAGGACAGAGCCGGATCTCCAGCGTCACAAGCGACTGGAAAAAGACATCGAGGAGTTCTCGAAGGCGCACATGGAGGACCTCGGAAAGCTCCGGAGCAAGAGACTCTACCACGGGAAGATCTCCTTCCATCGGTCTTCGTCGATCCGGTTCACGAGCAAGGCCGAGGAAGTCGTCGCAGCGCTCGAAAGGCGAAAGCTCGACGGATGCCTCATCGTCAAGAAGAACGCGGACAAGAACGAGCTCGCCAAGCTCTCGGACGACGTGCTCTCCAAGATCGGGGCCAAGCGCACGCTCAAGGACGAGTTCGGATACGAGATCGACTGGGAGGCCTGCAAGGTCCGCCAGGTTGCTTGATTCCAGGAGAGGATGGATAGATGACAATAGGAGAGCGTTTAAGAAAATTCAGGGGAATAATTGGGATGACATCAAGCGAGATGGCCGCTTTATTGGATATCTCCCAGGGTTCCTATTCTGAGCTTGAGACAGGGAAGAATCTGCCATCCGCAACCACTCTTATCAGACTTTGCAATTCGACACGCATAGACATCAGGTGGCTCCTGATGGGTCAACGCTCAACATTCATGGAATACACCGTCATCGATGGCGGGATTCTTAGTCACATTCTATTGGAAGTACAAAGAGACGAGAAGATACATTCCACCTGGCCGGATGATCTCATTCATGGCGCTGCCATTGTTTTGAAAGAAGCAAGCGACGTGTTGGCGGCAGCCCAGGATTACAAATACGGAGACCGTTCTCAAGGATTGAGGGACAAAATTGAGACAGAATTAATCCAGACGGCGGCGACGGCGATCCGGATGCTCAAGGAAATGAGGGGGTGACGTAATGGTTGATGTCGGATGGAAAAGCATGGAGTTCCGCCAATGCCGATGCGGGATCATCTTCGGCGCACCAAAGGGATTTTTCAACACCCGCCGGACTGATCGGAGACCATTCTACTGTCCCAACGGATGCAGCAACATCTTTTTCCAACAGTCCGACCTCGGAAGGGAGAATATTCGACTGAAACAACAGCTCAAAAATGCCAACGTCGTTCGTGATCATTGGAAAAAAGAGGCTCTCACTGCCAAGAGAAGCTGCGCGTCATACAAGGCTCATTTTCATAGGCTGAAGAACAAGATGGAGGGGGACCAGGATGAATAAGAGAATCGTCGCCATCGGCTTGAGCCGGATGTTTCGGGGTGTGAGATCCACCGACATCCGGATGGATCCGAAGTTCGCCAAGGCCGGAGAGCCCGCAAGATCGTGCCTTCCGGGACCGCTCCTGGGGAGTGCATTGCCCTCGAGGGAATCAGGAAAACCCCAGGGATCGAACGGGAGATAGCGATGGCCACCAAGATACGAAGGGACATCGACCGCCGCCGGCGCTGGAACCGCGCTGAGGTCCAGGAGATCGCACGGGAGCTTACCTTCAGGATCGGCCTGAGAGTATGGATTCTTACGGCCGCTGCGTTCTGCCTCGGGGTGCTCGCCGCGATCGCCGCGAACATTCTGATGGGGTGACCCGATGGAAATCAAGATGACGGAGCTGGAGCACGAGGCCGCGCGCATCCTGAGAAGCCACGTAGGCAAGGATGCGGCGATCCCCTACTGGGAGCTCGCAAATATACTCGGCAGACCTGACCGCACGGTGCGCAAGATCGTGCGCCGCCTGGTCACAATTTTCAAGGTGCCGATCGTGTCGAGCTACGACAAGGATTGCGGAGGCTATTACATGCCGGAGGCGCCGGAGGATATTGTCGCATGCGCCGCAAAGCTCCGGAAGCACGGCATCTCGATCCTTGTGCGAGCCCATGAGATGACCGGGGAGCCTCTTTCGAACTTCATCGGGCAGCTCAACCTGGATCTCAAGACAAGGATCGAGGGATGAAAGCACGCTGCCCACATTGCGGCGGGGCCTATGATTTCGAACATGCCTGCCTGGACGTCGATCTCCGGGCAATGCTCCAGTGCGCCTCGAGGCTCGGCCGCAATTACGGCATCGTCGCAGAGTACCTGGAGCTCTTCGAGGGCGTGAGACCCTCGAAGCCCAAGAAGATGCGCAGGCTCATCGAAGAGATCGAGTCGTTATTCCAGAGGAAGACGTTCACCATTAGAAGGGAGACCTACAGGATATCAACAGAAGGCATCTGCGCAAGCCTTCGCGAGGTATGCAATCGATCTCCCAGGGGCTTGAGGAATCACAACTATCTCAAAGCCGTGATGAAAAGCGTGGCCGAGGCTGAGGAGCAAGGGGGACTTCGGGAAGCGGACCGGACGCACAGGGCAAGGGAGGAGAGGATTAGGTCCGGTGCGCGGGATGCCGGCGGCCACGCTCCCGATAATCCGGCCGTTAGCGGCCTTGTGCGGGAGATCCTCGAAGGAAAGGAAGTGAAATGATCGGCCGACGGGAAAAGGCGATCCTCCACATCGCCAAGAAAGACCTGGCGCTCGATGATGAAGTTTACCGGGATATTCTCGAGGCCCAGGCCGGTGTGCGAAGCTCGGTGGATCTCGATCGGGCCGGATACAACCGGGTGCTATCGAGGTTCAAGGAACTCGGATTCTCGCCCAGGCCGAAGTCCGGAAAGAAGCGATTTCAGGGCCTGTCCGGCCGGCCCGGAATGGCAACGCCTGCGCAGCTGCGAAAAATCGAGGCCATGTGGATTACGGTATCCGATTCCACGCGGCCGGCCACAACGCTGAGGAGATTCCTGTTCAACCGGTTTCGCACGACCGATCTGCGGATGCTCACCACCACCACGGCATCCAAAGTGATCGAGGCGCTCAAAGCCATGCAGCAATCGAAATGGGGATACAACGGAGGAGGACAGTCAAGTGGCAACAGAGAACGGGGTGCTCCGGCTCGATAAGGCTTTCTACAGACCGGATGAAGTAGCGAAGATACTGGAGTGCAGCCAGAGGCAGGTCTATAGGTTCTTCGATCGTGGGGATCTCGATGGTATCAGGCTTGGCAGAAGAATGGGGATCCGGATCTCTGGATCATCCCTTTCGACCTTCATTGAGTCTCATCAAAACGGAAATCACGCCAAAATTCAAAAAAAAGTGTGACTGGTGCGCCTCCTGCGCCTCCTGTGACAAGATCCATTTGGAACTCCCGCCCAACGAAGCGATAATAAAAGGGACTGAACTCCTCATGCCGGCCTGCGGTGGCCGCCTGGGATGGGGGTGGCCGCCACAGGGTCGGCAGGAACAGGAGGCAACCGATGTAACAGGGTGTAACAGGAGGACGATGCCATGAAAAGACTATTGGTCATTGCTCTGTTTTTATCAATTTCGATTCTCATGGTGAGCTGCACATGCAAACGAGCGGACAACATCTCCGGCCTTCACATGAGAATCATCCCCCCGAACGATGAGGAAGCTCGTCCTCCGCTGCAGCTCGATCTCGACCAAGCAGGCGACGCCGTCTACGGAGACGGATGGGTGGGCATCTACAAATCCGGCAACGAAGACGCCCTGTGTGGCTTTCTGGGACTTTACGGTGGCGAAGAAACGCTCCTTCTGGGAACGGTCTATTGCGGGGATCGCCAGATATCAAGGGGCATGTGGGCCGGCAAGGAAGGCGAGGAGCCTTCGTATCAATACGTAGAATACGAGGGCGAGCTCGACTTTCCCCCGGATAAGGGGGCCGGCAATTTTGTGAAACCGCTCAAGTGGCTCAAGAACCTGTTGAAGAAATAGGCGGGCCCCAAGCATGGATCCGCTCGGACCGTCGCAATTCGACGCCGCACACTTCGCAGCCATGTGGGGGCCGGGGCTTCTCATACTCATCGGCCTCTGGCTCCTGTTCCGGCGGCTTATCGACAGGACCTTCTCGGCAGCTGGAGAGCTGGTGAAAGTGTTCAGGGAGGATTTCAAGGAACACGTCAATGCCCAGGTACGCCAGGCCACGGCGATTAACGAGATGGTCAACATCATGAAGGCCAGAGAGGAATCGGACCAGAACGAGCACCGGGAAATACTGATCTGCCTGCGGGTTCTCCAGAAACAGATGGAAGGTATCGCAGGCTTGCTTACGAAGAAATGACGCAGGAGGAGCCAAGCGAATGCCGGACAAGTTTGATCATGAATTTGTACGAGGCCAGGTGATCGAGCTCCTCTACTTCGAGCATCCTGAGTTCGTCCCCCGCAAGCGCCTGGTGCGAGAGCTCGACACCTTGAACATCTCTCTTACCGAGCAACAATTTAACTCGGTGCTCACCTATCTCCGGGACAAGGAATACGTGGAGTTCCGCGTCGCCAAGCGTGCCGGCAGAGAGGACGTATACAGTTTCAGGATCACCCCGAAGGGGATCGATCTTTACGATCATCACATCGATGACGAGGCGATCGCCTTATGAGCCCAAACCAGAAAAAAGGGCCTGCCAGACGGCATTTTGCCGTCGACAAGCTATCGAAAAAGGGCCGGGACCTTGTTGTCCGGATGCTCTCGGTCGATGTCGGCCGGAAGCCCAGGTATCAAGAGATCGTCGACGCGCTCAGGGACCAGACCGGCGAGGAAGTGACTCTCTCGTCGCTGTCCAGGTATTACCATTCGATCGTGCTCACCAGGCTCGAAGAGGAGAAAGAATTTCACCAGTACGTTCGGGAGCTCGAGGAGACGATCAAGACCGTCGTGAAGGAGGCTCCGGACGACAGCGACGCAGCCCATATCGTCGACCATCTGATCAGATCAACGATCGTGGCCAACGGTGGGAATCTCTCCAGTCTCGATATGGATGTTCTGCTCCGGGAGCAGCGCCTGCGCGAAGGCCAGAGGCTCCAGGCAAAAAAGATCGAGCACGAAATGCTGATGGCTTCCGGCGGCATATCAGAGAACGGAAAACGGGACTGGTTCATTGAAGGGGGCCTGGCCGCGCTCGAGCTCATCGACACCATTCCTGGGATCAAGGGACCATTGGAAGAATGCAGGGACGACGTCTTCCGTGCGCTCAAGGAAAGGGCCGAAGCGGCAAGGGGCGAGATCGCAGACCGGGCAGCAAAGGCGGCAGACAATATCGAGAAGGCGGCAAGCAAGAAACTCGATCCGGAGACTTTAAGAATTATCAAGGAAGAGGTCTATGGGCTCGTCTGAGCCGGTCATCGAGCTCACCGAATACGGGAAGCGATGGATCAATGATAAATGCCGTTTCAAGATGGCCAAGTGGTGCAGGCAATCGGGCAAATCGTTCAATTCAACCTTGGATATCGCCATCGATTGCCAGGAGAAAAAGACCGGATGGCTACTGCTCAGCGCGGGACAGAGGCAATCCAAGGAGCTCATTGATAAGGCTGCGATGCACTCGAGAGCGCTTCGTGTTGCAGCCTCGGATCTCATCGAGGACGAGTTTGTAGATGAACAGAGCGGCGACGTCTACAAGCAGTTGGAGATCCGATACAACAACGGTAGCCGCATAATCGGGCTGCCTGCGAATCCGAACACGGCTCGCGGGCACTCGATGAATGTGTTTCTCGATGAATTCGCATTTCATAAAAATTCGCGAGAGATCTGGCGGGCGCTTTTCCCCACGATCACTCGCGGTTTCAGAATCTGGATTGCTTCGACACCCCAGGGGAAACAGAACAAGTTCTATGAGCTCTGGACCGCAGGAGCGCAGTACTCCAAACACAATCTCACGATCTACGATGCCGTCGCCCAAGGCCTTGAGCTCAAGGATGAAGAAGGCCGGCTGTGCACTCCGGAGGATCTCGAGCACGCCCTGGCCGACGATGAGGCATGGGCGCAGGAGTATCTCGTTGAATTCCTCGACGAAGTCAGCGCATTCCTCACATACGATCTCATCGGAACCGTCGAGGACGATCGTGCAGGCTTCCGGCCCACCTGGGCGGAGGCATTGGTTGAGAGGGCGAAGAGCGCTTACCAGGATTTCAAACGGACCAAAGTCGACCGGGCGCTCGCGCTCGGCGAGATCTTCGGCGGTGTTCGTTTCGGCGGTGATCTTTATCTTGGAATGGATATCGGCCGCCGGCGGGATTTATCTGTAATCTGGCTCGATGCCATGACGGATGGTGTGATGGAAAGCCAGGCTGTGATCGATCTTAGGAAGACGCCCTTTTTCGTGCAGAAAAAGGTGCTGTTTGCCCTGCTCGAGATCCCAGGGATGAGAAGGGCCTGCATCGACGAAACCGGCCTGGGAATGCAGCTTGCCGAGGAAGCGCGCGACTTTTTCGGTGAGCACATGGTCGAGGCGGTATCGTTCACCAACGCCAACAAAGAGGCCCTGGCGACGAGCCTCAAGAACAATCTCGACGACCTGGGCAGCCGGATCCCGGTCGACCAAACCATCCGGCAGAGCCTGCACAGCATAAAGAAATATCCTACGCCGACAGGACATTTTCGGTTCGACGCGGAACGAACTGAGAAGACCGGCCATGCCGATCACTTCTGGGCCAAGGCTCTATCGGTGATGGCCGCAAGCCAACCTGCGGGTAGAGCTCACTACGAAAGCCTGGGGAAACAGCGATCGTCTGATCTTCGAAGGTGCATGTGATGGCCGATAATATCTTTACAAGGGTAGTAGCTGCAGCGGCAAAAGCCGTGGGCCTGCCGAAGGTCGTCCTTCGCGAAATTGCGCGGACCGAAATCAAGGATCGCTATACCTATTATCCCATTACCGGCATGACGCCGGAACGAGTGGCCACGATCATCCGAGCCGCCAAGGTCGGAAACAACCGGGAGCTCCTGGATCTTTTTGAAGAGCTGGTGGATCGCGACCCCCACATCGCCCAGTGCATCCGCACCCGAAAGCTCGCCGTCACAGGCAAACCCTGGGAGATTGCGGCCGCATCCGAGGACGATCTCGACCAAGAGATCGCGCACACGGTCAAAGAGGCGATCTCGTACATCGACTTCTACAAAACATCGCTTCGGGATCTGCTCAACGCACCGTTCAAGGGATTCGCCGTGGGAGAGGTCATGTGGACCTGGGTCGATACGACCGACAGCCAGGGCCGCGAGGCAAAGAGGATCTATCCGTATGCGCTCCTTGGTCGTCCTCACCAGAAGTTCATCTTCGACGATTACGAAAACCTCCGACTTGTGACCGACGCAAATCCCTATCCAGGCGAGGAGTTCCCGCTTCGCAAGATGATCGTTCACAGGTTGACCAGAGACGGAAGTGTGCTTCGATCCGGGGAGCTCTTTCCGGTCCTCTGGTATTACCTGTTCAAGATCTTTTCCATCCAGGATTGGGTCCGGTTCCTCGAGGTCTACGGCCATCCCATCCGCATCGGCAAATACAAGGCCGGCGCCAAGCCCGATGAAATCAAAGAACTCAAAAAGGCCGTGCTCGAGCTCGCTACCGACACGGGCGCTGTGATCAGTGACGCAACCAACATCGATTTCGTCGCCGTCGCCCAGAAGGGCTCTTCAAGCGGGAGCGGTTCGGGCGGTTCATACGACAGCTTCCTTAGCACCATGAACGCCGAGATCTCGAAGATGCTCCTGGGGCAGACGCTTTCCCACGAGGCCGGGTCGAAAGAGGGCCGGGGGACTCAGGCCCTCGGTACAGTGCACGAAGAAGTACGCCAGGACATCCTCGAGGCCGACGCCGGAGATCTCGACGAGACCATGAATTCAACGCTTGTGGTGTGGATCACCGACTTGAATTTCGGTGCTCAGGCCAGATATCCGACCTACAAGACGCTCGTGAAGCCCGAGGGGGACAAGCTCACTCAGGCAAAGATCGACGAGATCATGATCGGAAAGGTAGGTGTGAAGGTCCCCGCCAATTATCCGTACAAGGCATACAACTACCCGGAGCCCCAGGAGGGAGATGAGGTCCTTGTGCCTCCGGCCAGGGGACCGCAGGCCGCCGGCATGATCTCCGGGCCCGGAATATTATCGCTGAGCGCGGATCGTGTGGGGCTGTTTCCTCCGGAACAACTCAGCGCGGCGGCCGAGCAGGCCGGGGTCAAAATCTACCGGGACATTCTGGAGGGCTTAAAAAAAAAGACCATGAACACATCCTCGAGCCATTGACGGATGAAGAAATTGAACCGCTTTCGGAACTCATATTCAGGGCCGTTTTCACAGCAGAGCTGCTCGGCCGGGGCAAGGTCATCGAGGAGCTTGGGCTCGAAAGCCTGGGCGCCGGCGGCGTGGTTCAGGACATTATTCTCTCTCCTCTCGGGTTCGAAGAGGCGGTCTCTTTCTTCTCCAGAAAAGTCCCCATGCTCAAGGAAGATTTCGATGAACTCGAGGCCGAGGATCGCAGGCTTTCATTCACGATCGCCAA
>Ga0180432_10009319_pt1 | contig 11995 bp, 13 predicted proteins | sample SS_ome_10_FD_132414 | JGI IMG/M metagenome (GOLD analysis project Ga0180432, IMG submission 132414) | Hypersaline lake sediment archaeal communities from the Salton Sea, California, USA - SS_1_MS_2 metaG | ecosystem: Environmental > Aquatic > Non-marine Saline and Alkaline > Hypersaline >...
CGGGGGACGCCCAGCCGCGGCCGCCGGAGCAGGTGTGCCTGCACCCACCCTGCCGGACTTCTCGCAGTGGGGCGAAACCGAGCGGGTGGCGATGTCCGGGATTCGCAAAGCCACCGTGCGCTCTATGACGCAAGCCTGGTCGACGGTCCCGATGGTGACCCACTTCGACAAGGCGGACGCGACGCGTTTCGAAGCAATCCGCAAGCGCTTCAAGGGTGCTGCGGAAGCAAGGGGAGCCAAGCTCACCCCGACCGCCATGCTCGTCGCCATCGTCGCTGCAGCCCTCAAAAAGTTCCCGGATTTCAATGCCAGTATCGACGTCGCCAGCAACGAGGTCGTCTACAAGAAGTACGTCAACGTGGGCGTGGCCGTTGATACCGACCACGGCCTCCTCGTTCCCGTCATCAAGAATGCCGACACCAAGAGCGTGATCGACCTTGCGGTCGAGCTCGGAGAACTCGCTCAGAAGGCCCGCGACCGGAAACTCGGTCCCGCCGACATGCAAGGCGGCAACTTCAGCGTCAGCAATCTTGGAGGCATTGGCGGAACCGGATTCACCCCCATCGTGAATCCCCCCGACGTCGCCATCCTTGGTGTGTCGCGTGGACAGGTCGAGCCGTTCTGGGATGCTGAGCAAGGCACGTTCGTGCCGCGGACCAGCATGCCGCTCTCAGTCAGTTACGACCACCGGCTGATCGACGGAGCCTCTGCAGCGAGATTCCTACGCTGGATTTGCGAGGCGGTCGAGGAACCGTTCCTCCTCAGCCTCGAACGCTGAACCTGAATACTGGACGTAATCCCGTCCCAGACGGTGGCGCGGGTCGTAGCCAGCGCCGTGTTCTGCGGCTGTGCGTGGTACCCTCGCCGGCATGAATGCGGTCGCAGCAAGCGCACCAGCAGCGGACGCCACGTCGGTGCTGAACGACAAAGCCTTGCGTGCCACGGGCCTCACCAAACGCTACGGCGGGCGTCCCGTCGTGCAGGGGGTCGACCTCGAATTGAACCCTGGCGAGATCGTTGCCCTGCTCGGCCCAAACGGAGCGGGAAAGACCACGAGTTTCTACATGATGGTCGGTTTCGTCCGTCCCGATGCGGGCCGCATTGAACTCGCAGGACAGGACGTCACGAACTGGCCCATGCATCGCCGCGCGCGAGCGGGCCTGGGTTACCTCGCGCAGGAACCCAGCGCATTTCGCCGCATGAGCGTGGTGGACAACCTGCTCGCGATTCTCGAATTCCGGGAGCCCTCACGGGAGGCACGCGAGGCGCGAGCCCACGCACTGCTCGACGAATTCGGGTTGCTGCACCTTCGGTCCCAACGCGCAGACACCCTCTCCGGGGGTGAACGCAGGCGACTCGAGATTGCACGAAGCCTGACGATCGACCCGCAGTACATCCTGCTCGATGAACCCTTCACCGGCGTCGATCCCAAATCAATTCGCGAAATTCAGGACCTCATTCGAGACCTTCGCGAGCGACGTGGGCTTGGCGTGTTCGTCACCGACCACAGTGTTCGCGAGACGGTCGCAATCGCCGACCGCGTCGTCCTCATGTACAGCGGCACCGTTCGCTTCGACGGCACTCCCGAGGCGTTTGCCGAGGATGACGACGTCCGTACCACCTACCTCGGAAGCGACTTCATTCTCTGAGCGGCATGGCACGCCACCTGCAACCAACTAGGCTTCACGCCAACGTCCGGAGGACGGCGTGATTTACCTTCTCGGTCTCGCACTACTCCTTGGCACACTCGCGGGCATCATCGCCTGGGCTGGAGACCGGCTTGGAACGTGGGCCGGTCGTCGCCGCCTCACCATCTTCGGAGCACGCCCGAAGCGGACGGGTCAGGTCATCGGTGTGCTTGCGGGCATCGCCATCATGCTCGTCACGCTCGGGGTCCTTGCGGTCGCATTCCAGAACGCAACTGCGACGCTGCTCGATGCGCAGCGCACCGCCGAGGAGCTCACCCGACTGCAGGCGCAGGAGCGAAGCCTGAACGACGAAGTCAACCGACTCGATCAGCAGCTCGCGTCGCTATCCAATGAACTTGCCAGTGCGCGAAGCACGATCCTTAGTGCCGAAGAGGCCCGGGACGCCGCACTCGCTGCCCGGGATGCCGCCGCTGCTGAGCGCGACGTCATTCGTGATGAAGGGGATGCGCTGCGTGCGGAACTTACGGCACTCGAGGTCGATCTCCAGTCCGTGCAGTCCGAATTGGCCCTGGCAGGCGTCGAGTTGGACGTGGTGCGTGGCGACCTCGAGCGAGCGCAAGCGGAGCGCGATGCGGCCATTGCGGAGGCCGAACAGGCCACCCTCGTCGCCTCCGAGGCACAGGCCGAAGTGGAGGCACAGCAGGCGCGCGTCGTCGCAGTCCAGGGTGCACTCGACCAAACCAACACACGACTCTCCGAATTGCAGGTGGAGCTCGTCAATGCTGAACGGCAGGTGACCGCTGCCCTCGAGGACGTTGCTGCTGCCCAAGAGACACGGGATACGGCTTTCGCGGAACGTGACGCTGCACTCTCGAACGTCGGTGTGGCTCGGGCTCAGGTCGCGCAGCTCCAGGAAGCCATCTCGGTGCTTGAGACAGAAAGCTCCGCACTCGAGGCGGAAGCGCTGCAACTTCGCGAAGCCAACCGTCAGCTCGAGACGCGGAATTCCTCGCTTGCTGCGAGTAACGATGAACTCGCTTCACGCAACGAGGGTCTCGAGACGCTCAACGCCACGCTAGAAACCAGAATTCTCGAGGCGAGTGAACGCGCAGGTGAGCTACAGGGTCAGGTCGACGACCTCACGCAACGCTTGGAAGAGCAGTCCCGTCGACTCGCTGAAGCGCAAGAGGAATTCCAGCGCGCCGAGTCCGGCGACGTCACCTTCGAGACCGGCGAACTGATCTATAGCGGATCGATCGACGCGCGCACGCAGAGTGAGGCAGAGGAAGCACTCGCTGCCTTCGTGCAGGCTGCCAGCGAGGCGAGTTCCCGTCGGGGAGCGGGGGAGGTCGTCCTCCGCGCAGATCAGGAGGCCATCCTGATCGACACCATCGTAGCCACCCCAGCCTCCGACCTCGTTCGGCTCCTGTCGCCACGTAACCAGTTCACACCCCTTGAGGTCGCCGTCATCATAGAAGCCTTCGAAAACGACCTCGTGATGGAGGCTGGGCGCTTGCTTGTGAGTCGCCAGGTGCACCTCGGCAGTCCCGAGTTACCCATCCGTCAGGCAGACGTGCGCGCAACCCTGACGTCCGTTCGCGCAGAGTCGCTCGCGGCGTTACGTGGCGCGGGAATGGACGAATTCCAGTTGCCCCGCTATCCGACGCTGACTGAGGAAGCGTTTGCCGGTCTCATGCTCCGGCGAACGGGCCCCGTCACGATTGGGGTCATGGTGCTCGAGGACGTCCTGCGGGGTGGGCCCGCGAACCTCGAGTTCGTCATGCTGGATTGATTCAGCGCTTACTTGGCGTCGTGCGTCATGAGACGTACCGCGGCTTCAGAAGGGCCGGGGGCGTGTCGGCATCCGGAGAATGTAGAGAATGCCGACGAGACCCGTCAGCGCAATGATCAGACCGACCCAGACGTTGCGGGTGCCCACGAGGATGCTGCTGCCACCGGCGAACAACACGATCATGCTGATGGCGTACGTCTTGGCGCGTTGCGAGATGCCGAGGCCCGCCCGAATGTCGCGGACGAAAGGTCCGAAAACACGGTGATTGATCAACCAGCGAAGGAATCGGGGACTGCTGCGTGCAAAAAAGTAGGCGGCCACGAGGAGCCAAACCGTGGTGGGCCAGCCAGGAACGACGACACCGATGGCTCCGAACGCTACGGCAATCCAGCCTAGTCCCAGCAGAATGCCCCGCAGGACGGGATTCGCGAGCACCGCGTCGCCATCAAGACCTGGGTCTCGAGGTACGTCCGTTCCTGCCTTGTCGGTGTCGGGCGCAGCAAGCGTGGCATCGTCAACGGGCTCAGGCACGCCGCGTATGCTACCCCTCCTTGCGGGGAAGGGTGGTTCGCTCCGAAGTGCGGGCGTCACTCCGGCAACGCTTCGAGCAGTAACGGACCTGCTCCCAGTCGCGCGCCCACTTGCGGCGCCACGTGAACGGTCGTCCGCACTGCGCGCAGGTCTTCTCGGGCAGGTCGCCCTTGTGCACCCCGCGTGGCATGGTCAGGCGAGGGGTTCATCGAAGCGCTGGATCTCGACCCGGTACCCGTCGGGATCGCGTACGAAGAACTGCGTGATCCCAAAGCGTGGGTTGTGCCGCGGGGGTCCATCAAGATCGGCTCCCAGCGCGCGCAGGCGCTGGTGAACACCCTCGACGTCCTCATGGACCAGGGTCGTGATGATTCGGTCATCGACCGGCAGGGCCTGCGTGCGGCTGTCGTAACCGGCTTGGCAAAGCCCCACGTAGCCGCCTTGCGTCACACGGAAAATGAGGCATACGCCTTGGTCGCGAACGACCGTGAGTCCGAGGTCCCGCTCGTAAAAGTCACGACTCGCGGCGAGATCGGCAACGGGGCGGAACGAAATTGCGCTGCTCCAGGATTCGTCGGACGTGATCGCGTCGGTCATCTTGCCTCAGCCTACCGAAGCCACCCGATTCGGGTGTGCGCTGGCTGAGTGCGCTTCATGATCCGCGTCGCTGGCGGAGGGCCTCGTACAACAGCAGGGCACCGCTCACGGAAACGTTTAGGCTATCCGCAGCCCCGTGCATCGGGATGGACACCCGCTCATTGGCGACTTCGCTCCAGGCAGTGGGCACGCCAGCGTGCTCCGCGCCCACCACGATGGCCACGCGGCCCGTGAGCGTAGCGTCCCAGTACGACGTCTTGGCCTCCGGCTCCGCCGTGATGACACGAATCTCCTGAGATTCAAGGAACGCACGGAGCTCGGCTCCGGATGCGGAGGCGGTGGGCACATGGAACACGCTGCCCATGCTCGCGCGAATCACGTTGGGGTTCCACACGTCGGAGCCGCCGCTGCCTGGCTCCTCAGCCACGAGAACCGCTTGCGCTCCTACGGCGTCCGCGGTGCGAAACAGCGCACCTAGATTGCCCGGCTTCTCCGTTGAGGTGGCGACGAGGACGAGACCGTCTTCAGGAAGGTGAACGTCGTCGAGGAAACGCTTCGGGACTTCCACGACGGCCAACACCCCGTCGGGGCGTTGTCGCATGCTCAGTCGCTGGAACGCGGGCGTTGAGAGGTGCATGACGCGAGTGCCGACCTGCACCGCGTCCGAGGCAAGGCGTTCACCCTCCTCGCCTGCCCGTGTGGGTTCGAGCAGCAACTCGCGAATGCGCAAACCAGCCTGCATGGCTCGCCGAACCTCACGGGCGCCCTCGACGAGGGTCACGCCAGAGGCGTCACGCCCACGTCGGGTCGCGAGACGCATCAACTCCTTGACGTGGGGATTCTTTGCGCTCTCGATGGTGGTGCGTGCAGCGCGGAGGCTCATCGCTCTCATCGTACCGCCGGTGGGCAGGGTGCTAGCATCTCCCGTCGGGGGTCCCCCGGGAGAGGTGGCGCATGCGTCCATCGGGCAAGCGACAGGCAGGCATCGCGTTCGTTCTCGTCGTACTGTTCCTCGACGTTCTGGGCATTGGCATCGTCATTCCCGTTCTCCCCGGTCTCGTCACCGACTTCTTGGGTGGCGACGCTAGCGCCGCAGCGCCGTACTACGCAGCGCTCGCTTCGGTGTACGCGCTGATGCAGTTCGGTTTCGCGCCCCTCGTTGGCGCCCTCTCCGACAGGTTTGGTCGGCGCTCGGTGTTGCTGGTCGCTCTGACCGGTTTCTCGGTGAGTTACATCGTGCTCGCTCTCGCACCTTCGCTGGTGTGGTTGTTCGTTGGTCGCGTCCTCGCGGGCATCACTGGTGCGACGCTTACGACGGTGAACGCCTACATTGCCGACGTGTCCACTCCAGCTACGCGGGCGCGCAATTTCGGGTTCGTAGGAATGGCTTTTGGTCTCGGCTTCATTTTTGGTCCTGCCATTGGCGGCCTACTCGGTGGTTTTGGGTTGCGCGTTCCGTTCTATGGTTCGGCCGTCGTCGCCCTTCTCGGGGTTGTGTACGGCTGGTTCATCCTTCCTGAGTCATTGCCACCCGAGCGCCGGCGATCCTTCGCCTGGAATCGTATCGACCCTTTCCGCGCCCTTTCGGGTCTCCGCGCGTTCCCACTGGTTGCAGGACTTGCCGTGGCCTTCGTATTCGTGACCCTCGCGCAGCGTGGCCTCGAAGTGATCTTCGTGCTCTACACCGACTACCGCTACGGTTGGGGTCCCTCGCAGAACGGGCTCGCGCTCGCCCTCGTGGGCGTGATGGCTGCCATCGTTCAGGGTGGACTGGTGCGGCCGGTCGTGGCATGGCTGGGTGAACGCAAGGCGGTGCAGTTGGGACTGACGATCTCGATGCTGGGTTTTGCGGGGTATGCCGCCGCGACGCAGGGCTGGATGCTCCTCGCCGTCTTGACGGTGGCCAGCCTCGGTGCAGTAGCTGGCCCCGCACTTCAGGGTCTCGTGGCGGGCACGGTGCCGTCCGATCAGCAGGGCAGCGTGCAGGGCGCACTCACGTCGGTGCTCGCGCTCACTGCGGTGCTCGCGCCGGTCGTCTCAGGCGGGCTCTTCAGCCTGTTCACCGGTGAAGGCGCGATCATCGAATTCCCCGGGGCACCGTTCGCCGCAGGCTCACTCTTCCTTCTGGCTGCCTTGTTCCTCGTTCGCTGGACCCTCCGGCGTAATCCTGAAGTCGCTTAAGTCGCGCCCCCAACAACGCTAGACTGGCTTCATGAACAACCTCATCGAGCCCGACGCTCTCCTCGCTCGCCTGGGTGATCCAACGCTTCGTATCGTCGATGCGCGTTTCGTGTTGACCGATCCCCCGGCGGGCCGCAAGGCCTACCTGGAGGATCACATACCAGGCGCGATCTACCTCCACCTCGACGATGACCTTTCCTCTCCGGTCCGCGCCGACGGTATCGGTGGTCGACACCCACTTCCGGACCCGCAGGAATTTGCAGCTCGGCTGGGAGCACTCGGTATCGGTGATGAACACGAGGTCGTGGCCTACGATGACGCCGGTGGAGCCTTCGCAGCTCGTGTGTGGTGGTTGTTTCGCTGGATTGGCCGAGCCAACGTAGCCGTGCTGAATGGGGGTCTGCCTGCCTGGGTGGCCGCGGGTGGCACGCTTACGCCCGACGTTCCCGCCTTCGGGCCAGCCGTCTCCACGGCGCGCCCGATCGAGGAGATGGTGATCTCGGCTGAGGAGGTCCGCAAGCACCTCGAAGACCCTCAGGTCCAGATTTTCGATGCTCGCGCAGCGGAACGCTACCGAGGTGAGGTCGAACCCCTCGACCGCAAGGCCGGCCACATACCCGGTGCCCGCAATGCACCGTTTCAAGGCAACCTGGATGCGCGAGGGCGCTTCCTGTCCCCAACGGCTCTCAGGGAACGCTTCGAGGGAGTATCGGAAGCCGCGCGCGTCGTCGTGTACTGCGGGTCCGGCGTCACGGGCGCTCACAATGCTCTCGCCCTCGAAGAGGCGGGCCTCGGTCTGCCGGTCTTGTATGCGGGATCGTGGAGTGACTGGTCGAGCCGCGAGGGCTATCCGGTTGCGACCGGCGACGTCACGAACGAGCAAGTCTCCTGAAGCAATAGGGCTACACTGCAGCCATGTCGAAGCCAAACCAAGCTGCACCGCAGACCTATGGAGCGGCGAAACCTCTGCCGGGTTTCGGCTGGTTGCGCGAGCCCATCAATGCGTTGACACATGGTGTAGGTGCGTTGCTCGCCGTTGCGGGTCTCGTGCTGTTGGTGGTTCTTGCTGATGGTCAGCCTGCCCGCGTGGTCAGCGGAGCCATTTATGGAACCAGCCTGATCGTTCTGTTCACCGCGAGTACGCTTCTGCACGCCCTGCACGTCAGCATGAAGACGCTCCGCAAGTTGAGGGTGTTCGATCACGCCGCCATCTTCGTACTCATTGCGGGCAGCTATACGCCGGTAACACTCGTGACCCTTCAGGAGCAGAACCCTGCCTTGGGCTGGTCACTCTTTGGCGTGGTGTGGGGCCTTGCCGTACTGGGCGTCGTGTTCAAGGTGTTCTGGATTCATGCTCCCCGCTGGATCTCAGTGTCGCTCTATCTGCTCCTCGGCTGGCTCGCCGTGATTGCCTTACGGCCCTTGGCGATGACGTTGCCCGTAGCTGGATTGGTGTGGCTGGTGCTGGGGGGTGTCGCCTACTCACTCGGCGCGGTGATTTACGGCACTAAGAAGCCTGACTTTTTTCCGAAGGTGTTCGGGTACCACGAGTTGTGGCACGTGTTCGTACTGCTTGGGGCGTCCGCTCACTTCGTGCTGATGGCGCGCTACGTGGTCGGGGCGTGAGCACACCCGATCCGAGGCGACCCTACCGGCGTTTCGCCACGTTCTTTCTCGCGACGGGTGGTGTGTTCCTGATCGCGGGCCTCGCCCGCGCGACTTTCGCGCCAGATCTACTGCAGGGAAACCCCATTCCGGCCGCACTGGTCCTACTGGTCGTGGGAGGCGGTCTCGCCTGGACGGTGCGACAGTGGCCCGTGGAGGTTGCAGAGGGGCCGGAGGATGAGCCGGTGGGGGAGGAATCCGTCCCTACAACACCCGAGGGTTAGCCGAGTTGATTCGCGCGTGACACGGTAACCTGCTCGTCATGCGTCTCTCAGTGGAGGTCATTCCCCGCAGTCACGATGCCCTCGAGGAGCAACTGGCTCAGGTTGCAGGACTCGAGGCCGTGGATACCGTCAACGTGCCGGACATTCACCGGTTCGATCTGCGTTCGTGGGAGGTGTGCGGCGCCATCGCCAAGCAGGGGGCGAGGGTCGTCCCTCACCTGAGAGCCATCGACGTCAATCCAAAGACTGAACTGCCGTTCCTGGCTGCACTCGATGCGGCGGGGGTCGATGAGGTGCTCGTGGTCTCGGGCGACGCTCCAGCCGACATGTCGCGCCCGGTGTTCGACACGACGGCTGAGGGGCTGGTGGAGCGAATCAAGCGTGAGCGCCCCGGCACGAAGGTGTATGTGGCGCTCGATCCGTACCGGCAGGATTTTGCTTCCGAGCTTGCCTACCTCAGGAGGAAGTTCGATGCCGGTGCGGATGGTGTGTTCACCCAGCCGTTCTTCGACATTCGCCTTGCGGAGGTGTGGGGAGAGCTTCTCGATGGGCTTCAGGCACCCGTGTTCTGGGGTGCGACGAGCGTCACGAGTGATCGGTCTGCGCGCTACTGGACGCGCCGCAATCGCGCAATTCTTCCTGCAGCCTTCGAGCCGACACTTGCCCATAGCCGGGGGTTTGCCGCCTCCCTGCTGGCGTTCGCACGTGAGCGCGGGGATCATGTCTACTTCATGCCGATCCGAGTCGACATCGATGCGTACCTCGCAGGGATCGTGTAATCGGGGAGCGGATGCGGTTGCAGGAAAGCTCCAAATGCTCCATGAATGCGGAATTCTTCACGATGTATGACATCTTGCATATACGTGAGTAGCATGGTGTATATTCTGTAATCGGTGGCATTGGGGAGTCACCCAGCTGACGGAGATCCCCCGGTCCAAGAGGCCGATTCGCGGTAACGACCCGCCACAGAAAAGGAAAGCACCATGAGTGACTACGATCGTATTCTGCTGTCTTCACGCTGGTCCGAATTCGAGACCATGGCACGCCGCCACCAGGCGTATGCCGAAGCCCGCCGTGCCCTGGCGGACAACCTCACCGGTAGCCCCATGCGCGCTGCGCGCGTAATGGCAAGCCTTCGCGGCCAACTCCGCCGCAGCCTCAAGGGACGCCGCAGCTTCGAGTAATCTCGGCCCCCGATAGGTCAACAGCTGCCGACCCGACGCAATCGGGTCGGCAGCTGTTTTGGATCAAGCCATCACGACGCGGAAGAGGATGGGTCCGTCCGCGCCGCCATGATCTCCTCCAGCAAGGCTATTGCGAGCGGTGTGGTGATGCGCTCGCGGGCTGAGAGGAAGAACTCCTCGAGCGCACCGGCCCCGGTCCGTGCCGCTTGCTCATACATACAGGCCTGCATCGCCATGTCGACCAGGTTCATGTCCCGCACGAATCGCGCGGTATTGCTTTCGTTCGCCTCGTACGCCTGCCAGATCGCGTGAAGATTCTGCATGCTGGTACTGGGGGCGAGCGTGACGAGTTCGTGCATGGCTTGCGCCTCGAGTTCAGCTTTCGCCTCCGGTGTGTGCGTGCGCTCTGAGGTCTCACGAAGCGATGCGATGTCACCGATCGTGACCTCGGCCAAGTCGTGGACGATGGCCATGGCAACCGCCTCGTCGCGGTTCACCTGAGCGTCCTCGGCGAACAACAGGCACAGAAGTGCCGTACCCCAGGCGTGAGCTGCGACTGACTCGATCTCGCCGACATCGCCGATTCCGCGGAGTCGCCAACCCTCGCGGGCGACGTCCTTCAGACGGTAGAGCCTTCTCAGAAGTTCGATATGGGCCATGACTCAGGTGCGCGTTGGAGGAGCGGGGTCGTAGGCCAGCGAGGTGGCAAGCCACGCCTCGGCCTCGGATACCGTCCAGCCCTTGCGGCGTGCAAGGTCCTCGACCTGGTCGAGACCCAGTCGGCCGACGGCGAAGTAGCGCGCCTCGGGATGCGCAAAGTACAGACCTGAAACACTCGCGGCTGGTGTCATGGCGAATGATTCGGTCAGGCCCATGCCAATCGAACTTGCCCCAAGCAGGTCGAATAGGATGTCCTTCTCCGTGGGGTCCGGGCTTGCCGGATAACCGGGCGCGGGACGGATCCCCCGGTAGGCCTCGGCAATCAGTTGTTCGTTACTCAGTGCCTCATCCGGTGCGTACCCCCACCACTCGGTCCGAACGCGTTCGTGCATGCGTTCCGCGAGCGCCTCCGCCAGCCGGTCGGCGAGCGCTTTCGCGAGAATGGCGCGGTAATCATCGTGCGCCTCCTCGTAGGCGCGCGCGATCGGATCCACCCACGCACCCGTCGTCACGGCAAAGCCCCCCACGTAATCGGCATGCGGGGCGGGTGCCACGTAATCCGATAGCGCTAGGTTGGGTTGTCCGTCACGGAGCACGGTTTGTTGCCGCAGGGTCCGGAAGCGGGCGAGGGGCTTGGAACGCTCGTCATCCGTCCAAAGCACCACGTCGTCATCCTCGCGGTTGGCGGGCCAGAGGCCGATGGCGGCCTGCGCCACGTACGTTTCGTTGGCCAGCCAAGACGCCAGCATGGCGTCGGCGTCCTCCTTGAGTGCACGCGCCTGCTCTCCCTTGACGGGATCCTCCAGGATGCTGGGCCACCGTCCCGACAACTCCCAAGCGAGAAAGAACGGACTCCAGTCGATCCGCTCCGCGAGCTCTGCGAGGGGGACGTCGATCCGCTGAACACCGAGTCGTCTTGGGCGAGGAGCTACCGAAGCAGGATCGAACGGCAAGGCGTTGGCGCGCGCCTGAGTGAGGCTGAGCAGCGCACGGTTCGCGTTTCTCGATTCATGACGCTCCCTGAGCTCGACGTTCCGAGCGCGGGTTTCCTCCAACAGCGCGGGACGCGCCTCGTCACTCACGGCGCGTGCGGCAACCTGCACACTTCGCGACGCGTCGGCAACGTGCACCGTCAGGCCACTGTAGGTGGGCGCAATCTTGACTGCCGTATGCACCGCACTGGTCGTCGCACCCCCGATCAGCAGGGGACGTTTCGAGCCGCGACGCTCCATTTCCGTTGCGACCGCCACCATCTCCTGCAGCGATGGGGTGATGAGGCCCGAAAGGCCAATCGCGTCGGCCTGCACACGCTCAGCCTCCTCGAGAATCTTTTCGGTCGGCACCATCACGCCGAGGTCAACGACCTTGAATCCGTTGCAGGCCAGGACGACGCCCACGATGTTCTTGCCGATGTCGTGAACGTCACCCTTGACGGTGGCCAGCACGATCGTTCCGGCCGAGTGTGCGGTGCCGTCCGACTCCGACTCTAGGTAGGGCGTCAGGTACGCGACG
>Ga0180432_10009321_pt1 | contig 11993 bp, 7 predicted proteins | sample SS_ome_10_FD_132414 | JGI IMG/M metagenome (GOLD analysis project Ga0180432, IMG submission 132414) | Hypersaline lake sediment archaeal communities from the Salton Sea, California, USA - SS_1_MS_2 metaG | ecosystem: Environmental > Aquatic > Non-marine Saline and Alkaline > Hypersaline >...
CCCAGCACGGGCACCGGCGCGCCGTCCAGCCGACGGGCCACGTTCAGGAGCGTCCCGTCCCCGCCGAAGGTGACGATCGCGTCCGCGCCGAGGTCGGCCAGGGGCCCGTTGTCCTCGGTCACCCGGTCGACCACCTCGGCGCGCCCGGCCAGCCAGTCCGCGGCCCGGTGCATGGCGGCCACCGCCTCGGTGCGCTCCGCGTTGGCCACCAGCACCAGCCGCTTCATGACACTCGCCCCTCGCCCGGGCTCGCGCCCGCGGACGCCTTCTGGAACGCGGCCAGGAACCGGCGCGCAAGCCCCTGCGCGTCCAGCCCCAGGTCCGCGAGCAGCTCGTCGCGCGCGCCGTGCTCCACGAATCGGTCCGGAATGCCCGCTTGCTCGAAATGCTGCGGCATCGCCCCGCGCCCGGCCAGCACGGCGGCCACCGTGCTCCCCACGCCGCCCCGGACCGCGCCCTCCTCCACGGTGAACACCGCGCGCTTGCCCTCTGCGGCCTCGAGCACCGCGGCCTCGTCCAGGGGCTTGGCGAACCGGAGGTTGACCACGGTCAGGTCCACGCCCTCCTGCGCGCAGCGCTCGGCCGCGGCCCAGGCCGGGGCGACCATGGACCCGTACGCGAGCACCGCGCCGTCCCGGCCCGAGCGCAAGACCTCGGCGCGGCCCCGCTCCAGGGGCGCGGGCGCCACGGGCAGGGGCGCGGGCACGGCCGCGCGCGGATAGCGCACCGCCGCCGGACCGCCCAGGTCCAGGGCGAAGGAGAGCATGCGCGCGAGCTCCTCGCCGTCACGCGGGGCCATGAGCGTCAGGTTCGGCAGCGCCTGGAGCATGGAGATGTCGTACGCGCCGTGGTGCGTGGGCCCGTCCGCGCCCACCAGGCCCGCCCGGTCGATGGCGAAGACCACCCCGAGGTCGGGCTGCAGGCACACGTCGTGGAAGATCTGGTCGAACGTGCGCTGGAGGAACGTGCTGTAGATGACCACCACGGGCTTGAGCCCCCCGCGCGCCAGGCCGCCGGCGAGGGTGACCGCATGCTGCTCGCAGATGCCCACGTCCATGTGCCGGGTCGGGTACCGGCGCGCGACCGCGTCCAGGCCCGTGCCCGCGGGCATGGCCGCGGTGATGGCCGTGACCCGCGTGTCGCGCTCGCACGCGGACAGGAGCGCCTGCGCAAAGGCCGCGGTGTACGTGTCCCGGCCTCCGCCGCGCGCGCGCACCTCGCCCCGGGCCAGGATCTCGAAGGGCGGCGCGCTGTGGAACGACTCCGGGTCGCGCGCCGCGGCCTCGAACCCCTTGCCCTTGGTCGTGGTCACGTGCAACAGCCGCGGGCCGCCCAGGTCCTTGAGGTTGTGCAGCTCGGACTCGAGCAGCTCCAGGTCGTGCCCGTCGATGGGCCCGAAGTACCGGAACCCCAGGTCGCTGAAAATGTGCCCGGGCTCGATCATCTGCTTGACTCCGTCGAGGAGGGTCTCGCGCAGGCCCTCCAGGTGCGCGCCCACCAGGGGCACGTGCTGGAGCGCATGGCGCAGGTCCTCGCGCAGCCGGGTGTACATGGGCTCGGACCGGATGCGCGACAGATACCCCGACAGCGCGCCCACGGTGCGGGCGATGGCCATGTCGTTGTCGTTGAGCACGACCAACAGGTCCGCCTGGCAGCAGCCGGCGTGGTTGAGCGCCTCGAAGGCCATGCCCCCGGCGATGGACCCGTCGCCCACGAGCGCGACCACGTTGCGCTTCTCGCCCTTCAGCCGCGCGGCCAGGGACAGGCCCAGGGCGCTGGAGATGCTGGTGGACGCGTGCCCGCACACGAACAGGTCCAGCGCGCTCTCGCGCGGGTGGGGGAATCCGGTCAGCCCCCCTCTCGTGCGCAGGGTGTGGATGCGCGCGCGCCGCCCGGTGACGAGCTTGTGCACGTAGCACTGGTGGCCCACGTCGAAGACGAGCGCGTCCTCGCGGAAGTCGAAGGCCCGGTGCAGGGCCAGGGTGAGCTCCACCACGCCCAGGTTGCTGGCCAGGTGCCCGCCGTTCTGGCCCACGACTTCGGTCAGGACCCGGCGCACCTCCGCCGCGAGCGCGGGAAGCGACGAGGCGGGCAGGTTGCGCAGGTCCTCGGGACTGTCGATGCGATCGAGCAGCGGGGTGTCGGCCACGATGGTCTCCTCAGAACTTCATGTAGCGAACCGTCCCTCACCCCGGCCCTCTCCCGAGGGGAGAGGGAGCGTTCCCCCTCCCTTCGGGAGGGGGCGAGGGGGAGGGATGATCTGTCAGCTCTCCCGCTCGGCCACGAAGTCGGCCAGCAGCCGCAGCATCGCCGCGCGCTCGTCAAAGGGCGCGAGCGCCCGCTTCGCGTCGGCCACCGCCTCGCGCAGCAGCTTCTTCGCCTCGTCCATGCCCAGGACCGCGGGGTAGGTGAGCTTGCCGCTCTTCTGGTCCTTGCCCGCGGTCTTGCCCAGGACCTCGGCCGGGGCCTCCACGTCCAGGATGTCGTCCTTGATCTGGAACGCGAGGCCCAGCCGCTGTCCGTAGGCGCGCAGGGCCTCGCGCGCCTCGCGCGGCGCGCGCGCGCTGATCGCGCCCATGTGCAGCGCCGCAGTGATGAGGGCCCCGGTCTTGCGGCGGTGGATGGCCTCCACGCGCTCGCGCAGGGTCGGGGCCGCCTCCTCCGCGGCGCGGGCCGCGGCCTTCTTGCGCTTGGGCGGCTGTGCGGCCGCGCCCTCGCCCTCCAGGTCGAGCACCTGGCCACCCACCATGCCCGTCCATCCGGCGCCCGAGGCGAGCGCGCGGGTGAGCTCGGCCACCGCGCCCCGGCGCGCGTGCCGGGCCACGATCTCGAAGGCCAGGGTCAAGAGCGCGTCGCCGGCCAGGATGGCCAGCGCCTCGCCGAACGCCTTGTGGCAGGACAGCCGCCCGCGGCGGTAGTCATCGTTGTCCATGGCCGGCAGGTCGTCGTGGATCAGGCTGTAGGTGTGGACCATCTCCAGGGCGCAGGCCGCGGGCAGGGCGGTCTCCTCCTCCTTGCCCAGGCCCTCCGCGGACTTGCCCGAGGCCGGGGCTTCGTCCCCGCAGGCTGCCGCGGCCATCAGGCACAGGAGCGGGCGCAGCCGCTTGCCGCCCGCGAACACGCTGTAGCGCACGGCCTCGTGCAGAGTGGGCGGCTCCTCGGACAGGCGCGGGAGGTACTTCTCCAGGGCCGCGTCCACGGCCTTGCGGCGCTCGTCCATGTAGGCGGTCAATCGGTCCACAAGCAGGGTCCTTATTCGGGCTCGTCGGAGGTGGTGTCGGGCTCGTCGCCCGGTTCCTGCGCGTGGTCGCCCTCGCCCGGGGCCTCAAAGGGCGCCAGGCGCGCTTCGCCGTCGCCCTCCCCCTCCAGGAGCTGCTCGACGCGCTGGTGGGCATCCTGGATCAACTTGGCGCAGGACTTGAGGTTGCGCACGCCGATCTCGTATTCTTCCAGGGCCTTCTCCAGGGGCAGCTCGCCGGACTCGAGCCGCTCCACGGCCTGCTCGGCGCGCGCGAGGTGCTGCTCAAAAGTCAAGGGCTTGGGCTTGGACTTGCGGCGGGCCATAGAAGTCTCCGCTGGAACAAGGCGGCAGAAAGACAGCAGAATAGCCGGAGGACTCCGCCCGGGGGCCGCATGCGCCCCGTGTTCGCCCCTCCAACCGCTCACCCGCTCTGTTCCTGCGCGCCCGGGTGCTCGTCGTGGGCCCTGGCGTCCGTCACGCGCGAGCGTAGCCGGCCCCGAGCCAGGCGCGTCTCGATGTCCGCCCCCATTGTAACCTCGCCCGCGTCCCGCACAACCCTTCTTTTGTTCGCCAGGGTGGTGATGCTGTACCCGCGCCCGAGCACGGCCAGGGGGCTGAGGGCCTCCAGTCGCGCGCCCGCGAGGGCCAGTCCGCTGCGGCGCTCCTCCACGACGATCCGGCCCGCTGCGCGCAGACGTGCGGCGAGCTCGTCGATCCGTTGGGCCTTGAGGCCCACCAGGGTCGCCGGATCGCGCAAGACCGGCCGCCCGGCCAAGGCCTCCACCCGGCCGCGGGCCTCGCGCACGCAGCCCTGCAGCCCGACGCGCAGGCGCTGGGCGTGCCCGTGCAGCGCGGCGCGCAGGTCCTGGGCCTCGGGCGCCGCGATCTGCGCGGCCTCCGAGGGCGTGGCCGCGCGCCGGTCGGCCACGAGATCCGTGATGGACAGGTCCGTCTCGTGCCCCACCGCGCTCACGACCGGGGTGGCGCACCGGGCCACGGCGCGGGCCACGGCCTCCTCGTTGAAGGGCCACAGGTCCTCCAGGCTGCCGCCCCCGCGCCCGAGCAGAATCATGTCGCACAGGCCCGCGGCGTCCAGCCGCCCGAGCGCGCGCACGATGTCCTCGGCCGCCCCCGCGCCCTGCACCCGGCAGGGCGAGAGCACGATGCGCACGCCCGGCAGGCGCGCGCGCAGGATGCGGATCATGTCGCGCACCGCAGCGCCGGTGGGGCTGGTGACCAGGCCCACGGTGCCCGGCACCGCGGGCAGGGGCCGCTTGCGCCCCGGGTCGAACAGGCCCTCGGCGCGCAGCTTGTCCACGAGCTCCTCGAACCGGCGCCGCAGCTCGCCGCGGCCCACGGACTGCACGCTCTCGCACACGATCTGGTACCGGCCCTGGGGCTCGTACACCGTGACCCGGCCCCGGACCGTGACGCGCATGCCGTCCTCGGGGCGCACGCGCAGCCGCGCCACGGTGGATCGCCACATCACGCACCCGATGGCCGCGTACTCGTCCTTGAGCGTGAAGTACAGGTGCCCGGACCGGGGCGCGGACAGGTTGGAGACCTCGCCCTCGACCCACACCCGGCCGACGTTCGTCTCCAGCAGATCCTTGATCGTGCGGGTGAGCTCGATCACCGTGGCGGGCCGGTCCGCGCCTTCCTCCGGCGCGCGCGGGGGGCCCGCGCGGTCCATGGCCCGCGTGAAGAGCTCTGCCTGGTCCCGGTTCGGATCGCGAAATCCGCGCGGCATGGGGCGTCCTCTCAACCGGCCCGCCGGCCCTGCGAAGGCTTGCTCTACGGCCCGCCGGCCCTGCGAAGGCTTGCTCAACGGCCCCCTGGCCAACGGGCCCGCGTTCCGACGCCTTGTCAAAGGGCCCGCTCTGCGAGTCCTTGCCGAAGGGCCTGCCCTCCGAAGCGTCAGCGAACGAGGGTCAGCTCGCCTTGTGAATCCGCTCGAGCCCCAGCACCCGCGCCAGGAGCTGCCCGGTGTAGCTCTCCGGCACGCGGGCGACCTCCTCGGGCGGGCCGGCGGCCACGATCTCGCCCCCGGCCTCGCCGCCCTCCGGGCCCAGGTCCACGATGTAGTCCGCGCACTTGATGACGTCCGGGTTGTGCTCGATGATGATCACGGTGTTGCCTCGGTCGACCAACCGGTTGAGCACGGACAACAGCTTCTTGATGTCGTCGAAGTGCAGGCCGGTGGTCGGCTCGTCGAGCACGTACACGGTGTTGCCCGTGGACCGCTTTCCGAGCTCCGAGGCGAGCTTGACCCGCTGGGCCTCGCCCCCGGAGAGCGTGGTCGAGGCCTGGCCCAGGGCCACGTACCCCAGGCCCACGTCCGCGAGGGTGAGGAGCGCCTGGTGGATCTGCGGGTGGTTCTTGAAGAAGCCGACCCCCTCGCCGATCTTCATGTCCAGGACGTCGGCGATGTTGAGCCCCTTGTACGCGACCTCCAGGGTCTCGCGGTTGTATCGGCGGCCCTTGCACTCCTCGCAGCGCACGTACACGTCGGGCAGGAAGTGCATCTCGATCTTCATGACCCCCTGGCCCTGGCAGGCCTCGCACCGCCCGCCCTTCACGTTGAAGGAGAACCGCCCCGCCTGGTACCCCCGGATGCGCGCCTCCGGGACCTTGGCGAACAGCTGACGGATCAGGTCGAAGACCCCGGTGTACGTGGCCGGGTTCGACCGGGGCGTGCGCCCGATGGGCGTCTGGTCGATGGCGATGATCTTGTCCACGTTGCCCGTGCCCAGGATGCGGGAAAACCGTCCCGGCTTGGTGCGCGCGCCGGCCAGCTCGCGGGCCAGGGCCTTGTACAGGATCTCGGTCACCAGCGTCGACTTGCCGCTGCCCGAGACCCCGGTCACGCAGGTGAGCACGCGAAGGGGCAGGTCGACGTTCAGGTTCTTGAGGTTGTTCTCGCGCGCGCCGCGCACGCGCAGCCCGGTGCGCGGGTGCACGGGCCGGCGCTTCTCGGGCAGGTCGATGGCCAGCTCCCCGGTCAGGTACTTGCCCGTCAGCGACTCCGGGCACGCGGCCAGGTCCTCGGCCGTGCCCTGCGCGACCACCCGGCCGCCCTGCGCGCCCGCGCCGGGCCCGAGGTCCACCAGGTGGTCGGCGGTGCGGATGACCTCCTCGTCGTGCTCGACCACGAGCACGGTGTTGCCCAGGTCCCGCATGCTGCACAGGGTGTCCAGCAGCCGCCGGTTGTCGCGCTGGTGCAGGCCGATGGTGGGCTCGTCGAGCACGTAGCAGACGCCCACGAGGCCGCTGCCCACCTGGCTGGCGAGCCGGATGCGCTGGGCCTCGCCGCCGGACAGGGTGCCCGCGGTGCGGTCCAGGGTCAGGTACTCCAGGCCCACGCCGTGCAGGAACCGCAGCCGCTTGCGGATCTCCTTGACGACCGGCTCGGCGATGCGCGCCTCCTCGCCCGCGAGGTGCAAATCGTCCAGGAACGCGACGGCCTGCTCGATCGTGAACGCGGTGAACTCCACGATGCTCGCGCCGCCCACCAGCACCGCCAGGCTCTCGGGCCGCAGGCGCGCGCCCTTGCACGTGGGGCACGGATGCATGGACATGTACCGGTGGATGCGCTGCTTCACGTACTCGGAGTCGGTGTTGTTGAACCGGCGCTCCAGGTTCGGGATCACGCCCTCGAACCCGGGGCCGCGCTTGCCGCCCCCGTCGCCGTAGAGCAGCACCTCGCGCGCGTGCTTGGGCAGGTCGCGGTACGGGGTGTCCAGGTCCACGTCGTAGTCGCGGGCGAACCGGCGCAGCACCCGCGCGTAGTAGATGGCCATGCGCTTGCCGCCCTTGCGCCAGGCCTGCACCGCGCCCTCGCCGAGCGAGCGGCCGGGGTCCGGGACGATCAGGTCCGGATCGAGATCGAGCTTGGTGCCCAGCCCGTCGCAGGTGGGGCACGCGCCGTAGGGCGAGTTGAAGCTGAACATCCGGGGCGTGAGGTCCTCGAAGCTGATGTTGCACTTCGGGCACGCGTAGATCTCGCTGTACAGGCTGTCCGACCACACGCCGTTCTGCTCGAGCACACTCGCCACGCACAGGCCCTCGCCCAGGCGCAGGGCGGTCTCCACGCTGTCGTTGAGCCGGGCGCGCACCCCGGGCTTGAGGATCAGCCGGTCCACGACCGCTTCGATCGTGTGCTTGCGGCGCGGATACGGGCAGCCCTTGATCTCGCGCGCCTCGACCAGGCCCCCGTCCACGCGCAGGCGCACGAATCCGGACCGCTTGGCCCGGCCGATGACCTCGCGGTGCTCGCCCTTGCGCCCGCGCACGAGCGGGGCGAGGAGCATCAGCCGACTGCCCTCGGGCAGGGCCAGGATCCGGTCGGTGATCTTCTGCGCGCTCTGGCGCTGGATGGGCCGGCCGCACTTGGGGCAGTGCGGATGCCCGATGCGCGCGTACAGGAGGCGCAGATAGTCGTAGATCTCGGTGGTCGTGGCCACGGTCGAGCGGGGGTTGACGGCCGCGCGGCGCTGCTCAATGGCGATCGTGGGCGGCAGGCCCTCGATGTGCTCGACGTCGGGCTTCTGCATCTGCTCCAGGAACTGGCGCGCGTACGCGGACAGGCTCTCCACGTACCGGCGCTGCCCCTCCGCGTACAGGGTGTCGAAGGCCAGGCTGCTCTTGCCCGAGCCCGACAGCCCGGTGACCACGGTCAGGGTGTCCCGGGGCAGGTCCAGGGAGATGCCCTGCAGGTTGTGCTCGCGCGCCCCGCGGACGCGGATGAATGCGTCGCCGGCCATGGGCTTCCTTCGCAGCTTCGGACCCCGGGGCCTCGCGCGGCGGCTCGCGCGCGGGTCGTTCCCAACGGCGCGCCACGCGCCCGCCGCCTGCTGGCCTCTCCCAGGGGCCGCCCGGAAACAGACTAGGGTACCCTGCCCGCGGCCCGGCGTCAAGCCGGATTCCGAGACTCGGGATTGCGCTCCCGCCGCGCCCGCCCGGCCGGGAACCCGGTGAGAATTGTCCGCCTCACGACTTGACGCCCGCGCGCGGGTGTGGTAACAGAATCGCGCAGAGCGGGCCTGCGGCCGATGTGCGCGGCCCACGCGCCCGCCGCAACGGACTCGGACGCGGGAGGTCGGGCGTGGCCGAGATCGACCGGTACCTGCGGTTCGTGGCCAAGCACGGGGCCTCGGACCTGCACCTCTCCTCGGGCACCCGCCCGAGCGTGCGCCTGCACGGGGTCATGACCCCGCTCAACACGGACCCCGTCTCCGCCGCCGAGGCGGAGGAGCTGCTCAACGAGATCATGCCCCAGCGCAACCGCGAGGAGTTCGAAGCCGTGCACGACACGGACTTCGCCTACGAGCTCGACGAGGTGGGCCGCTTCCGCACGAACATCTTCTACGACCGCATGGGCATGGGCGGCGTGTTCCGGCTCATCCCCTCGGACATCCTGACCGCCGACGACATCGGCCTGTCCGAGGCGATCCGCAACTTCTGCCAAATGCCCAAGGGCCTGGTGCTCGTGACCGGGCCCACCGGGTGCGGCAAGTCCACCACGCTCGCGGCCATGATCGACGTGGTGAACAAGTCCCGGCGCGAGCACGTCATCACCATCGAGGACCCCATCGAGTTCGTGCACCAGAACCAGCAGTGCCTGATCAACCAGCGCGAGGTGCACACCCACACCAAGAGCTTCGCGGCCGCGCTGCGCGGCGCGCTGCGCGAGGACCCGGACGTGGTGCTGGTCGGCGAGATGCGCGACCTGGAGACCACCCACATCGCCATCGAGACCGCGGAGACCGGGCACCTGGTGTTCGCCACCCTGCACACGAACACGGCGGCCAGCAGCGTGGATCGGCTCATCGACCAGTTCCCGCCCGACCACCAGGAGCAGATCCGCACCATGGTGGCCGCGTCCCTGAAGGGGGTCATTAGCCAGGTGCTGTTGCGGCGCAAGGCCGGCGGGCGCGTGGCGGCCATGGAGGTGCTGGTCGTGAATCCGGGCGTGGCGCACATCATCCGCGAGGGCCGCACGCACCAGATCCCCAGCATGATGCAGACCGGCGGCCGCGAGGGCATGTCCACGCTCAACGACGCGATCCTCAAGCTCGTGATGGACGAAATCGTCAGCCCGGAAGAGGCGCTGGCCAAGACCGTGGACCGGCGCGACCTCCTCGACAAGTTCAAGGTCGCCGGCCTCGCCCAGCACGGGGCCTAGGGCCCCGTTCGGCAGGAGGACAACGATGCAGGTTAGCACCCAGCCGCTGGCGCCGTTCGGCCGGGAGTTGCTGTCCGTGGAGGTGGACACGAACCTGAGCCACAAGGCCCCGCTCATGTTCCGCCTGGTGCACTGCCTGATGGAGGCCGGGTGCGTGGCGCCCCAGCGGCGCGAGCTCGCGGAGCTGTGCTTCGACGAGGCGCTCACCAACGCCATGCTCCACGGCAACGCGCTCGACCCCGCGAAGAAGGTGCGCGTGCAGCTCTTCTGCGACGAGGGCCGCTGGGGCGCGATCATGGAGGACGAGGGCCAGGGCTTCACCCCGCCGCCCATCGCCGAGGAGCCCGACGAGGAGACCCTGCTCGCGGACTTCGGCCGCGGGATTCTGGTCATGGACGCCTACCTGGACGAGCTCCTGTACTCGGAGCGGGGCAACCGGCTCCTGATGGTCCGAAGCCGCGACCCGGAGGCCCGCCCCGGACAGACGCCCGCCGCGGAGGCCCCGGCCTACCAGCCGCCCGAGGCCCTGGACTTCGAAGAGGAGCCGGCCGCTGCTGCGGGCGCCTTGGCCAAGGAGGGCGCCCCCGCCGCGGCCTCGGCGCAGGAGAGCCCGACCTTTGCCGCGCTGCGCCGCGAGGGCGAGGTGGGGGTGATCGAAGTGCTCGTGGACCGGCTCGACGACGCGAACGTGGACAAGCTGCGCGCCGAGGCCGGGGCGCTGGCCGAGGACTGCCGCTGGCTGCTCTTCGACCTGGGCCCGGTGCGCTACATCTCCAGCGTGGTGCTGGGCGCGTTCGCGGGCCTGGCCAAGCGCCTGCGGCCCAACGGCGGCGGAGTGCGCGTGTGCGCGGCCCAGCCCATGGTGCTGGAGGTGCTCAAGGCCGCGCGGTTCGACCGGATCGTACACCCGCAGCCGGACCAGGCCGCTGCGCTCGAGCACCTGCGCGAGACCACCTGACCATTCCGCACGAGGCCGGACCATGGCGCGACTCGTGGCCATCCAGGGGGCGCTCGCCGGGCAGGCGGTCCCCCTGGAGGGCGAGGTGACCCTGGGCCGGTCGCCGGCGTGCACCTTCCAGATCGTGGACCCGGACGTGAGCCGCCGCCACGCCGCGCTGCGCGAGACCCCGCAGGGCGTGGTGGTGGAGAACTTCAGCCGCAACGGCACGCTCGTCAACGGCGAGCGCATCAACGCGCCTACGGTGCTCTGCAACCGGGACGTGGTGCAGGTCGCCGGGCACGCGCTGCGCTACGAGGCCCAGGCGGAGCCTGCGCAGGAGCCCGCGCCGTCCGCGGCCGCGGCGGAGCCCCTGCCCCCGCCCGCGCGGCCGACCGTGGTGATCGCTCGGGCCGGCGAACGCGAGGCCCAAGTCGAGCGCGCGGTCGACGCGCTCGCGGCCGGCCGGGCGCTGGGGCGGGCCGCGGCCGGAGAGGAGGCGCGCGCCAACGAGCGGCTGCGCACCATCCTGCGCGTGGCCAACGCCGTGCGGGCCGAGCTCGACCCGCAGGTCTTGCTCGACCGGGTGCTCGACAGCCTGTTCGAGGCCTTTCCTCAGGCCGACCGCGGGTTCCTGATGCTCTACGACGAGGCGGGGGCGCTCCAGCCCGCGGCCCTGCGCACGCGCGGCGGCCAGGCCGAGGAGATCACCATCAGCCAGAGTATCGTGTCCCGCGCCACGCAGGAGCGGGTCGCGCTCCTGAGCCGCGACGCCATGGACGACCAGCGGTTCGACGCCGCGCACTCCGTGGCCCTGTACCGCATCCGGTCCATGATGTGTGCGCCCTTGGTCGCCAAGGACCGGCTCCTGGGCATCCTGCACCTGGACACACGGCGCAAGGACCGGTTCTTCACCGAGGACGACCTGGAGCTCCTGACCGGCGCGGCCACCCAGACCGCCCTGGCCCTGGCCAACGCGCGCATGCACGAGGAGCTCGTGCGCAAGGACCGCATGGAGCAGGACCTGCGCATCGCCACCCAGGTGCAGACGAGCTTCCTGCCCCGGGAATTGCCCGAGGTGCCGGGCATGGAGTTCGCCGCCTGGTACCGGCCCGCGCAGGAGATCGGCGGGGACTTCTACGACTTCGTGCCCCTGGGCGGGCGGCGCATGGCCGTGGCCGTGGGCGACGTGGCGGGCAAGGGGGTGCCCGCGGCGCTCTTGATGGCGCGCATCTCCAGCGACCTGCGCTTCTATGCGGTCCAGCACCGCGAGCCCGCGACCGTGCTCACGCGGCTCAACGACCGCCAGGCCTCGGGCGAGCTGAACGAAGTGTTCGTGACCCTGGCCTACCTGGCCGTGGACCCGGACGCGGGCGTGCTGGAGGTGGGCAACGCCGCGCACTGCACGCCTCTCATCCGCCGGGCCGCGGGCGAGGTGGCCGAGCTCGGGGGCGAGCCGGGCTTCCCGCTCGGGGTCATGCCCGAGTTCGCCTACGAACAGGCGCGCCACCCCATCGGGCCCGGGGACGTGGTGTGCCTGGTGTCCGACGGGGTGACCGAGGCCATGAACGCCGCCGAGGCCCCTTACGGTGCGCACCGGCTGCGTCGGGCCATCGCCGCGGCGCCCGGCC
>Ga0180432_10009322_pt1 | contig 11993 bp, 7 predicted proteins | sample SS_ome_10_FD_132414 | JGI IMG/M metagenome (GOLD analysis project Ga0180432, IMG submission 132414) | Hypersaline lake sediment archaeal communities from the Salton Sea, California, USA - SS_1_MS_2 metaG | ecosystem: Environmental > Aquatic > Non-marine Saline and Alkaline > Hypersaline >...
CATCTACGCGATTTTGTCATCCCGGTCTATTTCACACCTGGCCAAAAATTTGTGTAAGGGACGTCAAAATCGCGTAGATGACAAAACTATAACTTTTAGAGCGCGTCCCAAAAAAAAGTGTGATATACATGAATGATAGGGAAATGTACGGTGAGCGCACTTTTTGGGGGGTCATGAAACAAAAAGCTTTCACGACCGTACATTTTTAAAAACAGTCGGTTAGCGCACATGCCCGGACGACGCGGGCGGATTTTTTGGGCGACGATGTGCCCGACACACAAATCAAAAATAAATCTCGCTTAAGAGGGAGGCGCGCAACGTTCGTTGCGCGCCTAGGCCACGAATAGCAACGAAGATGATTTCGGCCGGCGCCATGCTGCGCGACTTGTACGCGCGCGGCGACGCTGAAGAAAACGAGAGTGAGAGCACGGTGGCAGACGAGAGCGAGGAAGAGGAGGAGGAGGAGGAGGAAGAGGCTGGGTCGCAGCCTGGGGACGTTGAAGATCTGGCCAGAGGCGCACGGACGCTCGAGGAACTGTTTGGGTTGTGCCGCGAAGCATACTCCTTGCTGCGTGAGAGCTACGACACACTGAGCAAGACGCCCGTCCCCTTCTACCATCCGTGGTACAGCCCCAGCACGCTGAACGCACACGTGTCGATTGCGCAAGAGCTGCGCTCGTGCACGCGCGTTCTGCGGCGCTTCCGGTTCGGGAGCGTGGTGCGGCGCTTCCTGGAGCTGGCGGGGCGAGACGGCTGGCCCGCTGCAGAGCGAGAGGGGTGGATCCACTCGACCGCCAAGGTGCTGCGGGATGTGGTGGCGGACCTGTACGAAGACGTGTTCGCGAAGCTGATGGTCAACTACGAGATCCTGATGGAGGCGCTGCCGAACGAGCCGAACGAGTACCAGAGCACGCCCTTGGTGGTGATGTACCGGGCGGCGGGGAAGCTGCTGTGGTACTACTACTCGGACCTGGGCGGGTTCCAGCACCCCGACACCCTGGAGAACAACGTGCCCTTCTTTGATAGCGGGCCGCCCCCCAGCACGCACCCGTACATTCGCCAGTCGAAGCTGGCGGCCACCGCGGACAACTTCAAGCACTGCACGATGCTGATGCTGCTCACGGCCATGGTGAAGCTGGAGAGCCGCTGGTTGCTGATCGAGACGCACCCCGTGCTGCACGACTACTTCCGCGCGCTCGAGCTGGCCATGGCGATGGTGGTCTCGCGCACCTTCTCGAGCCGCTTCCACAACGTGGCGTCCATGCGGGTGCAGGTGGCGCCCGACTCGTTCTACATCACGGACGAGGCCGTGTTCCGCCTCGTGCTGCGCCTGCTCGTGCTGCGCCGCGAGTTCAACAGCGCCTTCTACGTGATGAACACGCTGCGCGCCGTGCCGCGCCTGCCCTTCTTCCCGGACGCGGCGGCCATCTCCCTGCTGCGCACCAACGTCGTGCGCAAGTGCGTCGCCTTCGACACCGACAAGTTCCCGGACGACTGCCGCCGGGCCACGCACCACATGCACATCGCCCCCTCGGACCGGCCCCTCTTCTTCAAGCACTTCCCCACCGCCAACCAGCTCGAGCCGTACATCGTGATCGAGAAGTACGGCAACAAGGGCGAGTGGCGCCGCCTCGCCGAGTTCGCCGTCAAGCCCCCCGAGACGCACATCGCCCGCGCCTTGTCGCCCGTCACCACGCGCGCCTGCCTCATGTACTTTATGGACATCGCCTGCAAGCAGACCATCCGCACCAGCTGGTTCGACTTCTACGTGTCCTCCCAGTCGCTCCACCTCGCCACCCCGGACACCATCGACAGCCTCGTCCGCGGCAGCCAGGAGCTTCCCAAGTTCTGCTACGTGTGGAACGAGGCCTGCGTGATCTTCTGGGGCGAGCTCGTCAGCTTCGGCGCCAGCCCGGACGCGCACCTCGCGGCCATCCTCTACTGGATCAACTGCATCATGTACATAGCCGACCCCGAGCACAAGCGCGCCTACAACTTTCCCGCCCTCTACGAGTACCTCATGGGCGTCCGCTTCGACCCGGAGAGCATCCCGCAGGCCGCGTTCGTCATGCGCCCCACCTCGCGCGCCATCTGGGATTCCCCCTGCAGTCTGCCCCCGCCTGGTGGCCCGGGCTCCAACTTTGGGCAGCTCGAGTGCCCCCTCCCGCCCGGCGTCCCAGAACCCGCCAGCAACCAGCGCACCTGCAAACGGCGCCGGCGCGAGTTCCACAGAGACCGGCCCGTGGAGGCGACGATCGAGCTGGGCGCGAGCGAGCGCCCCGCCAAGCGCCGCCCGAGCGCCCCGCCCAAGACCCTCCCGGTCGTCTGGTCCCGGTTTTTCTAGGGCTCCACACGCAGTAAATTCTACCGCCAACAGTACTTTAATCTTTCTTCTGCCCGCCATATCTGTCCCCGAGCAACGACGCGAAAATGCCCCCGGTTTGCTCCGATATGTGGTCAAACATGCTCACAAAATACGCGTAGACCGCCGCCTGGTGCTGATTGAGCGCCGTCAGCACGATGTCCTTCCGCTTAATCAGATAACCGTCCTCCACGCCGTCCACGGGCGAGAGGTCCATGTCAATCGCGATGCGCAAAGCGGGCTCGGCGCCCAGCCAGAACTCCCCGCGGATCTCCTGCACAAAGCCGGCCCGCTTCGGTTTGCACGCGAACGTCCACCGCTCGCAGTCCGCACTCAGCTGCTCGACCCACTCGAACTTGAGGACCTCGCATGCGCCGTACGTCCACTCCGTCAACGACCGCAGCGGGTTCAGGATCGGGGACCAAACCAGCCCGGGCTGTACTTTTGTGTGCGAGATCCGCCTGCTCCCCCCGTTGCCCTCGTTCTCCGTCCCCTTCTTCACCCCGCACAGTTGTGTCGCGCAGCTCTTCCCGAACGGAACGCACTCCGAGGAGAACTGCGGGGCAAGCGCGTTCTGCAGGACAGACTTGCGCTTCGCCCGGCACAGTCGATTTAGCCGGCAGATCATCTCGCTGAACGCCGTGCAGAGCGTGAAAAACTCCTCGTGCGTTAGGTCGTCGCCCGAGAAGAAGGGCTGCGACTCCTGCCTGTACCGCAGCACGTCGTCCCCGCTGCTCGCCCTGCACACCTCCTTCTTCCAGTTGCACCCGACCGCCCCCAACTCCATGAACCGATACAGCTCGGCCCCCAGCACCCTCTGCCCGTCCCCGTGCATCTCGAGCGTCGCCCCGCCCGCCACCTCCGACTTTTTCTCTGCCGCCATCTCACGAGTCAACATGCAGCGTGCGGCCACTTTTTTTTCTGCGCGCGGGTCTGCGCGAATTTTTTTTTACAAATTCAAAAAAAAAGTCGCGCAAAGGGTGAGGACGCGGCAAAAGGAAATTTTTTCGTCGCCCCAACCAGGAAGAGAGCTTCGGCGCCGATATAAAAAGAGAAAAGAGGCACTGCGTGCACGAACAAGATGTTTGCGATGCAACAAGACGCGCTGTTCGGACCCGACCAAGACGACCTGCTGCAACTCGGCAAGGCATCCCCGAGTTTCGAGCAGGGCAGCCCCGCGTGGATGAGCGGGAACGCATTTTCCAGGCGCGAGCCGGAGCCTGCGCAGCAGGCGGGCGTGCAGTCCGCGCAGACTGCGGAGCCAAACTTCGCCCCGTTCCCGCTGAGCGAAACCCCAGCGCAACCACTGTATTCGCTGTCGAACCAGCAGCAGATCGACACTTCGTACTACACGCGCATCCAGCCGGGCACAGCAGAAGACCCGTGGTCTGGCGCCCGGTTCACGCCGAACGGCTCCTGCTCACACGTCGCGCCGTTCTTCACCGCGCGCGACGCGCGAGTCATGCTTCTCATGTTCGGGGCTGCAAATACCGGCACCGGCGCCCGCTGCGCTATCTCGTGCGCCCTCGACAGCGGCTACACGGCATTCGTCTTGCGTGCGCCCATGCCGCTCTGGTTCTACACCAGCGCGCAGTACATCAACGACATCTACGAGCAGGCCGCGCAGTGCGCCCCCTCCGCCATTTTTATCACAGAGGACCCCTTTCTCACGCTGGGGCACCAGTCGTACAAGCTCCCGCCCCAGCTGGCCTACCACGACGGGTGCCCGTTGCTGGACGGGGCCGCCGTGCGCGCGCTAGCGGCGCGCTTCGCGAGGAAGGCGCGCGAGGGTCGCGGCGGGCTGCCGCCCAACCAGCGCGTCAAGCTGGTCGTCACGACGAGCGCCTACCCAAACGCGTTCAACCAGACGCTCCATGCGCTGGCAACGCGGCACGCCGCCATCGCCCTCTACCCGACCTTTGTCCGGCAGCGCTCCGTCATGCGCAGCATCGTGGCGAGCTTCTTCCACGCGGAGTTCGGATTGATTTTCCCGCAGATCGGCGACAGCCGGGACGACGTGGAGCAGATGTGGGACGCCCTGTGGACGAGCGCCTACCACACCACCGTGGACCGACTCCAGGCCTTCCTGGCCCAAGCCGCTGTCTTAATACGGAGGGCGGACGAAGACCGCACCAACAACGCCGCCGTGCTCTACACGGCGCGCAACCTGTACAGGACGGTGATCAGCAGACGCATGTGCATCCGCAACGAGCAGAACACGCCCATTCCGAACAGCTTCACGCTCATGCCGGAGTGCAAGCAGTTCAAGAGCGCGCACGACGGTTGGGCGCGCTTCTTCGCGGAGACCTCGCGCAACGACTCCCGCTTCCCGGTCTGCTACGACGCGATCGAAGAACCGCTCGTCGCGGTCACCCAGGCCCCGCCGCGCGTCGTCTCGGCGCTCCCCATGTCCTCTTCGATGAGGCGCACTAGCTCGCTCTCGCTCGTCGCGTCCGCCCCGGACCTCGGCCATCTGCAGCAACCCTCCGTGACCGTCGCGCAAAACACGGAGCTCGAGGAAGGCGAGCTGACGACGGGCGAGATCGAGCGGGCGCAGACGCAAGAGCACGTCGTCAACCAGGAGCGCAGGGCGGAGGCGAGGGAGGAGCGCAGGGCAACGGCCGAGCGCATACGACTCACGCAGAGCGCGGATCTCGATTTGGACCGCATGATCGAGTTCATGGATCCCGTCTACGCGCAGCGCGGCGGCCCCCGGCTGTCAGAGGGGCAGCGTCGGCTCATCGCAGACTACGACCCGGACCTGCGCGCGGCGATCGAGCGGGGGGACCGGTCCATCCCGCAGACCAAGGAGGAGTACGAGCGCGCGCTGGCGGAGGTGAAGAACCGGGCGGCGCCCCCGCCCCCGTTCCCGGAGGCCGGGCCCTCCACCTCGCCCACGAGCCCCCGCTCCATCGCCCCCGCCCACAGCCCGGACTCACACGAAAAGGAGCCCGTGCCTGCCCCTGCGCCCGCGCCAAAGCGCGTACTCGTGCAGCAAGCGCTCCCAATGCCCGTCCTGAGCCGCAAGGAGCCCGTGCCTGCTCCTCAAGAAGAGCCAGCAGAGACCCCCGCGAAGCCCGCCCCGCGAGGAGAGAAGAAGAAGGCTTCCACGGCGCCCACCCCGCAGAAAAAACGCAAGCGAACCACCCTATCCCAGATTGCGGCGGCGGTGTTTGCCATGCCCGCGGCGGAAAAGCGCGCGCCTGCGGAGGAAAACACCGGTCCCAACGCGGAACCCGAGAAAGCCACCAGGAAACCGGCTCCTCCGCGCCACCGCCGCCGGGCCGGGCTCCTGGGCCATCGCCAATGGTTGTGAGGTCGCAATAAATTTTATTTTTTTTTGCTACACGTTCGTGCCCCGCATGCGCTTTCTGATCTCCTCGAACGAGATGAAGTTGCGCCTCGCGTGCCCGAACACGACCTTGTCCGTCACGATGATGATCAGCGCCACGAAGGCCAGCATGATGTAGTTGAAGGTGCGCGTGCCGGTCTTCCGGAAGCCCCACGGGACGGGGCACACCCCGGCCGGATACTTGTCATGCGCGCTCCACGCCGACACCAGCTCGAGGTCCACGTCGTCCGCGTCGTCCGGCGAAAACTCCGAGACGAGCTCGTACTTCCAGTACTCGGGCGCGTCCAGGCCGCCCGCCTCCAGCAGGGTGTGCGCGATCTGCGTCGTCTCGCTCTCGCGCACCTCGCACGTCCCGCACGTCCCGATGCCGGAACCCCACGCCCCGAAGGGGACACGCACCAGCGTCGTGTGCAGCTCGTCCTGTCCGCGCTTGTAGGGGCGCCCCTGCCCCCCGTGGTTCGAAAGCACCGCGAACGTGCTGTCCCCCGGGAACTCCTCAGCGAGGCGCCTTGCTAGTGTCTCGATCTGCCAGTCCAGGCACAGCAGCTGCGCCCCGTAGTTCTCGCTTTCGTACCCGAAGGAGCGCGACGTCCCGTACGCGCCGCCCATGTGGACGAGCAACGCGCGCCTGCTCGTGTGCGGCAGGCGGTCGTACACCACCTCGTCCGTGAAGAGGGCGCCCCGGCCCACGCCTTCCACCTGGAATTTACGGCGCACGTTCTCGGGAAGCGCCTCCTTGTAGTCTGAAAACACCGCCACGCTGTAGCCGTACGTCTCGCTCAGCGTCTCGAGCAGGCCCCGGTAGCCCGCCTCGATGGGGGCCAGGTCCGAGCCGCCAAACTCGATCCGCGTGGCGCCGTACAGGTGCGTGATCCAGCTAAACTTGTAGTCGTCGATCCGCATGTCCGCCGCGGATACCCCGTGCCCCTCCCCGGTCGCCGCGGACAGGTAGGGCATCCAGCGCGACGTGAGGCCCATCGTGGGATCCAGCCCCTCGACTAGGAACAGCACGTACTGGTGCTTCCAGTCGGCGTCGTCCTCCGCGCGCGCGTGCCGCGCGCACAACAACAAAAACGCGAAAAACAATGCGCTCGCGCTGACTCGCATCGTTTCGTTTGTCGGTATCAATGGCCGTTTATTCGTCTTTCTTTTTCTCTTCCTCTTCTCCAGACTGGACAGCGGGCTCGACTTGGAAAGGCGAACGGGGAAACAGACGCCACCCGAGGAAATACCGCCGGCCGTCGGCACGCACGAAAGTTGCCAGGTTGAGCAGGAAGAACGCCGCTTTGCAAAGTCCGAGCCACGGAAGCGCGATCGCCGCATGCAATAGTTGCGTAACTATACCCCAAGCGAAAATCAGCCACCCGAGCGCAAGCGACAAAGGAAACGTGACGGCCAGGGCGAGATAACTCGTGGCGATACTGATGGTATGTTCTTGCTCTTGCGAGCTGGCGCGCAACAAGGCCACGAGCGTAGAAAACAGCAAAAGCGACGGGATACGCCACGCGAAACATACGAGATGTTCGAAGGTCACAAAGTCCCCCTTGGGCACGACGAACACCCAGTCGACCAGCCACGCGAGGCGCGGGACAAAGTGCGAGAACATTGATAGCGCGATGTTGAGTGGGGGCAGCGCCGAGATGAACAGCCTGAGCGCATACACCGCGTCGTACACGGAGGTGGCGATGCATGCGATCACGCCGGATGTGACGCGAAAGAAGACATCAGTCATCATGAGAAAAAACTGCGTCACCGGGTTGAATTTGGCAGAGTCGTAGGAAAGAGAGAGCTGCTCCATGTAGAGGAACTCGCACGGGCCTTCTGTTATGACAAAACCCGCGGTACGACTGACATTAAACAAGCATAGCGGGTTTTTCGGATCGTCAAAGCAGCTGCGCGAAAGGAGCTCCTGCACGCTGAACGGGGCCTCTTCTTTTGCTTGATACTCTCGAATCCTTTCCAGCGCCTTCCCCACCAAACCATGCCGCACCTCGTTTTCCATGCGCTCCAACACTTCCAACACTTCCCTGACCTCCTCTGCCGACACTCTGCCCTGCGCCTCTGCCTCTCGCGCGACACGCGCTGCTATTGGGTACTGCGCGTCTTCTGCGCTTGCGACGCAAGCCGCTGCCAACACCAGGATCACGCATAAACACGCTGTTTTCATATTCTTTTTTTTGTTTTGCACCTTGACCGCGCCGGCCGCACCTGCATGTCTGAAAAATTGGTTTTTATTCCTCACTTAGATTGTCCAGCCACGAGTCGTCCACCCATGTGCCGCTCACTCCAAGCAACTGGGGCCCCATCTGGCGCCTGACTTCGACGACGCGCGTCTTCCGGAGCGCGCGCATGCTCTCCTCCGGCTCGGACTCGGGCTCCGAATCGGCCGCCTCGCGCTCGCGATCCCAGACGTCGGCCGGCGCGCACTCCTTGTGCACGACGGGCGGGGGCGGGGGCGCGCAGACGCGGTCCCGGAACGAGTAGCAGTGGTCCGTGGCGTACCACCCCAGCAGCACGGGCAGGAGCATGAGCCAGGCGAGCACGGTGTGCGCGGGGTGCGTGTCGTTGATGATGACCATGCACCAGACGATGAGCAGGATGGCGGAGACGGCGGCTAGCACGAGGAAGACGCGCGTGGTGCGGGCGCGCCAGATCATGAAGTGCATGGAGATGAGCCACCACACGAGCGAGGCGATGTAGACCAGGAAGAAGAGGGCGACGTATAGCGCCGTGGAGTTCTGGTAGCTCTCGTTGAGGATGTCGTCGACGAGGAGCGGGCCGGTGATGGCGAAGAGCAGGCAGCCCAGCAGCCAGGCGACGCTGTGCTGCCAGCACATCTCGGCCTTGTAGAAGGCGTCGAGCGGGTGCGTGTGCATGTGGAAGCGTGCGGGGGCCAGCACGATGAGGAAGACGAGCCCGAGCAAGTGCGTGACGAGCCCGCCCACCCCGAAGGCGATCCACGAATTGATGACGGTCACGTGCGAGCTGACGTCCGTCACCATGATCCCGGGGCCCGCCGGCCCCCCTGCGCCTAGCGCGTCCATGTGTTCAGTCAACGAATGCAAGGTTTGGCGCGCGTCTTTTGCAGTGCGCGCGTGCCACCCAGGTTTATTTCGCCCTGCCCTCGTATAAGATGGAAATGTTTTTAGCGAGGAGGCGTCCCGCGGCATAAAAAGCGGCCGGCTATCCGGGGGCGGGCTGCAAAAGCAGCAGGCGCGACATGCACAAGCAGGCCAGACACACGCGCGCCGCTGCGCTATTTCTTTTCCTTCTTTTCTGCTTGGCTCACGCGCGCGCGGACCACGTCCCCTGCACGGGGGAGGTGCCCGACACGTGCGGCTATCTGCCGAGCACCTACAGTCTACTGAATATTTCGAGTACCCCCACAGACTGCGCCGCCGTCTCCTGCCCGGCGGACTTCCAGGCCGACCTCGGGGCGGAGGGCGGCTGGGACCTGTGCGGCATCTGCGGGGGCATCGCGAACCTCCCGCCCCAGACCCTGCTCGAGTCGACCGAGCTGGACGAGAACACGCGCCTGGGCGGCTCGGTGGCCAACTGGAACGGCACCGTGCTGGCCGCCCAGTTCCCCACGCAGGTGCTGGCGCCGCTCGTGCCCGCGCCCGTGGTGGGCTGGTTCCTGGACCACGAGACCGAGGAGTACGAGGAGTACGTGCTCCCGTGGGACGCGGACGGGCTCGACAAGGGCGCCACCAAGGTGCCGGTCGGGCTGGGCCACTCGCTGATCGCCTCCGAGCATTATGCGGTGGTCGGCTCGCCCACCACGCGCCCGCGTCTGGTGCAGCTGTGGACCTTCACGCCCGACGCGCCCGTGCCCATCCAGCACACCTGGACCGCGGGCGAGTTCTGCGCGGGCAACCACTTTGCCTACTCGGTGGGCATCGACGAGCGCACGCCCAAGCTCGCGAGCCAGGGCGAGTACGGCGTGGTGTCGGTGGGCGACCCCGGCGCGCACCACACGGGCGCCGTCGCGATCTTCTTCACGAGCAGCTACATGCAGGCGCAGACGCTGTACCCCATGGACGGGCCGGGCAACGTGACGGAGATTTATTGCTATGGAGAGTCGGTGTCGGCCGACTCGGGCTACCTGGCGGTGGGCTCGCCCGGCTTCCCGTCCAGCAGCATCGCCAACTCGGGCATGGTGGACATCTGGCAGTGGAACCCCAGCGCGGGCCTGTGCCCGCCCTCGGGCTGCAAAGGCGCCTACGAGTACCGCACGACCATCTACCCGCCCACGCCACTCGAGAACGGCGGCTTTGGCGAGAGCGTGTCGGTGTTCGAGAACGAGCTGACGGTGGGCGACAACCTGTACAGCGTGTACAAGTACCGGCTGGTCGGGGCGGTCGCCGTCCCCCTGTCGCTCACGCAGCCCACGGGGCTCAACCTGGTCTCGCGGCTGGGCTACGCCGTGTCGAGCTGGGACGACTTCATCGTGGCGGGCGACGAGCGCTACCACGTGGAGCCCACGGTGGAGGGCGCGACGTTCGTGTGGGAGCGCGACCAGATCACCACGACGGACCACCTCGGCCCCAAGTACACGCTGCACGACGAGAACCCCGCCGCGTACAACACGCGCTACGGGGCGGACGTGGACGTGCGGGGCGGCTGCTACGTGGCGTCCGGCGTGACGGCCGAGGACGACCTGGGCGGCGTCTACGTGCAGGACATGTGCCGCTACCACTGCTACGGTTGCGACGGCGTGCTCAACTCGTGCCAGACGGTGGACGAGTGCGGCGTGTGCAACGGCAACAACTCCACGTGCCTCGACTGCAACGGGGTGATCAACGGACCCGACGTGCCGGACGCCTGCGGTGTGTGCGCGGGCACCAACAGCACCTGCGCCATCCCCTACGTGGTGCCGCCCAGCGTCGTGTACACAGACTGCCAGTCCACGGTCACCTTCAACGTGACGCACGAGTTCTGGGCGCAGCACGGGCCCGTTTCCATCAACGCGTGGACGAGCTCGAACGAGAGCACGGTCGTGGTGGGCGCGCTGAACCAGGGCCCGGAGGGCGTGAGCTTCCTCACGTACGTGCCGGGCACCTACCAGACGCAGAACGACACGCTGACGGTGGAGCTGACGGTGCTCGCGACGGGCGGCGTGGGGAGCGCGACGGTGGAGCTGTGGCTCAACGCGTCCTGCCCGGACTGCTTCGGGGTGCCGGGCGGGCTGGCGCGGCCCGACGTGTGCGGGGTGTGCGCGGGCAACGGGACGACGTGCGACGGCTGCGACGGCGTGCCCAACTCGGGGCTGGTGAACGACTACTGCGGAGTGTGCGACGGCGACAACTCGACCTGCGTGGACATCGTGATCCCCGCCGCGCCGCAGGTGGACTGCACGGCGCAGATCTTTTTCGAGCTGCTGCACGAGCCCGCCTCCGTGCCCGTGTCGTGGTCGCTGGTGGGCAACGCCACGTACGGCGCGGTCGACATCTCGAGCGTGCACGGGTGGGTGGTGTACCACGTGAACACGGCGCAGATCGGCGACGACTACTTCACGGTGCAGGCGACCTCGCTGCTGAACGCGAGCATCTTTGACGTGCAGAACATCACCGTGAACCTCGAGAACTGTACAGACTGCGCGGGCACGCAGTACGGCTTCCAGCTGCTCGATCTGTGCGGGGTGTGTGGGGGCAACTCGAGCAGCTGTGCGGGCTGCGACGGCATCCCGAACTCGGGGCTGGTGGACGACATCTGTGGGGTGTGCGACGGCGATAACTCGACCTGCGTGGACTGCTTCGGGATTTTCAACGGGACGGGCGTGCTGGCGCTGAACAGCACGGGCGCGGAGATTTGCTGCAACACGACGGCCACGCCGGTCGACGTCTGCGGGATATGCGGGGGCGACGGGGGGAGTTGCACGGGCGAGAAGAGCGTGCTGCAGGGCATGCTGATATTCGGGGGCATCGGCATTCTCATTTTCGGGTGGCTGGTCACGCGCCTGTGGCACGAAGCGGTGCACAAGGTAGTCGAGACGCCGGACCGGGTGCGCGAGTTCACGAAAGGCGGGCGCAGCCCGAATAACGACGGCCGGGGGCAGGCGCACAGAAGGATGACGGGCTCGCAACGGCTGGTGGACGCGGCCAGCTCGCGCGACCCGCTCGCGAACCTCACGCAGCTGTGGAACGACCTGCAGGCGCAGGAAGCGGGTGGGACGACGGTCGTGCAGGCGCAACAAGGCGCGGTCCCCCGCAGAGGACGAACCGCGGGCGACCTACTTGGTCTATAATAAAAAACACCATAAAACGGGACGTGCGCCAC
>Ga0180432_10009323_pt1 | contig 11992 bp, 7 predicted proteins | sample SS_ome_10_FD_132414 | JGI IMG/M metagenome (GOLD analysis project Ga0180432, IMG submission 132414) | Hypersaline lake sediment archaeal communities from the Salton Sea, California, USA - SS_1_MS_2 metaG | ecosystem: Environmental > Aquatic > Non-marine Saline and Alkaline > Hypersaline >...
AAGAAAGATATCATCCGGGCGATCATCATCACCCATGGCCACGAGGATCACATCGGTGCACTACCTCATTTTTTGGAGGAGTTCGATGTGCCTGTGTATGCCACACGGTTGACTCGGGGTCTGATCGAGGTCAAGTTGGGGCAGAGGCATATGTTGGATCAGGCGACGCTGCATACGTTTGCCCCTGGTGATGTCATAAACATCGGTCCTTTTACGATTGAGCCCTACCACGTCTGCCATTCCATCCCTGACGGGGTGGGCTTAGGCATCACGACGCCAGCAGGGCTGATTGTGCACAGCGGTGATTTCAAGTTTGATCACACACCGGTGGACGGTTGGCCTACTGACTATGCCAAGCTGGCCGAGTTCAGCGGGCGTGGGGTGTTGGTGCTTCTGTCTGATAGCACCAACGCCGATCAACCTGGCACCACGCCTTCGGAGGCGGTGCTGGACGATGCGTTTCATCAGATTATGCGTGAAGCGCCGGGCCGGCTGATTGTCGCGACTTTCGCTTCGCTCATCTCTCGCATCCAGCAGGTGGTGGACGTAGCAGCGCGGCACAACCGGAAGATCGCCGTCGCCGGCAGAAGCATGGTCGAGAACACCAAGATGGCCCGCAAGTTGGACTATCTCGATATTCCTGATGATATGTTGGTCACTCTGGGCGAGATCAAGAACTTACCGCCCCGGCAGATCGTCATTATGGCGACCGGTGCGCAGGGTGAGCCGATGGCGGTCCTGAACCGCCTGGCGACCGGTCGTCATCATTCGTTGCGCGTTCAAGAGGGGGACACAGTGGTGCTCTCCTCGCATACCATTCCTGGCAACGAGGAGCTGATCCACCGCGTGATCAATCGTCTCTTTCAGAGGGGTGCGGATGTCTACTATGACCCCGTTGCCCAGGTGCACGTATCGGGCCACGGCAGCCAGGAGGAGCAAAAACTGCTGATCAACATGCTCCGCCCGCGCTTCTTCGTTCCCATCCACGGGGAGCTGCGTCATCTTGAGCAGCATGGCAAGATTGCGCGACAATTGGGCATCCCAGCCGAGAACGTCGCTGCCGTCGAAAACGGCTACGTGTTGACCTTTGACGACGGGCATTTGGGGATTGAGGGGCGAGTACCCGGCGGCTATGTGTTCGTGGACGGGGCCTGGGTGGGCGAAGTTGGGCCGATGGTGCTGCACGAGCGGGAGAGATTGGGGCAAAGCGGCTTTGTGATAGCGGCCGTGCGCTACAAGCGCCAGACAGGCCGGCCGGTGGGCCAGCCACGTATCATCACCCGGGGTTTTATCTTCACCCCGGAGGCGGAAGAACTGCTGTCTCGGGCGCAGGACGTCGTCCGATCGGCGGCGTCGGTCAAGCCCCGGACGGCGTCGGATGAGGTCGAGGAGCAGATCGAGCAGACGCTCTCCCAATTCCTCCGCCGGGAGACCAGGCGTCGTCCTCTTGTGATCCCGGTGGTGATAGAGGTGTGAAAGCCTCCCGCTTGCGTCAAACCATCGCCGATATGGGCAGCGTAGGCGTTGCCTATTCGGGCGGTGTGGACAGCACGCTGCTCCTGGCGGTATGCCGGGAGGTGCTGGAGCCGGAGCGGATGTTGGCGCTGACCGTTCATGCCGAGATGACGCCTGCTGTGGAGAGGAAGCGGGCGGTGGAGATGGCCCGGCGCCTGGGGATAAGACATCAGGTCGTTCATTTCAATGTGCTGGATGAGCCCCGCATCGTTGCCAACCGACCTGATCGTTGTTACCATTGCAAGAGGGCGCTTTTCGCGCGGCTGCAGGAAGTCGCAAGAGCTGAGGGATTGGCTGCCCTCGTGCATGGGGCCAACCTCGATGACGTCAACGACTATCGCCCCGGCATGCGTGCAGCCGAGGAAATGGGCGTTCGCGCCCCTCTGTTGGAGGCCGGTTTCACCAAAGCGGACGTGCGGGCCCTTTCTCGCCAGATGGACCTGCCCACCTGGGACCTCCCTTCTATGGCCTGTCTTGCCTCGCGTGTGCCTTATGGCACGCCGCTGACCGTTGAGGCGTTGTCCCGCGTCGACGCTGCCGAGACCGTCCTGCGCCAGCGTCTCGATCTGCGTCAATTACGGGTGCGGGACCATTTTCCGCTTGCCCGTATTGAGGTGCCAAAGGCCGAGATCGCCCGTTTGGTCCAGGCGGATGCCCGCGAGGAGATCACGGACCGTCTGCAGGAGTTGGGATACCGTTACGTGACAGTCGATCTGCAGGGCTTCCGCAGCGGTAGCTTGAACGAGATGATCGCCGAAGGGGATCGATGAACCAAGATACATCGACGGGACGTTTTCAATTTGCTGTGCCGGATTTCGAGCGTGCTCGACGCAAAGGTGTGCCCGAGGTCATTCTCGCCGATCGGAAGACGCCGGAGCAGGTCCTGACGATCACCTGTGCCTTCCTTGAGCGCACTGGTCGCGCCATCCTTAGCCGGGTGGGGTCAGGGTTGGAGACCCTGCTGCGAGAGGAGTTCGAGGCTCAAGAGGAACTGGAGATGGAATGGGTGGCTCCTCCTCGCGCTGCTGTCCTGCGTCGTTTGGACTTCGTGATCCCGCGGGTGGATGGACGAGTGGGTGTGCTCACCGCTGGCACCTCCGATATCCCTGCGGCCGAGGAAGCGGCGCTGATCTGTCGTGAGATGGGCTGCGCTGTATATACCGGCTATGACGTTGGCGTGGCTGGATTGCATCGGTTATTCGAGCCGTTGCGCGCGATGCTCGACGACGTTCAGGTCGACGTGCTGATCGTGGCTGCTGGAATGGACGGGGCGCTTCCCTCTGTCGTGGCGGGCCTGGTGGACGTGCCTGTCATTGGCTTGCCTACCTCTGTTGGATATGGCGTTGGGGGAGATGGCGTCGCGGCCCTGTATTCTATGCTCCAGACCTGCGCTCCTGGCTTGAGTGTCGTCAACGTTGATAATGGGATTGGCGCTGGTGCGGTCGCGGGCCTGATCGCCAACCGAGTTGCCGTCTTGAGAAGCTCTCTGGAGAGAGGTGAGCGGTGAACAAAGTCCTTTTTCTCGATCTGTTCTCTGGGGCCAGCGGCGATATGCTGTTGGGTGCGTTGCTCGACCTGGGTCTGCCTTTGGAGGAGCTGCAGGTCGAACTGGGAAAGATGGATCTGTCCGGCTACGAGCTTGGGGCCGAGCGTCAGGTTCGTCATGGCTTCAGCGGCACCAAGCTGCAGGTGTACGATGTGGCGCAGGCAAATCCCGCCCGCCATCTATCTGACGTACGCCGGATGATCCAGGGAAGCGCTTTGTCGAATCGTGTGAAGGAGACCAGCATCGCGGTCTTTGAACGTCTGGCGCGAGTTGAAGCTGGCATCCACGGTGTTTCTGTGGATCAGATCCACTTCCACGAGATTGGCGCAGTGGACAGCCTGATAGACGTAGTGGGCTTTGTCGCCGGGCTGGAGCGGCTGTTGGTCGAGCAGGTGTTTGCCTCGTCGGTACCGCTGGGCAGCGGCACGATCGAGACGGAGCACGGGCTCATTCCGGCGCCAGCGCCGGCCACTTTGGCGCTGCTGGCCGAGGTAGGGGCTCCGACACGTCCCCATCCGGCTCAGACGGAGATCGTCACGCCCACCGCCGCCGCGCTACTGGCCGAGATGGCGACCTTCGAGCGCCCAGCGATGGGCATACAGGCGATCGGCTATGGCTTTGGGCAAAAGGAGTTTCCCTGGGCTAACATGGTGCGAGCGTGGCTGGGCCATGCTGAGGAGGGGGCGAGGGCCGGGCGCGACCAGGTCCAATTGCTGGAATGTAACCTCGACGACGTCACGGGCGAGACGCTCGCGTACACGATGGAACGGCTTTTTGCCGCGGGAGCGCTGGACGTATGGTTCACGCCGATACAGATGAAGAAGAACCGACCTGGAACTCTCCTCTCGGTGCTGGCGCGTCCCGAGCAAGCCACGTCCCTGGTGAACGTGATTCTGCGCCAGACCTCTACGTTGGGTCTGCGGTTCTCAATGCCGCTGGAGCGTGTTGTGGCCGAGCGACACATCCGCGAAGTCGATACCCAATGGGGCACGGTGCGGGTCAAAGAGAAGTGGCTGGCGGGGGAGCGGGTTGCGATTTCCCCAGAGTACGAGGACTGTGCCCGTATCGCCGACGCTCAGTCTATCCCCCTTCATCAAGTCTTCGACGCGGTGAGGATGAGCCCGGCAGTCAAGGTTACACCTAACCGATAGCCCCCGCTAGAAGAAGCTAGCTTGACCTTTGACCGGCGTTTGAAAATCAGGTAGTCCCCCTGTAGAGTATTGAGGAGGCGTCCGACTGGGCTTCACCGATGTAGGTATTCCGACCCATCTCGGCGCAAGAATGGTCGGAGTACCACTCCGACCTACGCACTGACGGAAATCGGTTTGTGCGGTTTAGAGCCGATGGTCAAACCTGGTGCTGGGGCCGGTTTCTGGTCTCCCTCTTAGAAGCTCGGTACGGATACTCGTTTCCACATTTGTGCCGCTAGTTCCCGCGATCGGGCGGTGATGGCTTGTTCGTCCAGTGTCAGTAGCTGGCGGTCGCGCATCAGCACCTTGCCAGCGCAGACCGTGGCCGTGATCGCCGAGGCCTCAATGCCGAAAAGCAGGTGCCAGGGTAGATTTCCCGCCGTCAGTGGTGTCGTGGGGTGATAATCGAGAAGGACCAGGTCGGCGGTTGCACCCTGGCTTAGCTCTCCAAATTTGAGATCGGGCCAAAAGACGCGCGCCAAGCGGGCATTTTGCTCGTAGGCTAGTCGCATCACCACGTCGCCGGGCATCGCTCGGGGATCGCGCTGAGCCAGCTTATGCACCAGGTAGGCGGCCTTCATCTCGGCGAACATCTGGTTTGAGAAGCCGTCGTTGCCCAGGCCGACGTTGACCCCGGCCTGCAGCATCGCCTCGACGGGCGCTACCCCCACGCCATTGTTCATATTTGAGCGCGGCTGGTGTGTGCTCCACGTGCCGGTCTCCGCCAGAACCTCGATCTCGCTCTCGTCTACGTGGACACAGTGGGCGGCAATGGTGCGGGGGCTCAGGATACCTGCGTCGTGAAGTCGATGGACGACGCGCTGGTCGGATTTTTCTAGGGAGTTCTCCTGGTCAGCTACGTCCTCAGCCACATGGACGTGAAATCCAAGGCCTAGCTCTTGCGCGGCGGCGACACAATCGGCCAGTGTCTCGTCAGAGAGGGTCAAGGAGGCGTGTAAGCCAAAGGAGGCGGCGATTTGTGATTGGTGATCTTCGACTGACGATTTTGCAAAGCGCACGTTTTCAGCGATGCCAGCCTGTGCAGCCCCTGGCCCGTCTCGGTCGGTGACTTCGTAACATAGACAGCACCGCAATCCTGCCTCCTGTACTGCCTCGGCGATGGCGTCGAGCGACCCTGCGATCGCGTTGGGGCTGGCGTGGTGGTCGATCAGTGTGGTCGTGCCGTGGCGCACAGCGTCTACCAGGCAGACGAGTGCCGAATATCGCACGTCTTCCAGCGTGAGCGCCTTGTCCAGCCGCCACCAAAGCCGTTCCAGAACTTGGGGAAAGTTGGCCGCGGGCTCACCAGGGATCGCCATCCCTCGGGCGAAGGCTCCGTAGAAGTGGGTGTGGGCGCAGATGGAGCCTGGGAGCACCAGTTGACCAGCTGCGTCCCATCGCTTGGCGGCCGGGTGACGTGCGCTGAGTCTGGCAGTAGGACCCAGCGCGGCGATGCGGTCGCCCTCAATGAGGAGCGCGCCATCCTCTATGAGGCTGGGTTCGTCTCCCATCGTGGCCAAGCGGGCATGTGTGATGAGTAGGTGAGACTGGTTGGATGTCTCTCTGGTCATTGCTTGTTCCTCCCATCCTTTCGCGCCTCGTTCTGAGCCTATCCTGAGCCTGTCGAGGGGCCTTTCGCATTCTAATTGTAGCCGGTTTTGTGAGCTTGTCCAGCACTCGCTGAGGGATAGGGATTGTAAAGCGTCAAGCATGAAAGCCTGATTTGTGATTTGCGTGTTTGGCGCAAAGTGGTACACTAGGGCACGTTAGTTTGAGAGTCCAAACCCCAAAACGTCGTTTCTGCGGAGCAGAACCTGCATAAAGGGGAAATAACATGACACGTGCGGTATTTGGGCGATTTCTTGCTGCGGCAGGGTTGGCTGTAGTCCTTTTTCTCCTGGCATTCGGCGGGGTGGTCTTTCCTACGCAAAGGGAAGCGCGTGCAACCTCGGTTGCCCGACTCCTCCGGGCCGCGCCAGCATGGCAGCCTGCGAGTTCTTGTTCTTGCTCTCGCTCTCCAGGGTTGGCGAGCGTGCTGTTGCAGACTGCGCCAGCGACGCAGACTGCCACGGTGGATGCAGCTCTCGTGCCAACCAGCACCGTGGTGCTGACTCAGACGCCAAGGTCCACCCCGCTCCCTGAGGATACCGCCACTCCTGATCAGACGCCGACAGCCACCGCGACGCTGACTGTCTCTCCTACATCCACCCCGACTGAGGAACCGACAGAGGTTGTGACGCCGACCGACACCTGCACTCCCAGTCCTACTCCTACCCAGACGCCCACCGCGACGCCAACCTTTACGCCGACTGCGACCTTCACACCTGTTCCGACGCTGACCCCAACGGCTACCCCCTCGTTTTTCGAGAGAGCGATGGGTTATCTCCCCTCCGTGCCCCAGAGCGGGTTGCTGATGGCGGTGGCCTGCCTGGCCCCTGTGCTGATCCTGGGCTTGTTGTTTGTCCTGTGGTTCTGGCGGCGCAAGGGGCCGACGCCGACTCAGCCTCCTCAGCCGCCGTTTGTTGGCCCTTACCTGGAGACCGTAGGTGGTCCCGGCGGGCCGCGCCGCTTCGAGCTGAAGCCTGAGGGCGTTACGATTGGACGGAGCCGGGAGACTGAGCATGATGTAGTCGTTACTCAGGAGTTTCCTGCCTGGGAGACTGTCTCTCGTCGCCATGCTCGTATTTATCAGCAGGACGATCGCTGGATCGTGGAGGACCTTGACTCAATGAACGGCATTTACGTGAATGGGAGGCGTACCGGGCGCAATATCCTGCGCGATGGCTGGCAGTTGGGGGTTGGTGCGGTGGAGTTTGTGTTCCACACGGGCACAGGGGAGGCATAGCTATGAAGAAATGCCCCAAGTGTGGCTATGAGAATCGTGAGACCGCGCACTTCTGTCAGGGTTGCGGGGAAGCGTTGCCTGTCTCCTCCTCTCCCTCCGAGACAGGCACCTCCCGGCGTTCCACTAAGCCCCTCTCTCCTGCGTCACAGCCTGATACTGCTCGTATATCTCCGTCCTCTGCTCCTCTTCCTGACACGCGCCCGCTTTCGAAAGCCAGTCTTGGCTTCGCTCCTTTGCCGGAAGGTGCGTTACTTCGCGATGGACGATACGCCGTCCTGGAAACACATGCCACCGATGATCGATTGAACGTCTATCTGGTGGAGGACAGCACACTGGTGCGCTTGTGTCCCAACTGTCGAGCGGAGATCACCGACCCTCAAGAGCAGTTCTGTTTCTTCTGCGGCGCCGATCTCGCTGGCGTAGATCCGTTGCACCTTCACTATCTGATGCAGGAAAGCACCGACGATCGAGCCTTTGCAGTGGAGGCTCAGCTATTGGAGATGCACCTGGAGCACCCAGGTCTGTTCCTGCCGCACGATTTCTTTGTCGAGGCTCCCTATGGTCCTCCCCGGCGTTACCTGGTGGAATCAGAGTTCCTGCCCCCCCTGGCGGCTTCTCTGGATGTGCCCCAGGATCTGACGCGGGTGCTGGAGTGGGGGGTGTCCCTGGCGCAGGCGCTTGATTACCTGCACCGTCACCAGGTCACGTGGTGCAACGTTGAGGAGAACCATCTGGATCACGTGGCCATATTGGGGAAAACGGCTGGTTGGGTGCATTTTGGCGCGGCCTGTGTCATCACGCCGGAGGAGCGCCTGAAGGCAGCCGGTTATTTCGCCCGGGATGTACAGGGATTGGCGGCGGTGCTTTCCTACCTGGCGACAGGGCGACAGGGGGCCGTTCGTCGCGACTTGCCTGAGCAGGTGGCGACGCTCTTTTCGCGGGCGTTCACCGCGCCAGCCGGGCTTTCTGCGGCCGATTTTGCCGCCGATCTGATATCTGCTCTGCAGAAAATCCGCCGGCCTGCCAGTGTCACCCTCGTCGTGGGGTATCGCACTGACGTAGGGCAGGAGCGCTCGTTAAATGAGGATAGCTTGTTGACCCTTGATGTCGCCCCGGTTTATCGTTCCGTAAGTGCGCCGGTGGGATTGTACGTCGTCGCTGACGGGATGGGTGGGCACGAGGCTGGGGATGTGGCCAGTCGGGTTGCCGTTCAAGTCATCGCCCAGCAGGCGGTCGGTGAGGTGTTCACTCCGGCCGTCGTCGGTGAGGCTCTGCCTGAGGTACGCGAATGGCTCGTGGCTGCCGCGCAGCTTGCCAACCAGGTCGTCTATGATCAACGCAAGGCCGCTGGCACGGATATGGGGACCACCTTGGTGATGGCGCTTTTCGTGGGTGACACAGCGACCGTTGCTAACGTCGGCGACAGTCGTGCCTATCTCCTCAAGTCAGTGGATACCATCCACCGCATTCAAGAGCAAGGCGATGTCATCCAGATCACCACCGATCACTCGTTGGTCGAGCGCCTCGTCGCTACGGGGCAGATCACACCTGCGGAGGCACTTAACCACCCCCAGAAAAACGTCATCTACCGAGTCATCGGCGATAAACCCCAGGTGGGGGTTGACCTGTTTGAGCAACAGCTTGTTCCTGGCGACGCTTTGCTTCTCTGCTCCGATGGTTTGAGTGGAATGGTGTCCAATGAGCAGATTCTGCATATCTGGCGTACTTCAACTTCCCCTCAGGAGGCCTGCGACCGGCTGGTTGAGGTGGCCAATCAGGCTGGGGGGATAGACAATGTCACAGTCGTGATCGTTCAGGTAGTGGGACGATAAGTACAAGGGGGGCATGGCGATGAAGCGCCTTCTTTTCTCACTGGTTTCACTTTGCGTTCTGACGGTTCTTGTCGGGGGACTGATCGTCAGCCAGGCTCAAGGGCGGGGGCCGGTTGTAGACATCCTGGGCAAGCCGGAGCCTATCTCTGGTTCGCCCGATGTCCGGGCCTACCTTTCGGTGGTTGATTCATCCACAGGACGCATCATTGATGGACTGAGTGATGGCAATTTCTCCGTTCGGGTGTCCGATGAAGAGATTGAGGCTACGTCGTCGCTGGGCACGACCGGAGTCGCTGTGGTGATGATCATTGATCGAGGCGGAATCGCTCGTGGTGACCGGAAACGTGTGGGCGAGGCGGTGGACCTGGCAGAAAACTTGCTGGGCCGGCTCAATGTGGATGGCAGCGAGAGTGCCGATATGGTCGCTCTCATTGGTATCCGGGGTCGGGATCAGGGTGGTCTTACACCGCTTGTGGAATTGACGGATTGGGACCCGAATTCCGTGAGTAACGAGTTTGATGTGTTGCGCAATGAGACTGTGGATGAGGTTACTCCGCTGTACGATGGCATAGACCAGGCCATCGAGTGGCTCGTGGACAATCCGGACAGTGAGATCCAGGACAAGCTCACGCACCGCCGTCCGGTCATCTTCGTCTTTTCCGACGGCATCGACAATCGGTTCAGCAGCGAGGCCCATGAGACGATTATCATCAACAAATGTCTTGAGAACGATATTCTGCTCTACGCGATCCGTATGGAGGGGGGCTCGACAGACGAGGACAACCTGGAGGCGTTGGCCACGCAGACGAACGGGATCTATGCCTCTCACAACGAGGAAACGCATGAGCAGGTACAGGGGCTCTTCGGAGATATCGTCACCCAGCGCCAGTCCTATCGGCTCGAGTTTCCGCTGCTGAGGCCGAAGGGGGATTACGAATTACGTGTGCGGGTTCTGGACACGCCCTTCGGCGACGGTTCGGATGTAAGTGTAGTTTCCTCGCGGTTGCAGTTACCTCAGGTAGTCTTGACCTCCCCGACCGATGGGGTTACTCATCAAGTGCCCTACTCCCACACTCCCAGATTGGAGATCTCGCTCGGTGTCGAGTTGACGTTCCCGGATGGTGTGGTTCGCGATCCGAGCGCGGTGCGTTACTACCGCGACCGTGAACTCATCGCCACCAGCACTGCGCCACCGTTTGACGCCAGTTGGGATGCCACGGACTACGTCACGCAGACGGAGCCGCTACACTTCCCTTTACGCGGGACGGAGGAGATGCCGGAGGCGCAGCAGAACGAGGTCAGGGATTTTACGTTCACAGCCGAGGCGGACGACGCTTACCTTGGCGAGACGGTGACCAGCCCTCCGGTGGGCGTTAGGGTAGAATGGGAGCCACTTCCTCCGCCCACGTTCATGGACAGGTTACAGGTGTGGTTACGCACCTATTGGTGGATGTTGGTCATCTTGGCCGCGCTGACGGTGGGGTTGCTGGTGTTACTTGTCCTTCTCATTCGGACGCGGGGGGAGGTGGCTCGCAAGATGGTCACCCGCACCACTGGCGTGCTCAAGGGTGTCACCAAACGCCTGAGCGCAGCGCCGCAGCGCGCACCGGGCAAGTTGGTCATCGTCCAGGGGGCCAACGCGGGGAAAGAGCTCCGGCTTGCTGCCCAAGTGGTCAAGGTAGGGCGCGACCCACAGTTTTGCGATCTGGCGCTGCACGACGATTATGTCTCCAATCCGCATTTCTCGATTCATTTGGAGCAGACCCAGTTCTACATCGTCGATGAGGGCAGCACCAATGGCACGCGGGTCAACGGTGCGCCGATCCCGCCCCACCAGCGGGTGCTGTTACAGCCGGAGGCGATGATTGAGCTTGGAAGTACGCGTCTGCAGTTCAAGCGGCTGGGTGGAACGACGCGCCAGCTAAGAGCTCAGCCTGCCCCATCTTCGTCGCAGGGCCAGGGGTCTCTTGCTGCCACTCAGCGGTCTCGGGGTTCGGATCTTGTACAGGGGCCTCCCCACGTAAAGGGAAGCGCAGAGCCTGACTCGGGTCGACAGGGGAAGGCGTCCTGATTGTCAATCCGATGCGGGGGGCTGGAGGAGGTTGTAATGAAGGCCCTGGCTAAAGACCCGGCTCACCGGTTTCAGACAGCCACCGAGATGCGGGTGGCCCTTGAGCAGGTGCCGGCGTCATTCGATTGGAGCGCGGTCGTGTGACTGCCAACCATTCCACTGGGAAGGGAAGCGAAGCAACTCGTTCGGCTAGCCATAAGTCCTCGCAGCCTGCCGCACGGCCGCCGGGCGCCTCTCCGGTGGGGAGCATGCGGTTGGCTGTGTGGGGAATGACCGACAGAGGTCGCCAACGGGAGGGCAACGAGGACGCGATTTTTCCTCATTCTGGTTCCGATACGTTTTCCTTTGAACCGGGGCCGGAGCATCGTTCTCGTAAAGGACAGTTGCTTGTCGTGGCCGATGGTGTGGGAGGGGGAGAGGCCGGGCGCGAGGCCAGCCATTGGGCTGTTCGGGTAGCTGTAGATCGGTATTACGACACCGTGGGCCCTGACCTTGGAGTTGAGTTGCGCACCGCGATTGAGACGGCGAACACCTCTCTCTATCAGTATCTTCAAAGCACCGGGGCGCGTGATTCCGGCTGTACGATGACCGCCGCCGTCATTCACGAGGGCATTCTATATTGGGCCAACGTCGGTGATAGCCGTGTCTATCTCATCCGCGATGGCCAGATTACTCAATTGACCCGCGATCACACGCTGACCCAGCGGAAGGTCGATCAAGGGCTCATTCGACCTGAGCAAGCTGAGATGGACCCCGATAGCAATGTGTTGACCCGGTCGCTGGGGGCTGAATCCTCGGTGCAGGTGGATCTCTTCCCACCGTTACAGTTGGCTCCGGGAGACGTGGTTCTCTTGTGCTCCGATGGGCTGACGGATATGCTAGAGGATACGGAAATCGCCCGTTTGGCGAGCAGTGGTTCTTCAAAGCGGGCGGTCCAGCGGCTGGTCAGCGCGGCCAACAGGCGGGGGGGGGGCGATAATATCTCCGTCGTGC
>Ga0180432_10009324_pt1 | contig 11992 bp, 10 predicted proteins | sample SS_ome_10_FD_132414 | JGI IMG/M metagenome (GOLD analysis project Ga0180432, IMG submission 132414) | Hypersaline lake sediment archaeal communities from the Salton Sea, California, USA - SS_1_MS_2 metaG | ecosystem: Environmental > Aquatic > Non-marine Saline and Alkaline > Hypersaline >...
CGAGCCGAAAACCATCGGATCGAGAATCGAACAGCTTACTCAAACCCGAGGATACGACCACAATTACGTTCTCAAGAATTCGGACGGTTCGCTCGTTCCGGCCGCACGGGTGTACGAGCCGGCGAGCGGCCGGGTTATGACGGTGCATACCACCGAGCCTGGGATGCAGTTCTATACGGCAAACGGCATGAGAGGAATCAAAGGCAAAGGCGGGAAAGTCTACAATAGACACTATGGTTTCTGCCTCGAGACGCAGCATTTTCCGGACTCGCCCAACAAGCCGCATTTTCCCTCAACCGTGTTGCGGCCCAGCGAGAAGTACAGTACTATGACCGTGTTCACGTTCTCAACACGTTAACGAGATGATAGCAGACTTCAACATGTGAATTCGTAGATTGTTTTAACGGTGACTGGGTGGCATCCTCATCCCTGAGGGATGGGGATGGTGGGCAAAAACCAGCCCCAAGCTCCGCTTGAGGCTGCCACCCTTGACTATTCTATCTATAAGTTCATATGTTATGAGGTGCTACTCATAGGCATTATGATCCGTCTTTGACGAGGGCAAGAAAGATGAAACACTTGACTCGCAGGAGTTTTATCAGGAACGTGGGGGCCGTCGCTTTCGGCGCCGGCGCATTTTCAAAAGTGAGGGGCGCAAACGACGACATTCGCCTTGCAATCGTGGGATTGCGCAAGAAGGGCAAGGAGCATCTCGACATATTCCCGAAAGTCCCCGGCGTTCGCATAGTCGCGCTTTGTGACGCGGACACCAAATTTTTGGATATTGAAGCAGGAAAGTTTAAAAGGCGGAACCAAAAGGTCGCCCGGTATGTGGACTACCGCAAAATGCTCGACGATAAGGGCATCGACGCTGTTGTTATCGTCACGCCCGATCACTGGCACGCGCTCATGACCGTCTGGGCGTGCCAGGCGGGCAAGGACGTCTACGTGGAAAAGCCGCTCTCCCACAACATCTGGGAAGGGCGCAAGATGGTCCAGGCGGCCCGCAAGTACGAGCGCATCGTCCAAACGGGCTCCCAGGACCGCTCCGACGTGGGAGAAAGGGCGGCCGTCGAGTACATCAGAAGCGGTAACATGGGGAAGATTAAGCTTGCTCGAGCAATCAGCTACAATCTTCGCGAGAGCATCGGCCGAGTAAACGGGCCGCAACCTATCCCGGCATCGCTGGATTACGACCTCTTCCAGGGACCGGCCCCTATGGTCCCTTTGATGCGGAAAGAAGTTCACTACGACTGGCATTGGTTCTGGGATACGGGCACGGGCGAGGTCGGAAATCTCGGCGCGCATAACGTGGACGAGAGCCGCTGGGCGATTGGTCGAAAGGATGTTGCCCCGAGGGCAATCACCATCGCAGGACGGGTCGGCATGAACGATAACGGAGAAACGCCAAATACCCACATCACCTTCTTTGATTATGATCCGGTTCCGATCATTTACGAAGTGCGCGGACTGCCGCGGCGAAAAGGCTTCCGTGCACGAAGCCACTACAAGGGAACAAGTTTCGGAATAATAATCCAATGCGAGGGTGGCTATTTCGCAGGCGGAAGAGGCGGCGGCTGGGCATATGATAATAAAGGCAAAAAGATCAAGCAGTTTCCCGGCGACGGCGGACGCGGACATCAGGCGAATTTTATCAAAGCCGTCAGAAGCCGAAAAGTCGGCGATCTCAGGGCCGACGTTCTCGAAGGCCATGTCACCGCGACGATGTGCCACATGGCTAATATATCGTATCGACTTGGCCGCAGGGAACCGCCTGAAAAAATCGCCGACACGGTCGCCGGAAACAAGGTATTGGCAGAAGCATTCGAGCGTTGCCTCAAGCACCTGAGAGCCAACGAAGTGGACCTTAATCGTGAACTAATGACAATCGGACCGCTTCTGACCTTTGACAAAGAAAGTGAAAGATTCGTCGGCGAGTTCAGCGATATGGCCAATAGGTACTTGCGCCGGAATTACCGCGAGCCGTTTGTGGTGCCGAATGAGGTGTGATGCTACAGCAGACTATTTGAAACATTAGAGGACATAAAATTATGAATCGTCGAGATGTAATTCGTTCAATCGCCGGCGGACTGGCAATTGCGAGATTCGGGGAATTGACGAGACTATACGGCGCCGGGCAAAGCGGCAAATCGCGGCTTGGGATAGCGCAGTTTTCCTATAGCGCCATGCTCAGAGCCAATCGCGCTGCGAAATCCGAGAAACGTCTTTCGGAACCGCTGAACTTTATCGATCATTGTCACAAAGCCGGCGCCGGCGGCGTTCAGATGAACCTGGGAATCCGAGACAGGAACTATGCCTCAAAAGTGCGTCGAAAGGCCGAAGATTACGGCATATTCGTCGAAGGCTCGGTGTCTTTGCCCAAGGAACAGTCTGACGTCGAAAGATTCGAAGCGGCGTTGCGAACGGCCAAGCAGGCCGGAGCGAATGTAACTCGTATCGCAATCGGCGCCAGGCGATACGAGCAATTCAGCAGTCGCGAGCAGTTTGGAGCGTTTGCGGCAAGGACATGGAAATCACTTCGGCTGGCCGCACCGGTCGCATCCCGACAACGCATGAGGCTGGCGATTGAGAATCATAAAGACTGGCGCATCGACCAGATGCTCGGCATGCTCAATCGCCTCGGCAGCGAGCACGTCGGCGTCTGCGTAGATATGGGCAACAGTTTTGCATTGCTGGAAGACCCGATGGCGGTCGTTAAGGCGTACGCGCCCGTCGGCTTTTCGGCCCATCTCAAAGACATGGCGGTCGCGGAATACGAGGACGGTTTTTTGCTGGCCGACGTCCCCCTCGGCGAGGGATTGCTCGATCTGCCCGGGATGGTCGGGATTCTGCGCAAGGCAAATCCGGCAATCAAGTTCAGTCTGGAGATGTCAACGCGGGATGCACTGAAAGTCCCCTGCCTCACCGGAAAGTACTGGGCGACTTTTGTCGACGTACCGGGCTCCGATTTGGCTCGAACTCTGAGATACGTCCGAGCAAACGCAACGCCGCAAAGCCTGCCGAAAGTCAATCATCTTCCGCTCGACAAACTGGTCAAGCTCGAAGAGAACAATATCATTAAATGTCTCGCTTACGCCAACAAGCACCTGAATCTGTGAATAATACCCAAGCAATGGAAACTGGAGAACCGCTATGTTGAATCCGATCGTCATATTGATTATTGGCGTTGCCCTTCTAATAATGATGATGCTCGTATTACGGCTGAACGCATTCGTGGCGCTTATTACCACGGCGATGATCGTCAGCCTGCTGTCGCCAGGAGACTTTGCCGATAAAATCACACGCGTGGGAAAGGCCTTCGGCGGCGTCGCAGGCGGTATAGGCATCGTGATCGCCATGGCGGCCATAATCGGCAAGTGCATGATGGACAGCGGAGCGGCCGACCGGATAGTACGGACTTTTCTAAAAGCGTTGGGGGAAAAACGCGCGCCAACGGCGCTGATGCTCAGCGGCTTCGCGCTGTCGATTCCCGTCTTTTTCGACACCGTCTTCTATTTGCTTGTCCCATTGGCCCGCTCGCTGTGGACTCGCACTCGGAAGAACTACGTGCTATACCTGACGGCAATCGTCGCCGGTGCGGCGATCACTCACACTCTCGTCCCGCCGACTCCGGGCCCGTTGCTTGTGGCAAGTGAACTCAATGTCGACATCGGCCTGATGATGCTGATGGGTATGTTGGTCGGTCTGCCGGCGGCCGCACTCGGAATCGTGGTGTGCAAGATAATCAACAGGAGAATGGATATCCCCATGCGTCCCTATGCCGGCGAAGCTGAGCCGGAAGTGCTCGCCGACGATCAGCTCCCGCCGTTCTGGATTTCATTTGCTCCCATTGCCCTGCCGATCATCCTGATCTCCCTTAACACAATATTCGATGCTCTGAAAGTCGGCGGAGCGCCGGCTCAAATCGCGGGCGTTCTTGGTCACCGAGACTCGGCGCTGCTGCTGGCGGCGGCCGTTGCCATGTTCGTGCTGGTCCGTCAGCGAAAGCTGTCGTTCAAGGAGCTGGCCTCAAAAAGCGAGACTGCTCTGATGAGCGGCGGCATGATAATTTTAATCACCGCCGCCGGCGGCGCTTTCGGCGCTATGCTGCGAGAAGCCGGCATCAAGAACATGCTCCAGGACGTGGTCGGCGCTCAGGGCGGATTGGTGATACTGCTGCTTGCCGCCGGCGTAGCTACCTTGATGAAATTCGCTCAGGGCTCCGGAACGGTTTCAATGATCACTACAGTTGGCATATTCGCCGCTATAAAGATCCCGCCCGAGATGCTCGGCTGTAATCCGGTGTACCTGGCGATGGCCATCGGCAGCGGATCGCTGATCGGCGACTGGATGAACAACAGCGGCTTCTGGATCTTCGCACGAATGGGCGGCCTGACGGAAGTAGAAACGCTCAAGTCCTGGACCATTCTCACAGCAACACTCGGCGTAATAGGCCTGGGATTCACGCTGCTGCTGGCAAGATTCATGCCAATGATGGCGGCGTAGGGGCGACCCTATGTGGTCGACCTGGGCAGGCACACAGGCCTGCCCTACAGCTCATTTTCGTCCCACCTGGACATTGGCCAGCTTCTCGTAGAACTGGACGATGCCGACGGCATAGGGGCGACCCTATGTGGTCGACCTGGGCAGGCACACAGGCCTGCCCCTACAGGTTATTGTCGCCTCACCTGGACCCCGGCCAGCTTTTCGTAGAACTGGATAATGCCGCCGTGGTCGTCGCCGCCATGGGCGTCTACCTTCAAAGCCTGCATGGCCTCCATCACCACTCCGGACAGCGGCACGGGGACTCCTACCTCGTGGGCGGTGTCCAATGCGTTGGCCAGGTCCTTGATGTGCAGCTCGATGCGAAATCCGGGCTTGAAGTTGCCTTCGAGCACTAACGGCATCTTGGCGTCGAGGACCGTGCTTCCGGCCAGACCTCCGCGAATTGCCTGAAAGACCTTTTCCGGATCGACGCCGGACTTGGTCGCCAGGACCATCGCCTCGGACATCGCGGCAATGTTCAGTGCTACGATGATCTGATTGGCGAGCTTGGTCATGTTCCCGCTGCCGATCTCGCCGACCAACGTCACTGAAGCACCCATAATACCCAGAATGTCCTTGACCTTCTCAAACGTCTCGGCCGGGCCGCCCACCATGATCGCCAGCGTGCCGTCAACGGCCTTGGGTTCGCCGCCGCTGACGGGAGCATCAAGCATGGTCACACCCTTTTCTTCGGCCTTCTCTGAAACTTCCTTACTCGCCAAAGGCGCGATTGAACTCATATCGACAAGGATCGTCCCCGGCTTGGCCCCGTCGAGAACGCCGTCGGCGCCCAAGACGGCCTCCCTGACTTCGGGCGAATTGGGCAGCATGGTTATCACAATCCCGCTCTTTTCAGCGACGTCTTTGCTCGATGAGCCGGCCGTCGCGCCGGCAGCGACCACGTCATCGATCTTTTCCGGCACAATGTCGTAAACCGTCAGCGAGTACCCGGCTTTCAGCAGGTTCTTCGCCATAGGATTGCCCATGATTCCAAGTCCGATGAATCCGATCTTTTCCATCGTAAAGCCTTTCTTAACTCTCGTAATTCGTATCTGCAGTTTGTAGTGTGCCCGTAAGGGCATTAACATCCTTGCGAGGGCAAGATGCCCTCGGTACTCAAGGGCGAGACGCCCTCGCTACGAACGCCTTACGGCGTCACTACAAGCGAAAATTCTCCAAAAGCTTCCAGCCGCTTTCGTAAAACTGCGCGAGCGTTCTTTGCGTGACGCCGTAGGTAATGAAATCTTCCGGCTTCATTCCATCCGGCTCGTAAGCCTTTACAAACTCGGGCATCGCCGAGAGTCGCTCTATGACATCCGTCGGTATCTGCCGGTCGATGCGCTGCTCGCGGGCCAAATCATCGGAGATCAGCATCTCCTGATACGGCGGCGCGATCGACATGATGATTTCGGCGCCGGCCAGTTCCGTCATGTGGTACGTTCCCCGCAGTGCAGCGACCAACAACACGGCTTCATAGCCGCACTCCTGATAAATCGAATAGGCCCGTTTGGAAACGGCCAGGCCCGATTGCTGAATGTCCGATTCACTGACGTCGGCTTTGGAATCGTGCGCAACATCTCTTAAATAATCGTCGAGTCGCCCGATCATAATGACGGCAAAACACTTTCCCGGCTCTACGCCGTTCTGTCCGGCTCGCTGCAATCCCCGCCGGTGTCTCTCGGCGACAGCAATCACCTGCGGCACCGTATAACCTATGGTGAGCGTAGCCGTGATGCCTTCTGCGGTACAGTCCTCGAGCACGTCGAGTCCCGCCGCAGTGGCGGGCAGCTTGACGGCAATATTCGGCGCCCAAGAATGAAAACGCCTTGCCATCGGAAGCATAACCTCTCTGTCCGCGGCACGGGCGGGATTGACCTGGGCACATATATAACCCATCCGCCCCGCACTTTTCTCATATTGCGGCTTCAGACGTGCCGCGGCGTGGGTAATCGCTATTTGCATGAGCGACTCGGCCTTTGTTTCAGGCTCCGGATTCCGCGAGAGAACGGCCTCTATCTGCTCGGACCATTCATCCTTGTGCCGGGACAATGCCAGATTCGACAAAAAAGGATTTGTCGTGGCCCCGACGGCCCCCCTTTCGATGCCGCGATCCAGCTCGGCAAGCTCCGCCGAGTCATGCCACCAGACCGTTTTCGTATTCTCAATGGCCCACTGCAAGTAGCCCGTGTGCGTCATTACCGACTCCCAATCATTTTTGCCCACAGGATAAATGGTCGGGGCCGGTTGGGCAAGGAATTCTTCGGCTAAATCAGTCGAGAATCAAATCCGGCAGGTCGGTGCTGCCGCTCTGTCGCCACTGTTCGATGCGTCTCCTTAACTCCCGACTGGCCTGCTCCCTCTCCACGTCGGACATGTTCTGCCACCTTTCCCCGCTGGCTCTCATCCTCTCCATCTGCAACTGCCTATCCTCTTCCGGCATATTCTGCCATCTTTCCACGGCGATACGCCATCCTTCCCTGAGCCGGCCCTGTTCCTCCTGCGTCAAATTCAAATCCGCCCAAACGCTTCTCCAGTTACCCAAACCCTGGTTGCTTGGGCCGGAACTACGGGCTTTCTGCGATGGCTGGGTCTGCGCCTCGTCTTCGGGCTCATCCAGGACAGGCTCCTCGATAGCGGCCGCGTCGATTTCCACTACCTCAACCTCGGGCTCCGGCTCCGGTTCCGGAACAGTCTCGACTTCGGGTTCGCTCTCGACAGCCTGTGCCTGAAGCTTCGATTCAGGCAAGTCTTTCCTCATTGCCTGCGACCACCGCATCTTCCTGATTCCATAACCTAAGCCCGCAGCACTTGCAAGCACTACCGCTATCCAAATAACCGTTGTTGTAGTATTCTTTTTTCTCATTTCAATTACCACCAACCTTGAACAGTTTGCACAAGTAATCCGGATCGTATTGTGACAGAATACGACAAGTATTAATCGATTTACACGCGGTCACTGATGTCGCCGATGAGCCACGTCTTTCTGCAGAGGATCGACGTCGACGCAGGCTACGAGAAAACGAATCGCCGATTCGGTATCGCGTGCGAGGCTCTTCATCTCCCCGGCCAGCGGCTCTTCGAGAAGTCCCGACCAGTTCGTCTGCAAATCAGTTACAAACAAATCACTGAATGGTATCGGCGGTTCTTCTACAGGGGGGCGGGGCTCAGGCGGTCTTGACATGAACATGACCGCAGCAGTAGCAGCCAAAGCCATACATGCAGCGGCGGCAAGATATCGGAGCCTGATTGGTATATGACGAGTTCTCCTCGACGGGCCGGCAAGTCCTTTCTTGATTCGCTCGACGCGCTGCTCGCAGGCACTGCTCAGATCCGCCGCTTCAGCCCGCAGACCGTCGCCCAGGAACCGGCTACTCTCGTAGAATCGCCTGCAGCTCTCGCAACGCTCCATGTGTCTTTGCGTTATCCGGCCGGGGGGCCTGTCCACATCGGCCGCGTGCGAGATCATTATTTTGAAAAATCGGCAGAACATTATGCACCCCCTGTTTTCATTCTACGTAATTCGCTTTCCTGATAGACTTCATCCACATTATCTCCATCCACCACCTTGTCTTGCAATCGCTGAGCCAGGCCTGCTCTCGCCCGATACAACAGGACCTTAACGCTGATCTGTGACTTTCCCATCACTTTGGCGATTTCTTTGACCGACATGCCTTCAGCGTATTTCAACCACAATACCTGATATTGATTCTCCGACAGCTCCATGGCCTGAGCCCACAGGCTCAGCCGCTGCTCCCGCCGCAGAAGTATCGTGCTCGGGCACATTGGTTCGTTCGAGCCGGCCTTCGAGAATTCGCCTGCCGTTTGTTTCCTGCGATAGTGACTCGCGGCCAGACGTGTGGCAATGGTGAAGAGCCAGGTCGAGAATTTCCATGTATTTCGATATCTGTGGATGTTCTCAAACGCCCTGACGAAAGTATCCTGCACCAGATCTTCGGCATCCTGGATACTGCTCGCCCTGCGGCTCAAAAAGTACAGCAGCCCCGGCGAATATCGCTCCACGAGCTGACCGAAGGATGCCCGGCAGCCTTCTTTCGACCGCCAGGCTAATTCCTCGGAACTCGAAGCTCTTAACGCCGTTTCGTCCATTGCCGAGCCACTCGCTACTGATCCTTGCCCTGCTGTTTCTGCTTCTTCTCCCATTGCTCTTTAAGAAAGTCGAAGACCAATTGCGAATCCAGTTCAAAACGGAGGCGCACTGTGTTGCCTTCACAGGAAGGTTTCAAATGCCCGGCGAACTCAGCTAATTTCGGCTGGTCTTCGCCGGCTAATAAAGCCAGTGCGATCAAACCATCCAACATTTTTTTTACGTTTTGGGCGACAACCGCCGTCTTGGCGCTCAGCCCAAGACTGCAATAGACCTTATCCTCATTTTCACCGATTGCCAGGCCCAATTCATCTGTTTTCCGAAGCACTGCGGCTCCCTGTTGCTTGCCGACAATCTCACCAACGTCGGTGGCCATTGCCTGAAAGAAAACACCGCTGCCTGCCCGGGCTTCCAGGTCAAACGAACGTCCGGCCGCATTCTCCGCCGAGCCTTTCAGGACATCCACAGCCTGCTTGACGGCATCGAGCCCGGAACTCATGACAACTAACCGTCCTTTAAGAATGCCTCCGTACATCATCTGTGTCTTTACTTCGCCTTTCTTCTTCTCCTCATGAAGCCAGCGATGCAGCTTAATATCTCCGTACGGAATTTCCTTATGCTCGGCGTTCATCCGAACTACCGCTATGAGCTTTTCCTCCTCGAACTTGCCGTCGATAAGAGCAACGGCCTTTTCCTTGTCCTGTCCCCTGCCGTAAACAGTAACGTCGCGAACGTCGTCGATGGGGTGGAAGGAATACACTGTTGCGAAGCTCTTGAGCTTTTCTTCATCTGGCTGGGAGACCAGTTCAGCACGAACAAGCCTGCCGATCCTGGATTTGTTAAAGCTTTCAAGGTCGGCGTGGACGACCCAGTTGGCGTCACGAGAGACCTCATCCTTCTGAAGCGATCCGCCAAAGGCCGATGCAGACAGCACCAGTACGGTGATTGTCAGAATACCTGTTGACTTTCTCATGGTTCAATCTCCATTCTATATTAGACGATTCATACTATTTTGGACAATACGTTCTTTGATAATTTTTGATAACATTTGCCGAGCGACGCAACGTCAATGTTTCCATGAAATGCCTGATATTCATACATTTCACCCACTTATACGCACAGGGCAATTGAAAGGTTACACGGCCCAAAAGGTTTCTGTATACACCATTAGTCGGATAAAAGATGCACGTCCTCCATGGCAGGCTTATTGCCTGCCTTGAGCAGAATTCTGAAGAATAGGCGGGGATCCGGCTGTTTATGTCTATTCTTTTTTCAGGAGATTTTCGTAGACCCAGACTTTGGGGTTGTACCAGCCTATTGATATGATGTCGAGGTCGCCGTCGTTGTCGAGGTCGACTGCTTGTGTGCCGTCGTGGTGGTCGATCTGGCTCTTCGGCCCCTTGTCGATAACGTGCGGCCGCCAGGTCAATCCTTTGGCGATATTCTCGAAGATAACCACACGGTTTTCGGTCTTGCCGCGATGCTCGCCGATCACTACGTCGGGATCGCCGTCGCCATCGAAATCAGCCGTATCCATGCTGAAGCCCTGGCCCGCAATTACTCCGAGTTTGTGCCGCTTCCAGGTTTTCGTCGGATCGGCCGGAGCCTCGAACCACCAGGCGTCCGTGCCCTTTTCCAGAGACACTATCGCATCCAGTCGGCCGTCGCCGTTGACATCCGCCAGGTCCACCCGGTCGGACTCGCCCTCGGTGATTTTGCCCATGCGGAATGTAGGCCACGTGTCGCCGTCGTTTCGCAGCCATATATCGCCTAACAGCAGATCGAGATCGCCGTCCCTGTCGATATCGCCAAAATCGAGGTCCTCGCCCTGCGGAGGACTGCTGACCGTCTTGCTTAGCAGTGTGGTCGTCCAAATATCGGCAGCGGGTTTGGCTGGTACGTTCAGGGTATTTATGCCCCCGCCGTCGCGATGCCAGGACAGTGCAACCCGTATAGTATCGCCCAGACGGGCGACTGCGCAGCCCTGGAGGAAATCGCCGCCGCCGGTGTAATTAATGTTCTTATGAATTTTGAAACGGCCCCTGCCGTTGTTTTCGGCCCACACGAAGTCTGTGTTCTTGGCAGCACCCACTCCCTCTGTGCCGAGGATGTCGGTATCGCCGTCTGAGTCGAAATCGTATATGACCGCCATATTGCGCAGGGGCTCTCCGATGGTAAATTGCTTCCACGATCCGCCGAGAGCGCCGGGATTCTTCCACCACCAGCCGCCGGCAATCAGATCCCGGTGACCGTCGCCGTCTACGTCCGCGGCCAGGATGAACATTGCGCGATCCGGCAGGTTCGCAATCGCATGGCGTTGCCAATTATCCATCATGGACGGTTGTTTCGTCCCGGCACAGGCTCCCGCTATCAAGCAGCAGCCTATTAGAAAACATAGAAAGGTAGGGTGGGGCTCGCCCCACCATGATTTTTGCGCCGAATCAATATGGTGGGGCAAGCCCCACCCTACCGATTGAAACGCCCGGTTCTGATTATGAAAAGCCATTTCTTTACCTCCGGAAACTCTGTTACTTGAATCAAAGATCAATTTGCCACGTCGATCCAGGTCTTCTTCGCCGCGGCTTGCTGCATGGCGTCGAGGACCTGTTGATTGCGCAGGCCGTCGTAGAAATTTGGAGCGATTGGCTGATTCGTTCCAACGGCCGTGAGGAAATCGCCGACCTCATGGATAAACGTATGCTCCCAGCCGATGATGTGCCCCGGCGGCCACCATTTGTTGATATAGGGATGGTCCGACTCGGTGGCCAGAATCGTTCGGAATCCCTGCTCGCGGCCGGCTTCGCTGCGCGTGTAATATTGAATTTCGTTCAGACGTTCGAGATTGAACAGCAGGCTTCCCTCGCTGCCGAACAACTCGAATCGCAGGTAGTTCTTTCGTCCACTCGCGAAGCGTGTTGCCATGAACGATCCGAGAGCGCCGTCGGCAAACCGAGCGAGTGAAAACAGGGCATCGTCGGCGGTGACGGTTCCTTTTCCCGAGCCGCCGGGCATTTGCCGCTCTTTTATGAAGACCTCTTCGGCGCCGCAGACCGCCTCGACCTCGCCGACCAGAAACCGGGCCAGGTCGACGATATGAGCGTTCATATCGCCATGAGCGCCTGAACCCGCTACGCTTTTGTCATGTCGCCAGACATAGGGAAACGCCGGATCGACCAGCCAGTCCTGATAATAGACCGCGTTGAAATGGAAGACCTTTCCGATCTTGCCCTCTTCGATTATTTGCTTAGCCAGAGCGATTGCCGGGACGCGGCGGTAATTGAAGGCCACCATGTGAAGCACGCCCGCGGCTTTGGCCGCATCGAGCATGGCTTTTGCCTCGTC
>Ga0180432_10009325_pt1 | contig 11992 bp, 11 predicted proteins | sample SS_ome_10_FD_132414 | JGI IMG/M metagenome (GOLD analysis project Ga0180432, IMG submission 132414) | Hypersaline lake sediment archaeal communities from the Salton Sea, California, USA - SS_1_MS_2 metaG | ecosystem: Environmental > Aquatic > Non-marine Saline and Alkaline > Hypersaline >...
AAATGGCCGGAAAACAGACCAAACAGGACATAATCAGCTTCAAGGTGGACAAGTCTCTGGGCCAGGCCTTGGCCAAAATTCCCAACCGCTCGGAGTTCATCCGCGGTGCGATCCGATCCGCACTGGTCGGGAGTTGTCCCCTCTGTCGGGGAACCGGAACGCTCACGCTCGACCAACGGAGGCATTGGGAGGCGTTCTTGGCGGGTCACACGCTGGTCGAGTGCGGCGATTGCCACGCACTCCACCTGGTCTGCGAGGCGGGGGAACGTCAATGAAACCTTGGCTGATCATTCTTGTCATGTGCGCGGCAGCGACCGCCGCGGCCGACCCGCAGCCTGCTCTGCCCGTGGTGGTCACCATCCCGCCGCTGGCCGGGCTCGCCGAGCGGATCGGGGGCGATCGGCTGGAGATTCAGGTGCTGGCGGATGCGGGCCAGGATCCCCACACCTTCGAACCGACGCCGAGGCAGTTGGCGCAGATCGAGAGCGCCCGCCTCCTGATCGGAGTGGGCCTACCCTTCGAGGTAAGGCTGGTGCAGAAGCTCCACGGCGTAGAGCGGGGACTCATGATCACCGACGCGAGCGCCGGCATCTTGAAGCGCGCGATGCACACCGGGCACGGACACGACCATCCCGACCCGCACGTCTGGCTCTCGCCCGTAAAGCTCGAGGCGGTGGTCGAGAACATCGCGGCATCCCTGAAGCAGGTCGATCCCGAGGGTGAAGCGCGCTACGCGGAAGGCGCCGACTCGCTGAAGGCCGATCTGATCCGGCTGCACCGCGAACTGACCGAACAGCTCGCGCCCCTGAAGGGAAAATCGCTCTTCGTCTTCCATCCGGCCTTCGGCTACTTCGCCGAGGCCTACGGGATGGAGCAGGTGGCGGTCGAGATCGAGGGCAAGTCACCCACGCCCCGACAGCTCGCGGCCTTGATCGAGCGGGCGAGGGAACAACAGGTGCGCGCGATCTTCTTGCAACCGCAGTTCGATCCCCGCGCCGCCGCCTCGGTCGCCCGCGCCATCCGGGGAGCCGTCGTGCCGCTGGACCCCCTGGCCCGGGATGTGATCGCCAATCTGCGGGCGATGGGGCGCGCGGTTCATGACGCCCTGAGCGATGAGGGATGATATGGAGCCCGCCGTCACCCTCAGAGATGTCTCCTTCGCCTTCGGCGACAGGCAGATCTTCACGGGGGCGAATCTCACCGTCGCCGCGGGCGAGTTCGCGACCATCGTGGGGCCCAACGGCGGTGGCAAGACCACCCTCTTGAAGCTCCTTCTGGGCCTGCTCCGGCCCGATCGGGGAGAGGTGAAGATCCTGGGGCGTGCTCCCGAGCAGGGCCGCTCCCGCGTCGGCTACCTTCCGCAGCACGCCCGTCACGATCCGCAGTTCCCGGCCACGGTGATGGATGTCGTCTTGATGGGCCGGTTGGGGAATCGGTGGATCGGCCCCCACTCCCAGGAAGATCGAGCATTGGCCCGCGAAGCGCTCGGGGAGGTCGGCCTCCCCGATCTCGCCGAGCGCTCCTTTGCCGAGCTCTCGGGCGGCCAACAGCAACGCACCCTCATTGCCCGCGCGCTCTGCAGTCAGCCCGACTTGCTCCTCTTCGACGAACCGACCGCGAACGTCGACTCCCAGGCCGAGGAGCAGTTCTTCGCGCTCATGAAGGACCTCAATCAGCGGATGACGATCCTTACCGTCTCCCACGACCTGGGCTTGGTCTCGCAGGTCGCCAGCCAGGTGATCTGCGTGAACCACAACATCATCGTCCACGCCGCCAGCGAACTGACCGGCGATCACCTGCAGGAGATCTACGCCGCCGAGATGTCGATCGTGCACCACAACCAGGTCCTGGAGCATCCCCATGACTGAGTTCCTCCAGGCACTCGCCAACCCGGCCATCCCGTTCCTCCGCTACGCGCTCCTGGCCGGGATCCTCTCCAGCCTCGCCTTCGGAACCGTCGGCACGTACGTCGTGGTCCGCCGGATCAGCTACCTGGCCGGGGCGATCGCCCACTGCGTGCTGGGAGGCATCGGGGCTGCGCTCTACCTGCAGAACGCGGCCGGCTGGACATGGCTGGAACCACTTCACGGTGCGCTCTTCGCCTCGGTGCTCGCGGCGCTCGCGATCGGATGGGTGAGCCTGCGGGCGCGGCAGCGGGAAGACACGGTGATCGGTGCCATGTGGGCGGTCGGCATGGCCGCGGGATTGATCTTCCTCGCCAAGACACCCGGCTATATCGATCCGATGAGCTACCTCTTCGGCAATATCCTCTTGATCTCGAGCGCCGACCTCTGGCTCATCGCCGGTCTTGATCTTCTCGTCGTTGCGGTCGCGATCCTCTTCTACAACAAGTTCCTCGCCGTCTGCTTCGACGATGTGTTCGCCCGCGTGCGGGGAATCCGGGTGGAGTTCTACTACATGCTCCTCTTGGGCTTGATCTCCCTCACCGTCGTCCTGCTGGTCTCGGTGGTGGGCATCGTCATGGTGATTGCGCTGCTGACGCTCCCGGCGGCGATGGCTGGGCATTTCTCCCGCCGGCTGTGGCAGATGATGGCGATCGGAACCGTCATCTGCATGCTCCTGACCAGTGCGGGATTGGCGGTGAGCTACGTGCACGATCTGCCGACCGGAGGAACGATCATCATCTTGGCCGGGCTCGCGTACCTGGGCGTGGTCACCTTCGGGCAAGGGCGCTGGCTCCGCCGAAACGGAGGCCGTGGATTACGCCGTCGTCGCCCGGCAGAATGACGAGCGGCTCTCCGTCGACAACCGCCGCCGAGGGAGACGAGCCCAGGCTCTCGGATCTCGTGTAGATCGGCCAGAGATATCCCCCGGTGGCGAACTCCCCGAGGCGCTTGCCGTCCGCCGCGTCCAGCAGATAGAGGTGCCGATCCATCGAGTAGACCAAGACCGCCGGCGCTCCTCTCTGCCGGAGTGCCAGCGGGGAGGAGCGGATCATGTCCCCCGTGCGAAAGGTCCAGATGGCCTCACCGGTGGCGACGTCGACCGCGTGGACGCGGCGGTCGAAGGAGCCGAAGACCGCGAGCGTACGCCCGCCCACGACCACCCGGCACGGGGTGGCGTGGATGGCGTGCCCCGCCTTGTAGGCCCAATCGACGGCGCCGGTCGCGGTGTCCAGACAGGTCAGGAGCCCGTAATCGTCCCCGACCAGCACCCGGCGCTCGACCGTGCAGACGAGCGGCGAGGAGCGGCTCGGATTGCTCGCCCTCCGGCGCCAGATGAGCTCTCCACATCGGGCATCGAGGGCCTGGATCTGCCCATCGTGCCCGACGACGAAGACGACGTCGCGGTCGACCGCCGGGGACGACAGGCGCATCGAGGAAAGCTGGCGGCGCCAAAGGATCGCCCCGTCCCTCGCCTCGAGCGCGACGACCTCGCCCCGCTGCACGTTGGCGAAGGCCCGATGATCGTTGATCCAGAGCGTGCAGAAGAGAACCGGCCGCCCGTCGATCTGCGCCGCGCAGGGCGATCCGGCATGCGCGGGCGGGACGGTGAAGGACCAGGGGCGGATTTCGGTCGACCAGACCCCTTCACCCGAGACGACATCGACCGCGTGGATCGATCGATCGGCGGACGCCAAGATCACCAGCGGGCGAGAAGCCACCTGCACCAAGACGGGGGCGCCGTCGATCCGTCCTCCCGCCGTGAACCGCCACCGCTCCCGCCCCGTCCCGGAGTCGAGGGCATAGAGGTTGTGATCGTAGGAACCCACCAGGATCAGCCGCAACTCCGGCAGGATCAGCGCCGACGACGACCAAGGGCCGGCGCCGTGCTCGTAGGCCCAGACGTGATTGCCCGGCCGGAAGCGCCACGCCGCCCGCGGCACGGGACCGGGAAGGTCCAGATCGCAGAAACCGGTGTGGCGGGGATCTCCCATGAAGGCCGCCCACGTCGGGTGCGTGACGTCACTCAGTTCCGTCACATGGGCCACCCTTTTTCCCTCTCCCAACGGGGAGGCTTCCGCGGAGACCCCACACCACACCAGAACCCAAACCAGCCACGTCAACACGACCTGCCCCCACACTCTCGGCAGAGGATGCAAGAGCCGAGCTCTTTCGCGTCCATCGGGCACGAGGCCTGCGGATCGCGCGATCTTCGAATCGCGATCAGGGCGCGCCGGCCGGGAAGGGCGAGCAGCGCGCCCAGGGGACAGAGGTAGCGACACCATGCCAAGGGCACGAGCGGAACGGCCACCATGACCGCCACCGCCCCGATGATCGACGAGTAGTCGAGCTCGCCGCCGACCATGACGCACCAGGGATTGGTCACGAACACGCCGATCACGGCCAGCACGGTCCAGGCCGACACGGAGATGACCCGCAGTTTCTTGAGCCGACCGTCGGGCACGCCGCCGATCGCGTGGGCAACCATCACCCCGCTCAGGGCCACCCCCCAGATCGCGGCCGTACTCTGTTCCCAGACCACACCCGCGGGGCGGGTGACCGTCATCAGAACGGCGATCACGGCCAGGGCAACGATGCTGTAGGCGGCGGATCGGCGCCCGGGGATGCGCTTGCCCAGGCGGTGCAGCAGATCCTGGATGAACCCCAGGGGACAGATCCAACCGCAGAAGATCCGGCCGGCGACCAGCGAGCTCGCGATCAAGGGCAGGATCACGCACAGCATGTTGAAGGCGGCCATGTCGTCGCGAGCGATGAACCGTAAACCGAAGGCCCAGCCACGGATCGCACACAGGCAACGGTGCAGGAAGACGACGAAGACGAGAAACGATGTGATGCGCACGATCCAGCGCAGACGGCCCGGACGGGCCGCGCGTGTCGCCCCGTAGACCGCCATGCCCAGAAGGAGAAAGAGCATGACGACCGGCAGGGCATCGATCGCGCTCGATCCGATGGGGAGGAGCGGTTGCTCGATGATCTTCCATCGGGGAAACTCGGTGTTCATCGCTTCTCCTCCCGCAGCAGGTGCAGCGCCCGTTCGGGCACCCGGAGTTTGACGGGAGCGCCCAGATACATCAGCTCGCCGAGCATCCGATCGGGCGGCAGGTGGACCGTAAGCCTCCGCCCGTCGATCGCGATCCGGACTTCGGCGCCGCCGGCGGTCTCCCGAATCCCCACCACGCGCCCGCTGGCCCCGGGTGAGGGTGAGGGAACGAGCTCGAGCCGTTCGGGATCGAGCACCCCAAGGAGACCCCCGGTCCCGGCGGGCAACCGATCGACGGCGATGCGACACCCGTTCAGCTCCAGCACCCGGAGACCAGCGGGGATCTCGAAGAGGTTCTCGGAGGCCGCCAACTCGGCCGCGAATCGGGTTGCCGGCCGGCGCCGCAGCTCCCGCAGCCTCCCCGCCTGCACGACCACTCCCCGATCGAGCACCACCAGCCGATCGGCGCACCGCTCGACCTCCGCGATGTCGTGGGTGATGTGGAGGACCGGAACACCCGTCTCGGCCGGAATCCGCGCCAGCACCCGAAGCACGCGCTTGGCCACGGCAACGTCGAGGGAGTGAATCGGCTCGTCCATCAGGAGAAGGCGCGGCCCGGGGGCGAGCGCGCGGGCGAGCGCGACCAGCCGGGCCTCTCCGCCACTCAGGTTCCCGGTGTCGGGGCGATCGAACAGTCTCTTGATGCCGAGAAGCGGCAGAAGGCGCTCGATCCTCCCCTCGGCGTGACCGCGCACCGCGCCCCGCAGATAGCGCAAACCGAAGCGGATGTTCTCGCGCACGGAGAGGTGCTCGAAGAGCGTGTTGCCCTGGCAAAGGTAACCCAGGTGGCGTCGCTCCGGGGGAAGGCTCTCGGCATCCTGCCCTTGCAGGAAGATGGTGGCCGCCGGGTGATCATGGAATCCGGCAATCGTCTCCATGAGAAGCGTCTTGCCGGCGCCGCAGGGGCCCACGATCGCGACATACTCGCCGGCGTCCACGTCGAAGGTGATCTCCCTCAGCGCGAAACCGCCGAACACGCGGGTGAGGGATCTGACATCCAGACAAGGGGAACGGCTCATGCGTAGCTCCTCCCGTGCGCCAGCCGCAGGGGATCTCGCAGCCAGCGGAAGAAGAGGAAGAGCCACAAGCAGAGAATCACCAGGATCGCCGATGCCGGCTGCGCCTCGGTGAGACCGTACTGGGTGAAGATGTCGTAGATGAAGATGGGGGCGGTCATCGGGTGATAGGCGAGCACCATCAGGCTTCCCACTTCACTGATCGCGCGCGCCCAGCAGAGAACCGCGCCGCTCAGGATGCCGCCTGCCGACAGGGGAACCACCACGCGAAGGAACGTCGACCGGGGCGAGGCCCCGAGCGTCTGGGCGCTCATCTCGATGTTGGGGGGCACCGCGGCGAACGCGCTCATGGCGCTGCGGATCAGAAACGGTGAGCTGACGAAAACCTGCGCGATGACGATCCCCAGCGTGCTGCCGGCAACATCGATCCCCACCGACGCCAACAGCCCCCCGAGAGGCGTCTTGGGTCCCAGCAAGAGCAGCAAGCCAATGCCCGCCACCGTTTGCGGCACCAGGATCGGAAGATCGATGGCGGCATCCAGGAAGCGCTTTCCAGGAAACCGGTGGCGCACCATCGCGTAGGCCAACGGCACCCCGAAGAGAAGGACGGCCGCCGTCGAGATGGTGGCCGTCAGGAGGCTCAATCCGATCGCCGATCGGAAGGTCGCTCCCGAGACCTGCATCAGGAGAGTCTGCGGGTTGGCGGTGAAGACGAGCCCCAGGATCGGCAGCAAGGTCACGACGGCGATCGCGAAGCCGGCGCCGTAGGTCCACCCGAGTAGGCGGCGACGGCCCGTCACGCGCACGAGTCCGAGCCAGAGGAGCGTGAGCAACAGGAACGCGGGGAGCGCATAGGGCGTCAGGATGTAGAACGAGAGGGCGAAGATGAGGATCGCGCCGGCGATCTCGGGGATGGCGAAGGCGGCGGCGAAGACGACCGCCAGCAGACCGAACATCACCGGCGTTCCTGCACCCCACCAAACGACGACGAGCAGGAAGAGATAGCCGGCGGCGAAGAGGGTGAAGCGGTGGCGCCCGCATCGGGACGCGTGATGCCGTCCCAGAAGGGCGACCGCGCCGTTGCAGACGCCAAGAATCGCCGCCGCCCCCGGCCCCAGCCAGAGCGCGAGGAGCAGGTGGATCGCCCCGGTGATCGTCAGCGCGAGCATCATGGCAGCGGGACCTCGGTCTTGGCGACCAGCGGCCGCAAGCGTTCGGGAACCGCGGCGACGTCCGGAACACGGGCCGGCGAGATCACGCTCTGGAAATTCCGCTCCAGAATCTGCTGCCCTTCCTCGGAAATCAGGAGCTCGACGAAGGCGAGCGCCAACGCCCGATGGGGCGCCCCGATCGGGACGGTCGCCGCGTAGACGATCGGCGTGGCCGTGAGTTTCGAGGTGGTTCCCGGTTCCTTCCCGGAGACGGTCACCTGCGTGAAACGATAGTGGGGCGCCAGTTCCGGGGAACTGAGATCGATTTCGGGCGGAAAGCGAACGAAGCGCAAGTGGTGCTGGCGGGCCACCGACTCGTAGCTGAAGATGTAGTCGAGGTCGACCGACTCGAGTTGCGGCAGGAGCTCGATGGCGCAGGCCCGGATGTGGCCCGGCGGGCAACCGTCCCGCAGCGCCCGGTTGAGACCGGCTACATCGTAGTAGCGCTCGGCCAGATCCCAGAGCATCCACGTCCGATATCCGCAGGGATCGAGATCGGGATCGCTGTGCCCGTAGCGGATCTCGGGATCGAGAAGGATCTCGTACCAATTCTCGGCGTTGATCTCGGCGGCGCGCGCGCTGCGCTGGGTATAGGCAAGCACCATCCGATTGCGCCCGAACATGACGTACCAATCGGCGTGCTCCGGCGCCATCAGATCATCGATCACCAAGTAGTCGGCGATCGCGAGAACGTCCGCCTCACGCCCCAGTTGGGTGATCTTGCGTGCCGCCATCCGGCTCCCGCTTGCCTCCCGCAAGACGTGGGTCCCCGGATGGAGCTCCTCGAACCGGGCGGCGAGGTCGCGCATGGGGCCGGCGAGACTGCCGGCGTGGAAGACGGTGAGCCGGCCGCCCCGATCACCCGGGCTGCAACCCGCGGCGAACAGGAAGAGAAGCAACGCCCGAAGCTTGATGTTGTGCATGACAGAACCCCCTCTGCTCCCCGAACAACCGGGGAACGAGGAATTCAAGGCTGGATCGCGGGCGGCGATGCTCATATCGTTTCTTGAAATCCTCTGCCCCGCGTTGTTCTCCAGACCGGGAGGAGGGGTGTGGGGTTGTGGTGCGAGTCGACTCCATCACCGAGCCGAGGATCGTCATGGAGAGAAGACGCGACCGCACAGGCCGCTACGAATGCGTCGATCCCGCGCTGGGGGCACGTCTCTGGGAGTACGAGCTTCCCGGCGTCGATCCCGATCTCAACGCTCGCTTGGACCGTCACCTGTCCGTCTGCGACGCCTGCCGGCTCAGCCGGGCGGTGGAACGCAGCGTCGCCAGCGGGTTCAACGAGGGCTGGCTGGAGGTCGCCGAGCCCGCGGGCCACACCTTCCTCTCCTCGCTGCTGGGGTGGGCGTGGAACCGCGCGACGGCCGCCGGCTCGCTGGCGGTCGCGCTGTCGATCCTCCTCGTCTTTCTTCTGCCGCCACGCGCCCCCGAGCTCGATGTCGTCCCTCGGGCGGGATCGGTCGGGGCGGGGTTCACGCATCCCGTGGAGGGAGAAGTGCTGCTGGGGCGCCGGCCCGGTTTCGCCTGGGTCCAGGTGGAAGGCGCCACCGGCTACCGGATCACGGTCGAGGAGATCGGCGGGTCCTACGTCTGGTCGGGGCGCACCGATCGGTGCACCATCCGAACCCCCGCGGAAGCCGCGCTGCCTCCGGCCGGTGACTTCCGGGCCTACCTCGAATGCATCCCCAGCGATCTCGCGCGCTTGGGGGACATCAACGTCTCCTTCCACTCGGCGACCCCGGGGCGCTTCCTGACCTACCGGCTGGGGCATGCGGACCGATGGGCCTATGGCGTTGGTCTGATTGGTCTTGCGCTGCTCTTCGGGGCGGCCCTCCGGCGGATCCGTCACCGGGGTGACCCCGCGCGCTAGATTCGGCTATCATCATGGGGTGGGCGGCTCTTGAAAACGCGGCGGCAGTCTTGTTCATGGTACGGACGCCGTCTACCACCCGGACACCGTAGGAGGAAGGACCATGAAGGCGAAAGGCATTGCCACCCTGCTGCTGGCCGCGTTGGCCGCATTCATTCCCTCTTGCCAGACGCATGATGCCGGCATCGATCCGACCATGCCGGGCGTCACCGGAGAGCCCCAGACCACCTGCTACGCGTTTCCCAGCGATGAGTATCTCGCCGGCGTGTGGGATTGGTTCCAGACGGCGGAGTTCTTCCCGATCTCGGGAGTGATCGATCCCAGCGTCGGCGGCCGGATCGCGGGCGCCGTACCCGGCTACCCGCCGGGATCGGAGTTCGAGGTCGTCTTTCCTCCCCGATGCTTCCCGGGACCGCCGCGGAGCTTCACCATGTACGTGATGGTCCACGACCAGTCTCCCAACGATCCGATCACACAGACGACCCTCCTGCGTCTGGAACCGGACGTGACCTTCGTTCGCCCGGTGCAGGTCTCCCTGTGGACGCCGTCATGGATGATCGAGGTCACGCGCTACAACAAGTTCTGCATCCACCACATCTCGGACGATCCATTGGTCCTCGGTTATACGGATCATGAGTACGTCGGTCCCGTGTCGGACACCGAGCGTCACCGGATCTCGTTCCAGACGGCGCACTTCTCGCACTGGGGACTAGAGAACGGCAAGGGCGGCGGGGAGCAGTAGAAGCTCAGGGGCTTCCGATCACGCGGTAGAAGGCCCAGAAGTAGGGATGCCGCCACCGCGCGCGCGCCTCCCGCACGTCGAGCTGCGCGGACCGCAGCGCGGCCGGTTTGTCTTCCCCCGCCAACCAGTGACGGTAGAATCGCTCGGCCAGATAGCGTGAGGCCTCGTCATCGACGCGCGCCGTAGAGGCGATCACGGTGCGGACGCCCGCAGCCATGAAGGCCCGCGCGAAGTCCAGGAGTCCCGCTCCCGCCGCATGCCGGGTCGCCCCCTCGCAGCAAGAGAGGTAGATCAGCTCCGCGTCGAGGCGGAGCGACTTGAGATCGGCGATCGTTACCGGAGTCCCCCCCTCCAACCCCGCCAACCGGAGCGAGGCCCGGCTCGGCAGCCCTTGATGCACGACGGCGTGGGAAGCGACGTGGAGAACATCGAAGCCCCCCTGGGTGAGCGCGCCCGACGCCTCCGCTCCGATGCGCAGGGCGCTGCGGCCGGCCGGCCATAGCGCGGCCACGGCGCGAGCCTCGGCCTCGGCGTGGCGGAGCGCGCCGGAGCCCGATCCCGCGAGACCGTCGACGCCGACGGCCAGGAGGGTCAGGGCCGAGGGACTGGGGCCGGGGGAGGTTGCCGACCGCGACGGGCTCTCCCGGATCGGGCCGTGATCGATCACCGCACGGCCGTCGGCCAGCGTCAGAGCGCACCAGGGGATCGAGAAGAGGAAGTCGTCGGGCACGATGTGGAGCGTGGTTCCCTCCCGCCAGTGTGGCTCGACGGGACCGAGGAGGAGATTCCCCAGATCGGATGCGGCGCGAGGTTCCACCGCACGCGCGGCATGCGTCATGTCGGCGAGAACCGGCTGCGCCCGCCGCCGCAGCTCCCGCCGCCCGGGGAGGGGATGAAGATCGATTGCCTCGTCCGTCCCGACCCAGAGGAACGAGCGTTCGCGCCCCACGAAGTAGGCGGCCAGAGGCTCGGCGCTGGGAAGCCCTCCCGACACACCCCCGCGCCCCTCCTCCGCCAACCGCAGCGTCTGCTCGCCCAGTGGTCGGCCCCGCAGAAGCGCGGGATGATCGACGTAGAGCCCGACGAGGATCTCGGTCGCATCCCGCCGGGCATCATCGCCGAAGGCGCGCAGCTCGGGCACCTCCCTGCCCGACCCCCTCCCCCGGAGACGCTCCCGCGCCCGCCGAAGGGCGTCTTCCGCCTCCCGCCAGCGTTTGAGCGCCGCCAGGGAGCGACCCTCCTCGATGTCCAACCGCGCCAGCAGGTCGGGGGGCGACCGGTGGGTCGTGAGGCCGCGGGCGGCGGCGAACTGGGTGAGCGCCTCCTCGTGGCGGCCCTCGCGGGAGAAGGTCATCGCCCGGAAGATCGCCGCGGTCAGGCGCGTGCGGAAGCGGGGGCCGAAGGCTTCCTCCGCTGGCTGGGCCGGAAAGAGGTCACGAGCTTCGGCGAACCGGCCGGCCGCCATGAGGATCTCGCCCAGGTGGAAGCGGCTCCTCGCCAGCTGGTCGGGATTGCCGGTGGCCTCCGCCTGCCTCAAGGCCTCGGCGAACGCCTCTCTCGCCGACTCCAGGTCGCCCCGGATCAGGGCTAGCTCGCCCACGCTTCGGTAGTAGTCCCACCGTTTTCCCTCCCCGGCACGGGTCTCGACCGCCTCCCGCGCCCGATCGAGCGCCTCGCGGGCGAGGCGAAACTCCCCCTGGCCGGCGAGGAAGTCGGCGGTGGCGATCTCGAACTCGGCTTGGAGCGATTGATCGGGCCGGGCCGCCTGCAGCGTGTTGCGCAACGCATCGAGCCGACCGATGGCGCGGTAGGCGAGCGCGGGTTGGCCCATCTCCAAACCCTGTTCGATGAGCCCGAGGAGGATGCGCGCCTCATCGATCGCCAGACTCGCCCCCGGCATCAGACGGAGTGAGATGGCCATGAGTGATTCGGCGACGGCATACTCGCCCGTCTGCACGTAGTAGGGCGCGAGGTAGTAGGGCAGGAGCGTCTGATTGCGCTCGTTCCCGAATCACCCGACAAAATGCAAGTCCTCCATTAGCATAGATTCATCTTGTGGCTAGCGGCGGCTTTTCGTACGCCGTACTTCCTCCTCCAGCCGGGTGACACTCTCATCGTCGAGCTCCACCCAGTAGACCCGCGTGTGACTCTCATAGTTCTCCCGGGTCGCCCTGACCAAGCC
>Ga0180432_10009326_pt1 | contig 11990 bp, 8 predicted proteins | sample SS_ome_10_FD_132414 | JGI IMG/M metagenome (GOLD analysis project Ga0180432, IMG submission 132414) | Hypersaline lake sediment archaeal communities from the Salton Sea, California, USA - SS_1_MS_2 metaG | ecosystem: Environmental > Aquatic > Non-marine Saline and Alkaline > Hypersaline >...
TCTCGACGGGCGACCGGCCCCGTCCGGGCCGGTCGCCCGTCGAGAAAGAAAACCTTCATCCGTCGCCTCCTGCCCGTAGGCTTACGCCTACGGCTACTCACGTTCGGCCCCTTCGGGGCATGGTGTCGCACCCTGGAAGACGTGCTGGTGGCGGTTTCTTCAACAGGCCCGCCAGCCCGTGGTTACCGACGCGACGAAGAATCCCCGAGCCCCGTCAGGGGCGACTGAGCACGGCGGGGTCTCCGCTGCCCCAAGAGACGCCGCCGCGCAAACCCCTTGACCCGCCCTTGCCTTTCCCTGCACTATTCGTCCCCTCTGAGGCTTTTTCCGACCTTTGAGCCGTTTTGGGGCCTCTGCGGCGCCGCGCGCCTAGCAGCCGCGCGCCTAACACACGAACGGGAGTACACCATGAGACTGGGCTTCGTTACCGACTTCCGCACCGAGCGCGTCGCCTTCGCCGCCGACCAGGGCTTCGACGGCGTCGAGGTCGCCGCCGGCTGGGGCGGCTGCGCACTCCATCCCGAGTCCGCCACTGACGCCGAGTGCCGGAACGCTCGCGAGCTCCTCGACCGCCACGGCGTCCCGGCGCTCACCGTGCTGTGGGGCGAGGACTACACCCAACTGGCCGACCCCCTGGCGCGATTCCGCCGCGTCGTCGAAATCACACAGCTCCTCGGCGCCCCGATCGTCACCGCCAACTGCTGGGCGCCGCGCAACGCCTCCCTCGACGAGCAGCACGCCTACGCCGTCGAGCTCTGGAGCCGGGCCGCGCCCATTGCCGAGGACGCCGGCCTCCGCGTCGCCTTCGAGAACTGCCCCCACGGCGGCGCCAACTACCTGCGTACCCCGGCCACGTTCGACGCGTTTTTCAGCGCCGTCACCTCGCCCGCCGTCGGCCTCGAGTTCGACCCGTCGCACCTCGTCTTCCAGTTCATTGACCCCGTGCCCGAGATCCGCGCCTTCGGCGAGCGCATCTACGCCTTCCACGCCAAGGACACCCAGATCCTCCTAAAAGACCTGCAGCGCGTCGGCGTCAGCGGCGAGGGCTGGTGGCGTTTCCGCGTGCCCGGCTACGGCGACCTCGACTGGCGCGCCATCTTCATCGCCCTGAGCGACGTCGCCTACGCGGGCGATATCATCATCGAGCACGAGGACCCCGTCTTCGGCGGTCCCGAGGGCCTCCTCCTGGCCGCCCAGCACCTCCGCCCCTTCATCCCGCCGACCGCCATTGACGAAGCGTGAGGTGCCGACCCATGCAACCGGAATTGACGTATAAGAAAGTTGAATCTGAAACCGGAGCAGCCCTTCGAACACACTCACCCGGGGGACTTGCCATGAAACGCTGCGTTGCCTTGCTCGTCCTCGACGCCGACGGCAACACCGGCACAATTATCCGGATACCAGTCAATCAAATCATTAAACCTGAATGACGGATCGAACGATCGCTGACAATACCGCTGCATAACAACACAAGGGGAACACAGTCATGTTGCACCGCGTCTTGACCTTCTGCGCCACGCTCGCCCTGCTTTTCAATGCTGCCTCTGGCAGTGCGGCGCAAGACCAACCGCCCCCCGTCGGCTTCGACGTACTCGACAATCTCACACTCCTCCCGCTGCTCAAAGACGGCGTCCTCTGCCTCCAGCACTCGAGCTACGACCGCACCGGCGGAAACGACGACGGCTTCTCCGGCACGTACACCGCGCTCAGGCGAACGGACTCAGGCGAGTTCGTCATCTTCGACGCCGAGGGGCCCGGATGCATCTACCGCCTTTGGAGCGCGCTCCCGCCCGAAGGAGGCGTCAAGTTCTACTTCGACGACGAGACCGAACCCCGCGTAAGCGGCAATTTCCGCGAAATGTTCCAGGACAAGGTTCCGCCGTTCGCCGCCCCGCTCACGGGCCAATCGAGCGGCGGCTGGTACAGCTACCACCCCATCCCCTTCGCCAAACGCTGTGTCATTGTCTCCGAACAGAAAACCGGCTTCCTTGCCATCGCCTACCACACATACCCGCCGGGAACCAAAGTCGAGACCTTCACGCCCGAGCTCACGCCCAGGCAGCAGACGCAGTACGACGCCATCCAGCAGCATTTCGCCGACCCATCCGTCCGCGAACTCGAAAGCAATCTCGACCTGAACTGGGTCGAGGTCCCCGCCGACGACGACGAATTCGAGCTCGCCAGCCTCCGCGGTCCCGCAACGATAGACCGCCTTCACATGAAGCTGAAAGCAGACTGGCCCGAGTTGTGGCAGCAGGACCACACGTTCCGCAAGGTCGTGATTCGCGTCTATTGGGACGGCGACCCGAAGCCCGCGATCGAATGTCCGATCGGCGAACTCTTCGGCACCGGCTTCGGCGAAACCCATTGGAACCACAAAACGCGAAAGACCGAGCTCACCAAGTATGCCGCCGTGCCCTTCGGCATGACGGATGAGTTCGCCTATTTCAGTCTGCCGATGCCGTTTAGAAAGTCGGCCCGCATTACCGTCGAGAACGGAACCGGCACCGCCCAGAACCTCGGGTGGGCCGTTGAACTCAGGAAAGGACGGGTCCCGCGCAATGCGGCTTATCTGCACGTCCAGTGGCGCAACTACTACGCCGAGTATGGCAAGCACGTCCCGATCCTCGAAACCACCGGCCGCGGCCACTTCGTCGGCACGGTGCTCAGCATGCAGAGCCCCTACTGGCTCCGCTATCTCGAGGGCGACGAGAAGATCTACGTTGACGGCGAAGACCGCCCCAGCATCCACGGCACCGGCACGGAAGATTACTTCAACTGCGGCTGGTATTTCGCCAAGGGGCCTGTCTCAAAGCCCTTCCACGGCATCACGGCCATGATGGACATGCAGAGCAGGACCAGCTCGTATCGCATGCACGTCCCCGATTGTGTCCCCTTTACGAAAAGCATTAAAGTGGAAATCGAGCACGGCGAGTCGAACAACATCCCCTTCGTCAATTATGCCATAGTCGCGTACTGGTATCAGGACTCGACCTCGCACGACATCAAGTGGAAGCTCCCTCCGGCCAGGGAGCTTCGCTTCCCGATAGCGATCGCCGCCAATCCCGGCTTGGGCACCTGGTACGAGAACGAGAAATGGACCGCCTTCACCGACCTGCTCCCGACCCTCGAAGTCACAGGGGGATTGCAGGCCGGCGGCGGCACGGTAGCCGTCGTCAAGTACAACGAGCTCAACGAGCGATGGGACGGCCCCGACCGGCTTCTCGTCACCAGCGACAAACCGGGCGCGTTCGTCAGTTGGCAGGTCGGCGCGCCGCGCGACGATCTCTACACGTTCGACCTCGTCGCGCCGCGCGGAAAGCAATTCGGCATCGCGGAGGTGTACGTGGACGGACAGCCCACCGGCTGCACGGTCGATATGTACGACCCCAATTTCTGGCAGCACATGTACCAGGGCATCGGACCGTTCTTTATGGAGCGCGGCCAGCGGCGCCTCGAGCTTCGCGTCGTCGGCAAGAATGAACAGGCCGAAGGATACAACCTCGCCCCCGGCTCCTACATCATGCGCACCGGCGGCCCCTGGCCCAAGGAATGGAACGTCGTCGGCCCGTTCCCCGTCGGCAACGACATGGGCTATTCGACGGCCTACCCGCCCGAGAAGGGCGTCGACCTGAATGCGACGTACACCGGGCTCGAGGGAAAGCAAATCGGCTGGAAGACACTCACCGCCGTAACCACGCTTTCGCTCACCGGCCCCACCAGGATCGCGCCCTGGGAAAACGTCCTCGCCTACTGTCATCTCTACATCAAAAGCCCGGACGACCGCGACGCCAAAGCCTTCCTCAGTGTCGACGACGCCGGCAAGCTTTTCGTCAACGGCGAACTGCTCTGGGCCGTCCCCGGCGGGCACGCGATCATCATTGATCAATACGAAATCCCCATGAAGCTCAAGGCCGGCTGGAACGAAGTGCTGATCAAAGTCGGCCAGGGCGGCGGCAACTGGGGCGTTGCATTCCGAATGTACGACCCCAAGGGCGAACTGACCTATTCCACGACAAAAGAAGAAACCGAATAGTTTGACCTCACAACCCGGATCCGATAGAGGTATCACACGATGATACACATGAAATCTCTTGTCGCTGCGATCTTCCCACGCGAGAAGGCCCCGCTCTACCTGATGGCTCTCGTCATCCTCCTCGCCTCGACGAGCTCCTTCGCTGCCGCCGAGGAACCCCCGCCTCCCGACAAACCCGACCTCGACGTCACCTACATCTCGCAGCGTCCCCTCTACCACGGCTACTGGATGGCCTATCCCGACGACGTCCCCACCTTCTGGGTCCCCGACCCCGACGCCCCCGACGGCAAGCGCACCGTCACCAAGGAAGAGTTCCAGCGCCTCGTCAAGGTCTGGCCCGCCGAGGGAGACGAAGTCACCTTCACCGCGCACGTCCGCAACAACGGCTTTGCGCCCGCGCCGAGTACGAATTACAGGCTGTATATTGATGATACGGTTGTCGCCACAGGCCCAATCAACCCCCTCGCCGTCGGTGAAGAGCAGAGCATCCCGTACAAGTGGATCTACAAGGAAGGCCGCCACACGATCTCGTGCGAGGTTGACCTCGACAACACGATCGACGAGATTTGCGAAATAAACAACCGCCTCACCGATCCCACCTACGGCATCGGCCTCACCATCCGCGCCTGGGACGAGGACAACTACACCGGATTCCGCAGCACGCCCAACCTCTGGGGCTCGTACTCGTTCGAGGATTGGTGCCAGGCCCATATCCAGGAATGGCGCAGGGCCTTTCGCGAAGCCATCTACCCCGCCACCCCGGAGGGCGTCCTCCAGGGCATCCGCTTCGACGGCATCTACACCTCCCTCGACGATCCCGCGATCATCGAACTGCGCGAAGCCCTGCGGGATTCCATCAAGCGGTTCGGCAGGAAGTACGTCCCCGACCCGAAGTCCTGGCTCGAGAGCGAATCCTGCTCGTGGCGCATCCGCTGGCGGCTCGAAGACATTCCCAACTACGCCAAGAGAATCGACCGCGGCCTCATCCACGAGCTCTGCCACCAGTGCGGCATCATTGACCTCTACCAGATCGGCATGCACCTCAAAGGCAACCTCGTCACCGACCCGAACGGCCACTTCATCTGGGTCGCCATGGGCTGCTACAACCAATTCTGCGACCTCATGGCCGTTTACGGCGAAAACCCAGACGCCCTCCCCCAACGCGGCCTCTTCCGCGAACACACCGCCGCCGCCTTCAACAGCGAGATCGGCAAGCCGCGCTGGGGCTTCGGCCTCCACCTCTTCGACGTCCCCGAGCACAATGTCCTCAAGATACTCGATAATCGCGGCGACCCGATCCCCAACGCCCAAATCAAGCTCTACCAGCAGGAAATCAACAAGCGCGTCGTCGGCAAAATCCCCCCAAAAATTGGCCGCACCGACGCCAACGGCGAGTGGGACATGGGCCACAGCCCCATCGACAAGATCCACGTCGTCGCCACCAACGGCGTCATGCTCTTCGAAATCCAGGCCTACGACCAGTGGGAGCACCACTGCCTCGTCATTACCGAATTAAATGTCGCCTACTGGCGCGGCGACCGCGAACGCCACGTCTACACGATGCAGACCGGCATCGCACCGCCCGGCTCAGTGCCCGCACCGGGTGACCTCACCCTCGAACCCCTCACCCCCATCAGGGCGCGTCTCACCTGGCACTATCCCGACGACGTCCGCAACGTCCAGAAATTCGTCGTCATGAAACGCAAGGACCACATCGGCACCGTCTACAACCCCCCCTTCCAGGACATCGTCGCCGAGACCTGGGCCAACGAGCGCTCCGTCGACGTGGACGTCAAGGCTGCGCGCCGCGACCTCTTCACTATCGTCGCCCTGGATCAGAGTGGCAACCGAAGCGGTTATTCCAATATAGCCGTATATCCCGCCGACGAAATCCTCCCGCAGGTGGACCGCGTCTTCGGCGTCGCCCGCACCCCCGACGGCTCCATTTATGTATTAAATACGGACATCGCCACCCTCTTCGGCCTCACGTCGAAGGGCGCGCGCCTCAGCTTTGCCGATAGCATCCGCTTCGACGCCCCCGAAACGGTCGCCTGCCTCGCTTCCGATAGCAGGGGCATACTCTACATTCCCAACCCGAAGGGCAATTACATCTACCGCGTCGATCCCAGGAAGGAAAAGCGCCTGGACAATCTCAAATGCGACGCATTCGAAAAACCCCGCGGAATCGCCGTCGGCCCGAAGCAAAACCTGTATGTAACCGACATGGGCAACAAGCAGGTCCACGTCATCACGCGAAAAGGCAAGCTCCTTGGCTCCTTGGGCGGCCCCGACACGTTCACCGCGCCACGAAACATCTACGTGGACGGCAAAGGCCTTATCTACGTCGTTGACTGCGCCAAGGAGGGCGCCGAATTCCGCAAAGCACCGGCCGCGATTCGCGTCTTCAAAAAGACCTCGGCCCGCGGCTGGCAATGCGAGCCCGCACTCACGATTGACGGCTTGTTCTGGATCGAGTGCGTCATGGCCGACGAGCAGGGCCGCATCTACGCCGGCGGCTCCGGCGGCATTCACGTCTTCGACGCCGCCGGCGAGCGCATCGCCCAGTGGCGCAGCAAGCCCTACGGCACCCCCGCCGGCGCCGAGCTCGTCGGTGGCCTCGCGTGGGACGCCAACGGCGACCTCCTCGTCACACAGGGCTTCACCATTCGCCAGCTCATCCGCGTCACCCGCGACGAGATCTTCGCGGAAAAGAAGCCGTAACGCACCCGCCGAGGAAGGGCCATGCTGACCGAACGCGAAAACATGCTCCGATGCATTGACTTCAAGGGCCCCGAGTGGATCCCCACCAGCGTCGGCATCTCGCCCGCCACCTGGCACACGTACCGCGAAGAGCTCGAACGCATCCTCGTCCGCCACCCGTTCGCCGTCGGCGCCTACGAGCCCGGCAGCGTGGACTTCGACGACTTCCCGCCCGTCTACCGCGAGGGCGAGCGTTTTACCGACGAGTGGGGCTCCGTCTGGGGAAACGCCCAGGGCGGCCTCGAGGGCGTCGTCGTCGAGCACCCCCTCGCCGACTGGGACGCCTTCGATTCATTCGTCCCGCCCGACCCCCTCACCCACCACGAGCGCGGCGAACGCGAGCCGTGGGAAAAGACCGCCGCCAACCTTGCCGCCACCCGCCGCCGCGAGCAGCCCGTCTGGCTCTGGGTGGACCGCTTCTACGAACGCCTCCACTTCCTCCGAGGCTACGAAAACCTCATGGTGGACTTCATGACCGGCGAGCCGAAGCTCGACGCCCTTATCGAGATGGTCCTCGACCACAACCTCCGCCTCGTCGAGAAACTTGGCGAGTTCAACCCCGACATCATCGGCTTCGGCGACGACCTCGGCACCCAGACCGCCCTCATGATAAGCCCCAAGATCTTCAACAAATACCTCGCCCCCGGCTACACGCGCATGTTCCAGGCCGCCAAGAAATGCGGCGCCCGCGTCTTCCTCCACTCCGACGGCTGCATCCTCGAGGCCATCCCCGCGCTCATTGACTGCGGCCTCGACATCATCAACCCCCAGATCGCCGCCAACACGCTCGACGGCATCGCCCGCGTCATCAAGGGCCGGCTCGCCATCCACCTCGACCTCGACCGCCAGCACGTCCTGCCCTTCGGCACCCCGCGCCAGGTCCGCGCCCACATCATCGAAGCGGCCACAAAACTCGGCGACCCGAGCGGCGGCCTCAGCCTCCAAGCCGAGTTCCAGCCCACCGTCCCCCTCTCCAACATCGAGGCCGCCCTCCAAACCTTCGACGAGATCATGGTCCGCGGCGGCGGCTGACCGTGCCGTGCTCGGCCTCGGCGCCCACCCCTCGGGCGCCAGCCCTCAGCCCTTGACCCGCAACAGCCCCACTTCGTAGGCTGTTCTGTCCCCTGCGCCCGAACCTCACCGGGACCCGAAACATGATCGGCATCACAAAACTCCTCTGCGGCACCCGGCACTGGGGCGACCGCATCCGCTACGACGGCGCGCCCCGCGACCCCCTCGAGCGCCGACCCGTCGTTGTCTGGACCATGACCCGCCGCTGCAACCTCCGTTGCATCCACTGCTACTCCGACTCGCGCGACCAGATGTACCCCGGCGAGCTCGACGACGCGGCCGCCCGCCGCATGATCGCCGACCTCGCCGCCTTCGGCTGCCCCGTGCTGCTCTTCAGCGGCGGCGAGCCCCTGATGCACCCGCGCCTCTTCGACTACATCGCCCTCGCCAAGTCGAGCGGCCTCCGCCCCGTTGTCAGCACCAACGGCACCCTCATCACCCACGACGTCGCCAAGCGTCTCGTCGAGAGCGGCGCCGCCTACGTCGGCATCAGCCTCGACGGCATCGAAGCCGTCAACGACCGCTTCCGAGGCGTCAAGGGCGCCTTCAAGCAGGCCCTCGACGGCTTCCACGCCTGCCTCAAGCACGGCCAGAAAGTGGGCCTGCGCCTGACGCTGACGAAGCGCAACGTCGCCGACCTCCCCAAGATCTTCGACCTCATCGAGCGCGAGGGCATCAACCGCGCCTGCTTCTACCACCTCGCCTACGCCGGCCGCGGCGCCCGCCTCCGCGACGTGGACGTTACCCACGCCGAGTCCCGCGCCGCCGTCGAGCTCATCATCGAGCGCGCCCGCGCCAACCCCGACCGCGAGGTCCTCACCGTCGACAACCACGCCGACGCCCCCTTCCTGCTGATGAAAATGCGCACCGAGCAGCACCCCCGTGCCGACGAGGTCTACCGCCTCCTCCGCCACAACGGCGGCAACCAGAGCGGCATCGCCATCGCCTCCGTGGACAACCTCGGCCACGTCCACGCCGACCAGTTCCTCTGGGACTTCGCCTTCGGCAACGTCGCCGAGCGCCCCTTCGGCGAGATCTGGAGTGACACCTCCCAAAAAATCCTCGCCGGCCTCAAGGACCGCGGCCCACTCATCAAAGGCCGATGCGCCCCCTCGTCCTGCCGCTGGTTCGACATCTGCAACGCCAACCTCCGCGCCCGCGCCTACGCCGTCACCGGCGACCTCTGGCAGTCCGACCCCGCCTGCTACCTCACCGACGACGAAATCGCCCCCTGACTGCGCGTCTCTGCGTTCTCCGCGTTCTCTGCGGTGATTTCTCTTTCCTATCCCCGCGCCCCAAAGAAACAGGTGACTGCTCCCGGTTCCCCGCGCTATGGTCGAGGCAAGCGATTCCGTACCGGAGGAGGGTCCGCCCGATGAAAACGATCCGATGCCTCGCCGTCGTCGTCCTTATCACCGTGCTCGCGGGCTGCACCGGCCGCAAGGCCCCCGAGCCCACACGCGACTCCGGCCCCGTCGAGGAAAACTTCGTCCTGCTCAACCAGCGCCTCGCCCCCGACGAAGGCACCTGGGAAAGCCCCGTCGAGGAAATCGGCCGCGCCACCCGCGAGCCATGGAGCGCCTCCACCACCCAGAACGCCGTGGACGGCGAGCCCCTCGACGCCGAAACCGCCACCCTCGTCGGCGAGGTCGTTGACCTGAGCATCTACATCCAGACCGGCGCCCACGGCAAAGCCTACAAGAAACACATGGAGCAGTCCGCCCGCAACGGCGGCCCCATCGGCCTGCTCACCGGCGACGGCAGGTGCTACCTGCTGCTGGCCGAGGAGTACGCCGCCCGCACCGCCGGCCGCACCGAGCTCCGCGACATCCTCCTCGACCGCCTCGGCGACATCGTCAAAGTCACCGGCACCGCCATCCAAACCGGCGGCATCCCCGCCCTCTACATCCCCGGCTTCACCACGGAGTGAACGCCGTGGAGCCCAGGACCCTCGAGGACCGCGCCCGGTTGGCCCTCAACTGCCTCGCGCGCAACACCGACCCCGACTGGCACCGCCTGCCCTACTTCTGGACCCGGCTCAAGCCCTCGCCGCCCGTCGCCAGCCACGGCATCGGCCCGTTCGACTTCGGCGACATCGCCGGCCGCTGGATAGACGCGCTGACCCTCGCCCGCCACATGACCGGCAGCGACGAGGCCGCCGAGACCGAGGACATCCTGCGCCACTCCTTCCTCACCCTCCTCGACGACAACGACGGCCTCTGCTACAGCGAGAAAACGTCGTGGTGCCCGCGCGAGGTCGAGATCGGCTGCGAGCGCGGCGCCCTGCTCGCGCTCGTGACCTGGTTCCTCGAGAGCGGCGACGACTACATCGCCTGGCTGACCGAGCGGCTGATCCGAGGGCTCCTTTCGATTGCCACGATCGAGGGCGACACCCTGCGCTTCCCCCACAGGATCTACCGTCGCGGCCGGTGGGTCACCTCGAGCGGTCCGGGCGAGCCGGCCTACGAGGGCTTCATCCTGACGCCCGTCGTGCGCTTCTACGAGGCCACCGGCAGCCGCGACGCCCAGCGCTTCGCACGCCTCTTCGCCAACCACATCATCAGCGACCGCACCGCCTTCGGCGAGGACGGCAGCTTCACCGGCCACACGCACACACGCATGGGCACGGCGGCGGCCCTGATGCGCGCCGGCCTTGTGCTGGGCGACGAGCGCTACTTCGACTTCGGCCGCCGCATCTACCAGTGGTCCCGCTCCATCACCGCCGCCACCGGCTGGATGCCCGAGTTCCTCGGCCGCCATCCGCTGCACGACGAAGGCTGCGAGACCTGCACGCTGTCCGACGCCCTCGACTGCGCCCTGCTGCTGGCCCAGGCCGGCCACGACGAGTGCTGGGACCACGCCGAGCGCCTCGTCCGCAACCAGCTCGTCGAGAACCAGCTCACCGACACCCGCTGGATCGCCGCCGCCAAGCGCCGCCTCCGCCTCCCGCCCAGGGGCCGGCGCAAGGCGAACACCCGCAAAGCCACCTACGACGACGTCGCCGCCCGCGTCAAAGGCGGCTTCGCCGGTTGGGCCGCGCCCAACGACTGGATCGGCGGCTCATCGCGCAAGCACTGGGACATGATGCACTGCTGCTCGCCCGCAGGCGCGCGCGCCCTGTTCCTCGCCTGGAGCCACACCATCACCGAGCGCGACGGCACGGTCTCCATCAACCTGCACCTCGACCGCGACGCCCGCGCCGGCGAGCTCCGCAGCCACCGCCCCTGGCAGGGCAAGCTCGTCTTCAGCCTCGCCCGCAAGCGCAAGCTCCGCATCCGTCTCCCGGCGTGGCTCGCCGACGCACGCCAGATCAAGGCCTACGTCAACGCACGGCGTGTCACGCCGAAACGCCGTGGCCGCTGGCTCGCCTTCGACCGCCTCGCCGCCGCAGACGTCGTCTCCGTCAACTACCCGATGGAAGCACGTCAGGGGTGGGAAGTCATCGGCGGCAACACCTACCGCCTCAAGTGGAAGGGCGACACCGTCGTCGCCATCGAGCCGCCCGGCGAGCTCAGGCCCCTCTACCAACGCAGCCGCTTCGAGAAGCGCGCCGCCCCGGCCGCCCCGCCCAGGCTGCACCGGCCGAGACGCGACCTCGTCTGGTGAAAAACAGGGACAATCCTACATGAGCCTTCGGCTCACCCCCAGAGTATGAAGAATACCGCAGCATTTGAAACTCTCATGCCGTAGCGGGACACTATTTTCGAGGCAGTCACCTGTTCTTCTGTAGACGCCCTGCAGACGCCCTGCAGACGCCCTGCAGACGCCCTGCAGACGCCCTGCAAACGCTGGGCGCGTTCACCCTGGCCCTAACAGGCTGTTGAAAAACGAGCCCCGCTCGGATCGTAGCACCATGAGGGCCGTAGGCCCGGCAGGCGGTAGCCTGGGGCGTGAGGGCCTGTTGAAAAAGTCCGCCTTTGCTCTTCGCAGCTTTGCCCCGAAGGGGCTGCATAGAACAGCCCAGGGTAAGCGAAGCGCCACCCTGGGTACAAACGCCGCAACAAACCGAAGCATAGCCTGAAGGGCTTACATAAACGGAGTTCTTCAACAGGCCCGTAAGCCCCAGGTTCACGACGAGAAAACACACAATCCGAGCCCCGGAGGGGCGGCAGAAGCATCTGCA
>Ga0180432_10009327_pt1 | contig 11987 bp, 12 predicted proteins | sample SS_ome_10_FD_132414 | JGI IMG/M metagenome (GOLD analysis project Ga0180432, IMG submission 132414) | Hypersaline lake sediment archaeal communities from the Salton Sea, California, USA - SS_1_MS_2 metaG | ecosystem: Environmental > Aquatic > Non-marine Saline and Alkaline > Hypersaline >...
CCTTCGTCGTTGCGATGAGTAAAATGACAAGCAATGGGATGATTCGTTTGAAAAACAATGTCAGTGGATGGTTTGTTTTGGGTTTAGGTCAGATCATGTCCAAGGGATCGATATCAATGCTTATACGGACATTTTTGTGTAAAGATTCATAGAGCCGGGATTGCAGCAGTGCGCGCAGCAGGTGGCGCAGCTGCGAGCCGTTCGGATCATGGTCTTTGCGCGATTTCAGAATCAGCAGGAAGCGAAAGCGGTTTTTGATCCGCGCGATTGGAGCCTCCGAGGGACCCAGGATCTGAATCTGCTTGTGCCGGCGCCGGAGAAATGTATACACCGATTGAGCCGCTTCCCGGGCGCGGCTCTGCTTCAGGTCGCTGATCAGAATCAGGGCCATGCGGCTGAACGGCGGGTAGTTGAGCGGATTGCGCTCGCTGAGTTCGGTATTCGTAAATTTGCTGAGGTTTTGCTGCAGGGCCAACCGGATGGTCAGGTCGTCGGGATTGAAGGTCTGCACGATGACCTGCCCCTGCTCTTTCCCTCGGCCGGTGCGGCCGGCGACCTGGTAGAGCAGATGAAAGACCCGCTCACGGGCCCGGAAATCGGGCATGAAGAGACCGATGTCGGCGTTTAATATACCTACCAGTGTAATGTTGGGAAAGTCGAGTCCCTTGGCGATCATCTGGGTGCCCAGCAGGATGTCGATTTCACCTTCCCCGAACTGGCGCATGACCGTTGGCAGGTAGCCACGTTTCTGGACCATGTCCATATCGAGGCGCCGGATCTCGGCATCGGGAAAGAGTTCGCTGACCTGCGATTCGATCCGCTGGGTGCCATAGCCCGGAAAGAGAAAGCGGTTGTTGCCGCAACGTGGGCACTGAGCCGGGGGTATGCTCTCCGTGTTACAATAGTGACACAGGAGCCGGTTGGTTTTTTTGTGATAGGTAAAGCTGATGTCACAGTTGGGGCAGGAGGGCACGTAGCCGCAATCGCCGCAGAGCAGAAAGTTGGAATATCCGCGCCGGTTCAGCAGCAGCAGGATCTGCTCCCTGCGGTCGAGTTTTTCGCGGATTTTGGTGGTCAGCAGTTCGGAGAGCGGATTATCAATGCTGCTGGCCTTCTGCCACTCTTTTTTCATATCGACCAGGTGGATTTGCGGGTGGGGAGCTTCGGAATAGCGCCGGTGCAGCTGCAGTCGTTCGATTTTCTGCGTGGCGGCGTTGTAGACACTCTCGAGGCTGGGCGTGGCCGAGCCCAGTACGACGGTGGCCTGACTACATTGGGCCCGTAACAGGGCGGCATCGCGGGCGTGATAGCGCGGTTCGTTACCGCGCTGCTTGAAAGAGGAATCCTGTTCTTCGTCGACGATGATCAGGCCGAGGGATGGCAGGGGCAGGAAGAGGGCGCTGCGGGCTCCGATCACGATCTGGGAATCGCCATTGCGAATCCCGTTCCAGATATGGGAGCGCTGGGCGGGGCTCAGCTGGCTGTGCCAGATGGTGATCTTTTCCTGAAATTCGCCCCGGAAGCGGCTGGCCAGATGCGTCGTCAGGGTGATCTCAGGGACGAGAATGATGGCGGTTTTGCCGATTTCGAGGGCGGTATGAATCAGGCGGATGTAGACTTCCGTTTTGCCGCTGCCGGTGACGCCCTGCAGCAGGTAGGCGTTGTATTTGGCGTTACGGATCGAAACGGCGATCGCTTCATATGCTTCTTTTTGCTCGTCGGTGAGAGTCACCGTTTTGCGGCGCTGCGCGAAGTCACTCCAAAGCCGTGCGGTCGTGACATCCGCTTCACGAATGCGAATCCAGCCGCGCTTCAGCAGGGCTTCGACCGCCGAGCGGGAGATATCCCGCCGGCCGGAAATTTGCAATCCCGCCGAAAGCTGCTGCAGTTTTTGCATGATTTCCCATTGCCGCGGGGCGCGCTTTTGCAGGGCCTCGATTTGGGTGGCTGCGGCCGGATGGTCCGGGTTCAGCTCGGCATAGCGGATAAACGTGCCGCCGGGTTTGGGCCTGGCGAAATCCACGCTTTCCTCAATCAGCGCCAGCCGTTTGAGGGCCGGGATAGCGGCGTTGCAAAGATCCCGGGAAAACGATCTTCTGATTTTACTGAGCAGAACGGCTTCCGCTTTGCGAATCGCCGCATAGAGCTCACGATAGGGGGCCGGTACCTGGTCGGGATTCCCCTCCGGATTCGGCGCGAGCATGCGCTTTTGCTGCAGCTGGTATTCACGCGGAATGGCCGCCGCCAGGACCTTCCCCAGGGGCGCCAGGTAGTAGGCCGCCAGACGCTTGAGGAATTGGAACATGTCCACCGGGATCACCGGCTGACTGTCTACGAGCTCGGTGACCGTTTGAATGCGGATCTGGTCAGGCGGCTGAACACCGACGGCGCTGATGAAAGCGACCGTAGGTTTCCCGCGCAAGGTGACGATGACCCGCTGACCGGGCTGCAGAACCTGCCCTGCATCGCAATCAATACGATAGCTGAATTCCCGTCGTAAAGCAGACGGGAATACGACATTGACATATTGATGTTCGCGGGAATCCACGCTTGAATTTACGATTATCGCCATCCAAATGCAGTACGATTTTCAGCGGGAGTCACATCGGCAACAAAGCCGGGCGCTCCAATAGAAAAGACGAAATGGGTACCCATTTCGTCTTAGAGATGGATGCTTGGAAACGGTTTGCTTAGGACTTAATGACCCAGAGCTTCACCGAAGCCGAGATTTCGGGATGGAGTTTGATCGGAATTTCGAAGATTCCGAGCGCTTTAATCGGCTCCTCCAGCTGAATCTGACGCTTATCGACCTCGTAGCCCTTTTCCTGTAGCTGCTCGGCAATGATCTGGGAAGTGACGGCCCCGAAGACGCGGTCTTCTTCACCGACCTGTACCGGAACGGTCAGCGACAGGGTTTTTATTTTTTCGGCCAGTTCGCGTGATTTCAGGAGAGCGCGATCCTGTTTGAGGGTTCGTAGGCGGGCTTCCTCCTGGAAGCGCTTTATATTGTTGGGTGTGGCCTTGAGCGCGATACCGCGCGGAATCAGGTAGTTCCGGGCGTAACCGTCCTTTACCTCAAACTCTTCCCCGGCCTTCCCGAGATTTTCATAATCCTGGATAAGTATGACTTGCACGTGTACCTCCTTTTATGGTATCGTCGTCGATCGTTGTTGGGCTCTAGTTCTGGGTGACATCATACGTATAGGGAAGGAGAGCAATATTGCGGGCCCGCTTGATGGCTCTGGTCAGCTCGCGCTGATGACGGGCGCAGGTGCCGGTAATGCGGCTCGGTATGATTTTTCCCTGCTCAGTGATGAAACGACGTAAGGTCTTATAATTTTTATAATCGATTTCCTCGCGGGAATTCTCACAAAATTTACAAATTTTTCGTCTGCTTAGAATCGCCATGATGATCCTTTCTATGATTGTTCTTCATAATTTGATTATGCACATTTTCTGTTTTTGCAGTCTTGCGACCGGCGTTAGGCCTGCTTTGCATCCTCTTCGACTTCCGGCTTACTTTTCAGTCGGGCTACCAGACTGGCAATGATGTCCGTAGAGAGCTTGAGCCAGTTTTCCAGTTCACGGACCAGACCGTGATTCTGTGACTCAAACTGAATGAGCACGTAAATACCGTATTTGTGGTTTTCGATGGGATAGGCAAGACGCTTTTTGCCCCATTCATCAATATTGAGGATGGTCCCTTCGTTGCGGCTGATTTCCTTTTTAACAGCGTCAATAACCTGTGTCAATTTTGCGTGCTCGAAATTCGGATTCACGACAAATAGAGTTTCGTAATACCTCACAAGTTTGACTCCTTATTTTGCATTGTTTTTTCCATATTATAATAGCGGGGCAATCACGAGGGATACCACCGACATCAGTTTGATTAAAATATTCAGAGACGGGCCGGCCGTATCCTTGAAGGGATCGCCGACGGTGTCCCCGGTCACTGCGGCCTTATGGGAGTCACTGCCCTTGCCACCCAGATGACCGGATTCGATATATTTTTTGGCATTGTCCCAGGCACCCCCGGAGTTGGCCATAAAGATTGCCATGAGAACGCCCGTAACGGTCACCCCGGCCAGCAAGCCACCCAGCATCTCCTTGTTAATGAAGCCGAGTACCGGTGGAATGACGACGGCAAGAGTGCCGGGCAAAATCATTTTTTTGATGGCGGCCGCGGTCGAGATATCCACACAGCGGGAGTAATCGGCGCTGGCCTTGCCCTGCATAAGACCCTTGATTTCGCGGAACTGGCGGCGTACCTCTTTGATCATTTCGAAGGCGGCTTCACCGACTGCGCGCATCGAGAGGCTGCTGAAGAGAAAAGGCAGCATTGCGCCCATTAGCAGACCGGCGATAACGTAGGGGTTGGCGAGATTGATAGTCTCGATGCCCGCCGAAGCCTGAAAAGCTGCAAAGAGCGCCAGGGCTGTCAGCGCCGCCGACCCGATGGCAAAGCCCTTACCGATTGCTGCGGTTGTATTGCCGACGGCATCCAGTTTATCGGTGCGCTTGCGGACCGAACGCGGCAGTTCGGCCATCTCGGCAATTCCCCCGGCGTTGTCTGCCACGGGGCCGTAGGCGTCGATCGCCAGCTGGATACCCGTGGTGGAGAGCATGCCCAGGGCGGCAATGGCGACGCCGTAGAGCCCGGCCAGGGCGTAGGCCGCCATGATCGCGGCGGCAATAAAGAGTACCGGAAGCATTGTGGAAAGCATGCCCAGGCTGAGCCCCGCGATGATATTGGTCGCGGTTCCGGTCTGCGACTGAGCGGCAATCCACTGGGTCGGCTTACGTCCCTCGGATGTATAGTATTCTGTGATGAATCCGACTGCGAGTCCGGCCAGCAATCCGGCGACCACAGCGGCAAAAACACCGTTGGGCCGGATGGCAGCCAGATCGCCAGGGATAAACAGATGCACCGTGGGCAGCAGCAGGATAACCATCAGGAAATCGGCTGCAAAAGTTCCCCGGTTCAGCGCTTTCTGGGGGTTGCCACCCTCTTTGGTGCGCACCAGGACCGTGCCGATCAGCGAACAGAAGACCCCGATGGCGGCGATTGCCAGCGGCAGCAAAACCAGATTCAGGTGGTAAACTGCGCCCAGTACCATGGTTCCGATAATGGAACCGATATAGCTCTCGAAAAGATCGGCTCCCATGCCGGCGACATCGCCCACATTGTCCCCGACATTGTCGGCAATCGTGGCCGGATTGCGAGGATCGTCTTCCGGGATACCGGCTTCGACTTTACCGACCAGGTCGGCACCCACATCGGCGGCTTTGGTATAGATACCGCCCCCGACACGTGCGAAGAGCGCCACCGAGCTGGCGCCGAAACTGAAGCCGCTCAGAACCGGTAAGACCAGATTTTGGAGGGGCTGAGCCTCCGTTCCGAAAGCTGTGCTATAAATCAGAAACAGGCTGCTGAGACCGATAATCGCCAGCCCGACGACGCTCATCCCCATGACCGAACCGCTCGAGAAGGCGACCTTGAGGGCCGGATTGAGCCCCTTGATGGCGGCCTGGGTAGTCCGTACGTTGGCGGAAGTGGCGGTCCGCATACCAATAAAGCCGGCCAGTCCCGAGCAGAAAGCACCGATAAGAAAGGAGAGCGCCACAAGACGATTATAGCCCCGGTTGGCAAAAAGCAACAGCAGGCTGATCGAGAGCAGGAACAGTAGCAGAACCCGGTATTCGCGCGAAAGAAAGGCCATGGCACCTTCGCGAATATGTTTTGCGATGGTCACCATTTTCTCATTCCCGCTGGGCTGTTTATCGACCCATCTTGATTTCAAAACGGCGAACACGATCGCGACGATGCCCGCGCCAATCGCTGCCCAAACCCAATGGATCGAAATATTCCTGCTCATTGTAAGATGCCTTCCGCTTGGATGTCGTTTGGAATTTCGAGTCGATTGTAGTGATTCATGACGGCGTCGATGTCGCTCCGAAGCCAATCCCGCAGTGCTTTTCCGCAGACCTGCATCACCTCTTCCACCCGGCGAAATTCCCGCTCGCTGAATCTTTCCAGAACGTAGTCTTCCGCTGGCATACCGGCGGTTTGCGGGCCGATTCCCAATCGGATGCGCGCAAACTCATTGCTGCCCAGGCGATCGATAATCGACTGGATTCCCTTGTGTCCGCCGGCGGAGCCTTGGGAGCGGATGCGCATGCGTCCCAGTGGCAGATCGATATCGTCATAAATAACGATCATGTCGGCCGGGAATACCACAAAATCCCGCAGGGCTTTGCGCACGGCAATACCGCTCTCGTTCATATAGGTCATTGGTTTGCAGAGGCGAACAAGCGGCAGGTCCGGTGACCAACTCTGCGGCTCGGTATAATGCAGAATTTTCTTGGCGGTTTGCCAATTCAGATTCTGTTCCTGAACTACGGAGTCGACCACCAGAAATCCGAAATTGTGACGGGTCTGTTCGTACTTCGCACCCGGATTCCCGAGTCCGATAATCAGCTTGCTCTGTGACCGTTGTTCGCCAGACATGAATTTCGATGCTATGGCAGGCATTGCGGTAGATCGCAATTGCGCTGTTATTCCTCGCTTTCTTCCTCTTCTTCGGTCTCTTCGCCCTCTTCACCTTCGGCGAGTTCTTCCTCTTCCTCAGCCTCTTCTTCCTCTTTGGCGCCCGTCGCCAATACGACGGAAACGATAGCGGCAGAGTGCGTCGTAAGAATTTCGGCATTCTCGATCTCAAGGTCGGCGACACTGATGGAATCATTCAGACCGAGCTCACTGACATCGATGGTGATATCTTCAGGAATATTAGCAACCTGGCACTTAACCTCGATTTCCCACAGGTGCTGCTCGAGTACACCGCCAAAAGTCTTGACACCAACGGCTTCACCCTTGACATGAATCGGTACCTTGATATGAATGGTTTCAGTCAGGTTGACGCCCATGAAATCGATGTGTTGAATGGCATCGGTAACCGGATGGTATTGCACGTCCTTGATGACGCATTTGTGGCGTTTTTTACCGATCTGCAGATCCAGGATACGGGCGCTGGACTGCATCGCAGTCCGGAAAGCTTTCTGATCGATGATCAGGGCCACCGGCTTCTGCTGGTGAAAATAGTAGATCGCCGGTATCTTTCCATCCCGGCGCAGCTGCTTGGTCTGGGCCTTGGAAAGATCCGTACGTAGTTCGGATGATAGTTTGATTTCGGTCATATAGAAACTCCTTTGGTATTAAAACTCGAAAAGTGAACTGATCGATTCTTCGCGATGGATGCGTTTGATAGCTTCAGCAAACAGAGAAGCCGCGGATATGACCTGCAACTTCGGAAACTGCTGTGGGGTCATCTGCGGAAGGCTGTTAGAAACGATGATGCGATCGATCGGTGCATCCATCAGTCTTTCCACACAGGGTCCGGAAAAAAGACCATGAGTTGCCGCAATATTGATGGATTCGAATCCCCTATCTTTAAGCAGCCTGGCGGCTTGGGCCACTGTGCCGCCTGTATCGATGATGTCGTCGACAATCAGGGCGTGTTTGAAGTTGGTGTCACCGATGACATTCATGACCTCGGCTTCATTGGGACGCGGTCGGCGTTTGTCGATAATCGTCAGTGGCAGACCCAGGATTTGGGCATAGGAGCGGGCAAACTTGATGCCGCCGATATCGGGTGCAATAATCGCAAAATCTTTGTCGGTGGTCAATTTGCGAAGCGGTTCGATAAAGATCGATTTGGCATACAGATGGTCGAAAGGAATATTGACGAATCCCTGGATCTGGGTGGAGTGCAGGTCCATGGTCACAATGCGGTCGGCCCCGGCACTGGCTATACAGTCCATAATCAGGCGCGAGGAGATCGGTACCCGGGGCTGGTCTTTGCGATCCTGGCGGGCATAACCGTAGTAGGGGATGACGGCGGTGATGCGCCGTGCGGATGCCCGTCGGGCAGCATCGATAATCAGGAGCAGCTCGAGGATGTTTTCGGCGGGCGCATTGGTCGACTGCACGATAAAGACATCTTCGCCGCGGATATTCTCTTCAAATTTTAACCAGATTTCACCATCGCTGAAATTGCGTATCGATATATTTCCTTTGGAAACGCCCAGGATTTTGACGATTTCGTCTGATAATCCCGGATTGGACCGACCCGAAAAAATGCGCGGTTCTAAACTCATGGCTTCGCCTTTTGTTTACTAAAAGAACTGGCTCGGGGACCAGGACTCGAACCTGGATTCACGGCTCCAAAGGCCGTTGTCCTACCGATTGAACGATCCCCGAATGTTGTATATCTTTACAGAATGGGTAGCGAAAGGAAGGTCTGGTATGCAGCGAAGTAGCTACGAGCCACTTCGGCCGTTTCCTTCTCTTGAAAAATTCCAAACACAGTCGAGCCGCTACCCGACAAACCGGCATGCACGGCACCCTGCGCAAGCAGGGTAGTTTTAATCCGGCCGATTTCTGGATATGCTGGAAAGACAACAGATTCAAATTGGTTTTCAAACAGCTCGTAATGAATCTTGTTCCCTTCAAAAAGGTCATCAAATTTATAGCCATCTTTTCTTTTTGTCAAGTCGAATTGTCGATAGGCCCAGGCGGTCGAAATTGCCACGGCCGGGCAGACCAGCAGAAAAAGGGGCCGGGTGGGCAGCTGCAGGGGCCGCAGAATGTCACCAATACCCTCTACACCTTGTGTTTTACCCCGGATGAAAAAGGGCACATCGCTGCCAATCGTGGCAGCAATTTTCAGGAGTTCGGGCTCGCTCAGCTGCAGTTGCCAGGCCCGGTTCAGAAAGACCAGAACCGCGGCGGCATCGGCGCTGCCACCCCCCAGGCCGGAGCCGAGCGGCACATTCTTTTCGAGATGCATCTGCCACGGCTGGTGATCTGCATAGCGCTTCTCCAGCGCGCGGTAGGCCCGCGTACAGAGATTGCTTTCACCGCAGGGTAAGGCGGCATTGGAGCAGGTCAACTGATAGTTATCTGCAGCTGTGAAGAAGAGGGTGTCGTGGGCATCGATTTCCTGAAAGACGGAGCTGATCCGATGATATCCGTCAGCCCGGCGGCCAGTGATCCGCAGCGCCAGATTGACTTTGGCGTTGGCATGGATTTTAGTGGATTCGGCTCTGTGCATAGTGTATACCCTGGGTCAGACCGGGATCAACGCGCGTTCTGACCGTCGTCATGGGGCTTCTTTTTGACTTTACGATAGTACTGATAGAGGAAAAGAGAAATGGCGATAAAGACCGCGATGATAATCAAAACGATGCGGTTATACTGCTGCAGGAAACCGCGGATCTCGCGCCAGTTTTTGCCCAGGTAGCGACCCGCGGAAAAGATCAATCCGTTCCAGGCCAGAATACTGATCAGGGAAAACAAGAAGGTACGAATATAATGTGCCCGCGTAAAGCCGGCCAGCAGGGCAGCCAGAAAGCGGAATCCCGGCAGAAAGCGATTCATCAGAATAAAGGTGTCGCCAAAGCGATCGTAATACCGATCCGCCTTCTGCAGATTCCTGGTTGTAAAGAAGCGCAGATTGCGTTTTTCGAAATATTCCCGGCCCCAGTGAAATCCGAGCCAGTAGACCAGCGCGAATCCCGTCAGACTGCCGACGACCGAAGTGCTGTAGGTAATCATCGGCGGCAGAACACCGGTGCCGCTGAGATAGGCCGAAAAGGCCAGAAATGTATCCCCGGGAACGAAAGGCGTGATATTCTCCATAAAGATCATGACGAACAGAGCTGTCAGAATAGAGAGGGTGGGAAGATCGGAGAGGTATTGGATAATGGCTTCGATCATCTGTACAGACCGGCGGTGGCGAAGGCCAGGATTCCCTCTTTGCGGCCGCTAAATCCCATCGTTTCGGTGGTCGTGGCTTTGACGGAAACGCAATCCGCTGCGAGTCCGAGAATCCGGGCGATGCTGGTACGCATCTCTAGGATATGGGGGCGCAGACGCGGTTCTTCCAGCACAATGGTGATGTCCACATTGCCGATCCGGAATCCCTCCAGGTTAATTTGCTCCGCGACTTCCTTAAGAAGGAGAGTGCTGGCGATATCTTTATAGCGCGGGTCGGTATCCGGGAAGAGCGTGCCGATATCGCCTTTTGCGGCGGCCCCCAGGAGTGCATCAATCAGGGCATGCAGGGCCACATCGGCGTCGGAATGCCCGGAAAGCCCTTTTTTATAGGGGATCCGCACGCCGCAGAGCATCAGCGGGCGATTGTCTGTAAAGCGGTGAGCATCGATACCGTGACCGATCCGTACCATCATGTTTTTTCTCCATTGCGCATCAGAATTTCAGCAATTGAAAGATCCTCGGGATGGGTAATTTTCAGATTTCGGTGGCTGCTTTGCACGATAGTCACCCGTCCGCCGGAACGTTCGACGAGAGCGGCATCATCGGTGGCGTAGAATCCGTCCCGGAAGGCCTCTTCATAGGCTCGTTGTATGACGGCCTTGCGAAAGGTCTGTGGGGTTTGTACCTGCCAGATGCGAGAACGATCCAGGGTCTGAAGGACTCTTTGGTCTTCAACCCGCTTGAGGGTATCGACAGCTGGAGTGGCCGCGATGGCCCCGTCAAATTCATTACAGAGTGCGATTGTCCGATCAATGAGATCAACCGTCACCAGTGGTCGCACGGCGTCATGAATTACAAGAATCCCGGTGGACTCGGCAATGCTTTGGATGCCGCGGTAGACCGAATCCTGGCGCTGCCGACCACCCGCGATGGAGCGAATCGGTTTTGCGGTGTCGGGCAGGGATGCTTTGAGCAGGTCGGACTGCAAGTATTCGGATGCCACCACCACGATGATTTCGCGGATCTGCGGGCAGTTGACAAAAGGCAGCAGAGTGTGATAGAGAACCGGATGAGTACCAATTGTCAGGAACTGCTTCGGAATCGCGTGCCGCATTCTCCGGCCGCTTCCGGCAGCAACGATGATGGCACTGGCTCCTGACATGGGGGCTTCCTATACAATAATCATGGCGTCGCCATAGCTGAAAAAGCGATATTTTTTCTTGATGGCTTCCTGGTAGGCGCGCATCGTCAGGTCGTGCCCGGTGAAGGCCGAGACCTGCATGATCAGAGTCGATTTCGGTTGGTGAAAGTTCGTTACGAGTACATCCACCATCTTGAATTCATAGGGTGGGTGGATAAATTTGTCGGTCCAGCCTTTGCGTGGACTGATCTGGAATCCGGAGACCGTGACTGTTTCGAGGGCGCGCACCACAGAAGTACCCACCGCGATGACGCGTTTGTTTTTATTCTTGGCCTCGTTGATTGCCAGGGCTGTGTCGGCGGACACCTCGTAATATTCGGAATCCATGCGATGGCGCGATAGATCTTCGACCGTGACCGGCCGAAAAGTACCCAGCCCGATGTGTAAGACAATCGGGTGAACCTTTATGCCCTTCGCATGTAATTTCTTGAACAGGTCATCGGTAAAGTGAAGTCCGGCCGTGGGTGCTGCAACGGCACCGCGCCGCCTGGCGTAGACGGTCTGGTATTTCAATTTGTCTTCGGGGGTCGGCTCGCGGTCGATATAGGGTGGTAGAGGCGATTGACCGATGCGGTCGATGAGGGCATAGAGCTCCTCCTGCGAGATACCATTGAACCGCACAACGCGCCCTCCGGATACGGTATTATCGATGACATCACACTGAACGCCTTCGGAAATCGTGAGCTTGTTACCGATGCGGACCTTGCGGGCCGGCTTGACCATCACCTCCCACAAATTATTAGAGAGCTCCCGCAGCAGAAAGACCTCGACTTTGGCCTCTGTGCGATCCTTGATGGCCCACAGGCGGGCCGGGTATACCTTGGTCTCATTCACGATCAAAAGGTCACCGGGATTGAGATAGTCGATGATATCGTAGAATTTCTTGTGTTCAATACTCTCCTTGGCGCGATTGATAACCATCAGGCGGGAATGATCGCGCTTTTCGATCGGATATTTGGCAATTAGTTTTTCCGGTAGATCATAATCGAAATCGGAAAGTCTCATGGAAAC
>Ga0180432_10009328_pt1 | contig 11986 bp, 14 predicted proteins | sample SS_ome_10_FD_132414 | JGI IMG/M metagenome (GOLD analysis project Ga0180432, IMG submission 132414) | Hypersaline lake sediment archaeal communities from the Salton Sea, California, USA - SS_1_MS_2 metaG | ecosystem: Environmental > Aquatic > Non-marine Saline and Alkaline > Hypersaline >...
ACTGATCTCCGGATTAAGTATGACCTCCTCCGGAGCGCCCCAGAATAATGTATTCCTTGATCCCCAGTTTTCAGGATTCTTACGCTTTGTTTCTTCCATGACTTTGTTTCTTTTTTCAAAGATGTCTTTTGCCCTGCCGTCTCGCATAAAGCGTTCTCTAAAAAAACTTGACAATCCCACTATTTCGCCTATACTGTATATATAATATATATACAGTAATTACAATAAATACAGATAGGGAATAATATGAGGATAATAATCTCGAACTCATCAGAAGATCCCATCTATGAACAAATAATAAAGCAGATAAAGAACCAGATTATAAATGGGGAACTCACTGAACAGGAAAGCCTTCCCTCAATAAGAAAGCTGGCCGGCGAACTTGGCATAAGCGTTATAACCACCAAGAGGGCTTATGAAGAACTGGAGAGGGAAGGCTTTATAGATACAGTCGGGGGCAAGGGCAGCTTCGTAGCCAGCCAGAATAAGGAATTCCTAAGGGAGAAAAAGATGAAAGTAGTTGAGGAAAAATTAACAGAAGCTGTAAGTGAGGCCAGGATGCTGGATATCGGTGTTAAAGACTTAAAGGAAATGCTAAATATTCTCTATGGGGAGGAAGAATAATGGAAAATATATTAGAGATAAATTCACTCAGGAAAGAATATGATAACTTCACGCTAAATGATGTATCCTTCAAATTGCCTTATGGCTATATAATGGGACTCATCGGGCCAAATGGAGCCGGCAAGACTACCATAATAAAGCTCATCATGAACCTCATAAGGAAAAAAAGCGGGGATATTAAAGTTTTCGGGACTGATAATATTGAAAATGAGATAGACATCAAATCCAGGATAGGCTTTGTCTATGACATCCCTCCATTTTATGACCATCTTACGCTAAACCAGAATAAAGCCATAACTGCCCAGTTTTACAGGGAATGGGACCAGGACCTGTTTCTAAGGTATGTTAATGATTTTGACCTGGATATTAAGGCAAAATTCAAGACTCTTTCCCGGGGGATGAAGATGAAGTTCCAGCTGGCAATGGCATTATCTCACAATGCGGAACTCATATTGCTGGACGAACCAACTTCAGGGCTTGACCCGGTATTCAGGAGGGAGCTTCTGGATCTTTTTTCAGGGATAATCCAGGATGAAAAGAAATCCATATTATTCTCCACCCATATAACTTCAGACCTGGAAAGGATAGCTGATTTTGTCACATTCATAAAAGAAGGCCAGATAGTATTCACCGATGAAAAAGATTCGGTCCTGGAGTCCTGGGGCGTGGTAAAGGGGGGAAAAGAGCTGCTGGAAAAAGAAGAGGCTTCTATGTTTAAAGGAATTAAGAAGCATGAATACGGCTTTGAGGCCCTGGTATCAGATGTAAGCCAGGCAAGGAAAAGCTTCAGTACCAGCGTGACCATAGAAAAGCCTACCCTTGAAGATATCATGTTCTTCATGACTTCTAAAAATGGAGGAGAAGATGCTTAAGCTCAGCATAAAGGATATCAGGATATACTGGTTCACATATGTCGTCAACTTCTTATTCTGGACCATAATGGCTCCGGCAGCTATACAAAATCCGGATATCTATATGATGCTTCCAATCGGGTTTGGACTGCTTATAATAATCATACCCCTTGGTAATGATATAAGGGATGGAAGGGATATACTTTATGCCAGCCTGCCCATAAAGAGGAGAAGCATCATAGCAGCAAGATATCTATCCTCATTTTTCCTGGCAGCAGCAGCATCAATATGGCTGATAATACTGGGCCTGGCAATAGAAAGATTTCTGCCGGGACTTTCGGGTAAAATATCAGATAGCCTGTCATTTGAAAGCATACTTATCCTTGCATTTATTATCACCCTTATAATCTGTATTTACCTGCCATTTGTCTTGAAGTTTGGATTTGGTGCCGTAATATCGGGAGGCATTGCCATAACAGCCCTGGCAATAGCGGGTTTCTGGCTGGGGTCCTCCTGCCTCATATCCTTGAATAAAGGAGTACCGGGAATTGAAACCGGGGGGAACGGCAGCCTGCTCGATTCCCTGTCAGGGATAGGTATATTCCGGAATCTTTCCAAGATAATGGAATATTACGGCAGGGGGATATCTATTTTTATTATTATCCTGGTAATGATCATTGCGATAATAATATCTATTTCAATATCCATAAAAATATTCAGGGGGAAGGAGCTTTAAATGTTGAAGATGATAAGAAAAGACTTTATAACAACCAGGAACACTTTACTTATCAATATTGCTGTACTCCTGGTGATGGGTGCAGTTATGTTTAAGATTGCCTTGCTTGACGTTTTCCTGATGATCAATATCGTCTATGCGGTCCTGATCGCTATAACACCCATAACTGTAGAAGACAAATTAAGGGCTGACCCGCTTACACTCAGCCTTCCTATTACCAGGAGAAGGATTGTAGGTTCAAAGTACCTGCTTGCCCTGCTTACCATAATTTCTATGATAATATTCCTATTTATTTATGGAAATATACTAAATATTTTTATATCCGCCAATTATATAGACTTCTCCAATGCCCTTACTTTCAGCAGGGTATTCTCCCTATTTTTCTTTACTGTCATGGCAGTATCATTATGTATTCCATTCGTATATAGATTTGGACAGAACGGTATAGTGATAGGACTGGGAGGAACTGTCCTTCTATCTACGGTATTTTTTATGATCACGGCTATAGGACTCAGGAGCGAACTGATGAAGAGGATAATCGGCGGTTTTTTTGAAAGGCTGGAAAATGGCGGACTCTCTAATTTCTTCTATTCCATATCCCAGGATATGGGCACTGCCCTGGCTCTTACCATGTTTATATGCATAATGATAGTGATGGTTTTTGTGTCCATGAGGCTTTCCATGTTCATATATATTCGGAAAGAGTTTTAGGGAAGGACCAGGTTTTAGGATGTATCCCGGTAAAATAAAATTCCTGGAAAAATTACTATAGATAGGCTGGTCCTATTTTTATAAAAAGAATCATTTTTTATATAAAACCATTCCATCCCTGTGATCCCAATGAAAGGTAAGCTCATCAGACCTCTTGTGATTGAATGGTGTCCCGTCATTTTTTATCTCCATCCTTACCGTACCCAGTTCAGAAGAATCCAGTTCCAACCGCATATCCGGTCCCTCAAATATTGAGGAGATGACCCTTCCTGAAAAGATATTGGTACTCTTATTTCCGCCAACTCCTATCTTTATCTTTTCCGGCCTGATGAAAAATACAGGATCCCCGGAACCGATATCATCAGGCAAACTGCTGGAGGACTTGAAAGCACCGCCATTCTCAGGGGTAAGCTCCAGGATATTTCCGGCTCGCTTAACTGAGGCAAGCGGTATAAAATTACCTGCACCGATAAAATCTGCCGTGAAAATATTGTCCGGGCGGTCATAGATATGGCCAGGACTTCCTGTCTGGATTATCTTTCCCTCATTCATGACAGCTATTGTATCTGACATTGTAAGCGCTTCACCCTGGTCATGGGTCACATACAGGAAAGTGGTCCCAACTTTTCTCTGGATATCCTTAAGCTCATCCTGCATCGCCACTCTCAGCTTCTTATCCAGCGAGGCCAGGGGTTCATCCAGCAGAAGTATTTCCGGTTCCAGTATGAGGGACCTGGCAAGAGCTACTCTCTGCTGCTGGCCGCCGGAAAGCTGGGATACCTGCCTGGCCTCAAATCCGGAAAGACCAAGGATTTCCACCATCCTCTCAAGCCTTTCTTCTATGATTTCCCGGCTGGCCCTTTTCTTTTTTAATCCATATATGATGTTTTCCCTGACATTCATATGGGGGAAAAGAGCCAGGTCCTGGAATACCATGCTTGTATTCCGTAAGTTTGGAGGTATGCCCTTTACGTCCTTTCCATCTATAAGGACCCTGCCGCTATCCTGATCGATAAACCCTCCCAGGATCCTGAGGATAGTAGTCTTTCCGCAGCCGGAAGGACCAAGAAGGGCATAGAACTCCCCCTCCCTCACTTTAAAGCTGACATTTTCAATGGCTTTTACTTTGCCATAATTCTTTGAGATATTACTGGCTTCTACAATATAATCCATTGATTTAGTTAACCGTGGAAAGCTCTTCCCAGAAGCTATTATATGCAGCTATGACATCCTCAGGGAAGTTTATCTGCCATACTAAATTAGCTATCTCTTCATCCTTGAAAGTATAAAGGTCTTTATCTATACCTTCTACCAGGTCGATAGAACCCTTGACGGTAGTGGTATAGCCGCCTTCAGATACGACCATTGCCGCTATTTCGGGACGGAGCATAAAATCAATGAATATATGTGCCCCCAATGGATTGTCGGCTGCCTTGGGGATCATGAAAGTATCAGTCCATCCAAAACCGCCTGTTGAAGGAAGGACATAGACAAATTTATCATCCCCGGAAGCAAGCTTCCTGGCACCACCGTCCCATATATGGCTCACCCATACTTCTTCATTTCCCAGCATATCAAGAAGCTCTGCTCCGGTGCTGAAGAATTTAAGTACATTGTCCTTTAATTCCAGGGCTTTGGGACGCACTTTTTCCAGTGTGGCATCCGTGTCATCCAGAAGATCTTCCCTTGGTATTCCCAGAAGGTCAAGGCAGATCATTATGGATTCGGCAGAGTTCCTGGAAGAGACCCTGTCCTTTAACTGGGGATCGAATAAAATCTCCCAGCCTATATCCTCTGTGGGGCCGTCATATTTATCTGTATTTATTACAATACCGCTGGTTCCAAATACATAGGGTATTACATAAGTATCCCCGGAGCCCATCTGGCTTCCATCCCACATGCTCCAGGCCTGGCCTTTGAATGAATCTGTGACATTCTGGTAATTTTCTATCTTATCCATATCCAGTGCCATGGCCAGGTCTTCTTCATAGAATCGGTTGACCTGGTTCTGGGTGGGCATAATAATATCAGCCTTTCCGCCGCCCTTTATCATGGTAACAATGGAAGCATTGTCTGATATGAGGTTTACATTCAATACTATTCCTGTCTCCTTTTCGAACATATCTACTACTGACTTAGGAAGATATCCTTCCCATACATAAACAGTAAGCTCATCTCCAGCTTCTTCGGCCTTACATCCCAGAAAAGAAAGGGAGATAATTGCTGCTATCACAGTGATGGCAATCATTGCTTTTGATAATAAGCTGCCTTTTAGTCTCATTTAGACCTCCATCCAAAATTTGTATTTATCCTATATTTTAATAATAAACTTAAAAAAATTCATACTTTTTTTAACTCTGTGAAAATCTCCTTGACAGCCTCCTTGCTGAAAGAAGTATGATTATCACCAGAAGGGTAAACAGGGCAACCAACAAAGAGATGACATTTACCTTGGGAGAAATTCCGAACCGGAGCTGGGAGAAGATATAGATGGGAAGGGTAGTGTTATTGCCTATAAGGAAATAGGTCACTATAAATTCATTCCAGCTTACCATGAAGGCAAAAAGCCATCCGGCAACCATAGCCGGCATGAGGTTGGGAAATACAATATCTTTTATGGACCCGTACCAGCTGGCTCCGAGGTCAATGGCTGCTTCCTGCAGGGTGAGCGACAGGCTCTCGATCCGTGCCATCATTATAAGAAATACATAGCTCATGCTTATGGACACATGGGCCAGGATGACTACCGGTATGCCGGAGGGAAAGCTTATGGTACGGAAAAACACCAGGGCGGCTATGCCTATGGTAAGGCTGGGCATAAGTACCGGAAGCATAAGGAAAGTTATATAAAGCTGGGGCCTTTTAAACTTTCCCTTCAGTAGCCCTATGGTAAGAAGCGCTGCCAGTATGGCGGATATGGTAGCGGATGAAAGTGCGATGATAAGGCTATTTCCGATGGAGCGCTGGGCTGTACTGTCCCGGAAGAATTCGGCAAACCAGTTTAAGGTAAATCCCTGGAGGGGGAATATATAACCCTCTCCGCTATTAAAGGCAAAGATAAATATCAGTATAAGGGGGGTAAAAATATAAAGGAAAAATAGTGTGGTATATACCTTTAATCCATAGGACCTTCCGATCTTCATCATATCCCCCTGTTCTTATAGATGGATTCAAGCCCGAAGATCCGGGAATAGAAAAGGACCAGGACGATAGAAAGCACAGCCAGGGAAATGGTAAAAGCGGAACCGGTATTCCAGTTGCCTACCAGATTGAACTGGTTTTCTATCATATTGCCTATCATGACTGAATCGGTTCCTCCCAGTATGGCCGGTATGGCAAATGAGCCCAGTGCCGGGATGAATACCAGTAGCGTACCGGCAAATATTCCTGTCAGGCTGAGACGGAAAGTTATATCAAAGAAAGCCCTTGCCCTTGATGCACCCAGGTCCAGCGAGGCCTCGATGAGGGAATCATCTATCCTTAGGAGGGCGGCATATAAGGGCAGGACCATCATGGGAGTATAGGTATATACCAGACCCAGGAGGACAGAAGTCTGGGTGTACATTATCCTTAAGGGTTCATCGATTATATTAAGCCCCAGAAGTACCTGGTTCAGTATTCCATTATCGGATAGTATCAGCTTCCAGGCAAATGTCCTTATGAGGTAGTTTATCCAGAAGGGGACTATGAGCATCACTATAAGTATACGGTCGAATTTTGTCCTTTTTGCCAGAAAATATGCTACAGGGTAGGAAAAGAGTATCGAGATTATTGTGGTAAAGAAGCTTATCCTGAGAGACCTTAAAAGGATTATAAGGTAATGCCTTTTCTGGAATACCTGAAGGAAATTATCCATGGTAAACCTAACCGGCTCCCCGGACATCAGGGATCTTTCCGTTATGGAATAGATAAGTATCACAGACAGGGGGAGTAAAAAAAACACCAGGAACCACAATAGTCCCGGAAAGGCAAGATTCCTGTTCTTTTTTAGGATGATGCTCATTATATAGAGTAACTTCCCCTGTTTTTTAGAATCTTAATAAAAATACTCCGGCAATGATCAAGAGGGCCCCGGCACCCTTGTAAATGGTCATCTTCTCGGAAAGAAATATCACTGCTGCCAGCACGGTTATAAAAGAATAGGCTGATACTATTGGCACCACCCGGGAAGCATCTCCTAATCTTAAGGCATAATAAAAGGCAAAATGTCCTATAAGGGAGGCAAATATACCTTCCAGGCCGATAAATACGGCACTTTTTACATCCAGGCTGGCAAAATCCCTGAAATCGCCCCTTATAAGTATAATGGCAAGCATTATTATGGCTACCACAAAACTCCTTAATGCCAGCGCCGTATAGGGGCTTATTTTGGCAACGCCCAGCTTACCGAATATGGGGGCAATGCCCCAGAAGACCAGGGTGGTGACTGCGAGGAGATATGGAAAGAACTTTGCACTCATAGGCATAACCTCCATCAATTCTCTATTCTCTGGATAGTAGTCTCTATAATATTATACTTCCGGGAAAGGTACTGGCTGATTTTAGGAAAGACTGCCTTACAGCAATCATGGCCATCCTCATCCTTTAAGGCCATATGTGCTGAAAAGACCAGCATATCAGTGGTAATGGCCCACAGGTGGACTTTCTCCATCCTTATTATCTGGGGGAACTTATCCATGAGGTCAACTTTAATTTTATCCACATGCATTCCCCGGGGAGCCATTTCCAGCAATATGATGCCGGATTCCCTCAAAATATTGATAGCCCATATCAGTATAAGAATGGAGATGCCTATGCTTATAATGGGGTCCAGTATATTCAAGCCGGTATAAAATATTATGACTGCCGCGATGACTATTCCTACCGAGGAAGCAGCATCACCCAGCAGGTGATAAAATACGCTCCTGATATTAAGGTTCCTCTTATAACCGCTCCTCAGGATAAGGATGCTGGCTATATTGACCGCAAGCCCAATAAGCGCTATTCCCAGCATCTGGATAGCATTTATATCCTCAGGATCCATTATCCTCTGTATGGCCTCATAAAGGATCACTCCCACTACGAAGAGAAGCATTATGCCATTTATGAATGCCGCCAGTATCTCGGCCCTGTACAGTCCGAATGTGCGGTGATGGCAGGCGGGTTTCCTGGCGATGATGACTGCAGCCAGGCTTATAGCTATGGCGAAGCTATGGGTAAACATATGACCGGCATCGCTTAAAAGGGCAATGCTTCCTGTAAGCAAGCCGCCAACTATCTCCACCAGCATTACTACCAGAGTTATGGAAAGCGAGATGATAAGTCTTTTCTGGGCTACATTGCGGTATTCAAACAGCTCCGCAAAGGCATCATGTCTATGGTCCGCATCATGTTCATGGTCATGGCTTTTGTCACTCATACCGTATACCTTTTATGACTGGAAAAGAATAAATTAAAACTTATTATTAATATACTATATCGATTATATCCCTGAAGACAAATAATTTTTCATTTATTGCTTCCAATTTAAATGTATTTGGTATTAGATTTTGATACAATATTTATGTGGGGGTTTATTGATCCCCACACATTTATTGACAGAAAGGATAATAGATGCTAATAGTAGGACTCATTCTTATAATAGCAGGCCTGGTGCTGGCATTTGCGGTGGGACTCGGTTTTGTGGGTTATCCGCTTTTAGCCCTGGGCGTCCTCATAATCCTGTTTGCCGGATTCAGGACGGTAAGGCCCATTGAAAGGGGAGTCATAGAGAGGTTCGGAAGATTCCAGAGGATAAAGGATGCCGGACTTACCTGGATAATCCCCATGATAGACAGGATGTATAAGGTGAACATCACAGAACAGATGGTAGATGTGATGCCCCAGATGGTAATCACCAAGGATAAGCTTAATGCCCAGGTAGATGCTGTAGTCTATTACCAGATAAAGGATGTAAAAGCCTCTATCTATAATGTGGACGACCACAGGGCCCAGCTTACCAGCCTTGCCAGGACAACCCTCAGGGCAGTCATCGGCAATATGTCACTAACCGATGCAAACGAGAAAAGGTCGGATATAAACGAGAAAGTGGAAACAGTACTGGATAAAGAGACCAATAGCTATGGAGTGGAAGTCTTGAGGGTTGAGATCCAGAAGATCGAGCCGCCGCCGGATGTGCAGGACTCTATGAACAAGGTAGTAAAAGCGGAACAGGAAAAAATAGCCGCTATGGATATGGCAACCGCCACCGAGACCAGGGCTGATGGTGAGAAGAGGGCTGAGATAAAGAAAGCCGAAGGCGTGAGGCAGGGCCTTATACTTTCAGCTGAAGGCCAGGCCGAGTCTATACGCCTGGTTGCAACTGCTGATGCCGGCAGGATAAAGGTAGTAAATGAGGCTGCACAGAAATACTTTGTGGGCAATGCCCAGATACTGAAAAAGATAGAAGCTGTAGAGGTTTCCCTTAAGGAAAACACCAAGATACTGGTGGATACTGACAGGGTACAGACTGTAGTAACCGAAGCTGCAGGGGTAACCCCCATACCCAGAAATAGCACAGCAGCAAAACCTGCAGCAAAATCAAAATGATGTCATGATAAGTAAAAGGGACCGGAAAGGTTAAGACCTCCCGGTCCTTTTTTTAAGTTTCTTCTCAGTTAACTGCTATAATATACCCCATATGCGGATACTTATAATAGAAGATGAAAAAAGGCTGGCTGACTCCATAAAGAAGGGGCTGGTGCAGGAAGCCCATGCCGTGGATGTGTCATATGAGGGCACTGACGGCTATGGCATGGCCATTATCCAGGAATATGACCTTATAATCCTGGACCTGATGCTTCCCGGTATGGATGGTATAGAGATATGCAGGAAACTGAGGGATGAGGAAAATATTAGTTCTGCAATCCTTATGCTTACTGCCAGGGGACAGGTAAAGGACAGGGTAGAGGGGCTCAATACCGGAGCTGATGATTACCTGACCAAGCCATTTGCCTTTGAGGAGCTTCTGGCCCGCATAAAGGCGCTTTCCCGCCGTCCCAGGAATGGACTGGGTACAGTGCTTTCGGCAGGTGACCTTAAGCTGGATACTATTACTTATGAAGTGAGCAGGGCTGGAAAACCAATTAAGCTGTCAAAGACAGAATATGCCCTCCTTGAATATTTAATGAAGAACAAGGGCAGGGTGCTAACCAAGGACCAGATAATGGGAAAGGTATGGGACTATGATGCTGAAATACTCCCTAATACAGTAGAAGTATATATAAGGTATTTGCGGAATAAGATAGAGAAACCATTCCGGGGAAGGAAACCGGTAATTGAGACGGTCCGGGGATTTGGATACCGCATAGGGGGCGGGGAAGATGTTTAAGTCAGCCAGGTTTAAGATAACTGTATGGTATGTGATTGCCATAATGATCATAAGCCTTACTTTCAGCCTTGTGATCTACAGGACTATAGCAAATGACCTTAATCAGCGTTATATAAATATCGAAAACCAGATAAGATCCAATTTTAAGAATTTGGATAAAATACCTCCGGTGCTAAAAAACATGCTCCAGAATGATCTCAGGGTAGCCAAACAGAGGGTATATTTCATGCTGATGTTTGCCAATGGAGGTATCTTTATACTTTCGCTACTGGTAGGATACTTCCTGGCCGGAAGGACTCTCAGGCCTATAGAGGAGATGGTGGAGGAGCAGAACCGGTTCATCTCTGATGCCTCCCATGAGCTCAGGACTCCCCTGGCGGCTCTTAAGACTTCTACCGAGGTGGCCCTAAGGGATAAGAAGATGTCGGCGGAAGAAGCCCGGCAAATACTGGAGGAAAACCTTGAGGATATTGGAAGCCTGGAGATGCTTTCAGAACACCTGCTCCACCTGGCGCAGTACCAGAGGGGGAGAAGGGTCCTGGACTTTGAGAAGATAAGCCTGGCAGAGACGGCAAAGAGGGTCCATAAAAAGATAGCAGCGGTTGCCGGAAAGAAAAATATTACTTTTGACCTTGAGATAAAAGATGCTTATATAAATGCAGATGCCATTAGCATAGAAGAGCTGGTGCTTATACTTCTGGATAATGCCCTTAAATATACTCCCGAGGCGGGGAAGGTAATGCTCAGGGTAGCCCCGGAAGGAAGGAGCGCTATCCTGGAAGTCAAAGATTCCGGCGAAGGAATTAGCCCCAGGGATATAAACCATATATTCGACCGTTTTTACCGGGCTGACCGCTCCCGTTCCAAGAACAGGATCTCCGGCTTTGGCCTGGGACTACCGGTTGCAAAAAGGATAGTAGAACTCCATCACGGATCCATAAGGGTATCTTCAAAGGTAGGCCAGGGGTCCACATTTACAGTACGGATCCCGCTTGCATAAAAAAATCTGTTTTATTTTTCAAATTTAAGCTTCTTCTCAGTTTTATGCTGTATAAATATAGTTATATTTAATAAACAATATGCAGTGGATTTGGAAAAGGAGGAAAGGTGAAGAGAAAAAGTGTAAAGATATCACTGTCCATTATAGCCGGTCTTACCCTGATCATTATGCTGGGAGCAGGATGTACAGGCACTCTTAATGCAGAACCCCTGGAAGATGGAGAATACCCTCCGCTTGTAGAAAGATTTGCAGAAAGATTTGACCTGGATCCCGATGAGATCATGGATTTCATGGAGGAATTAAGGGAAGAAAAGAAAGCAGAGATGGAAGCCAGATTTGAGGAAAAGCTGGATGAGCTGGTTGAAGATGGAGATATAACCAGCGGCCAGAAACAGGCCATACTTGATAAGAAGGAAGAAATGAAGACTTTTAAGGAAAGCCTGGAAGATATGACCATTTCTGAAGCCCGGGAAGCCTTAAAAGACCAGAAGGAAGATTTGAAGGACTGGGCAGAGGAAAACGACCTGGAGCTTAAATATCTTTTCCCCAGAGGCCATAAAAAACAGGATCATAAGGGATTCTTCTTTTTTGGATTTGGCGGCAAAAGGTAAATTGACATAGATTAATTGAAAATATCATTTGAGACACACAAGCGCCACATAACCTCAGACACCTCCCAAAGACGGCCGCTTCCTGTAGGGGAAGCGGCCACTTCT
>Ga0180432_10009329_pt1 | contig 11985 bp, 9 predicted proteins | sample SS_ome_10_FD_132414 | JGI IMG/M metagenome (GOLD analysis project Ga0180432, IMG submission 132414) | Hypersaline lake sediment archaeal communities from the Salton Sea, California, USA - SS_1_MS_2 metaG | ecosystem: Environmental > Aquatic > Non-marine Saline and Alkaline > Hypersaline >...
AGTCAAGGGATATTAGGGTGGTGGAGGATTCTCCATGTATCGGGATTCAAATGTGTTCGCCCTGGGGTGTTGGAATGTTTCAAATTCGATGGTCAGATTATATCTTCAGATAGACTTATTTGGTATGAGCATTTTCCATGGATTCATGAGTGATACCTTGAATTAGGTCTCTGCCGTTTTCAAGGACATGGGCACGATTATACATGGCCAACGTCCAGATGACGTTATGTTCAACCCGTCAAATTTTTTCCCCTCAACATCGCTCCAAAAGTGTATAATACTTTTCATATTATGAAATAAATTTCACAATTTATCAAGAATCATCACCTCGATATTGCACCCGGTTTTTATCTCCACCAATCTAACCAATCGATATATATTATATTATTTAATATTACCGCATTTGGCCCAACTTTTGCAGAGATTTAAAAGTAAAACTACATAATAACATAGAAAACTAACTTTGTTACACGGTTGAAGAAGATATTCCTAACTTTTAACTAGTTTCTATCCATAAATGAGGATTTTTGTTCAAGATCAAGGCATGTGAAAAAAATAACCACCCCGGTACGATCTGCCGGACCTACGGGGCAGGCAGGCATATATTTAATATTCCGAGGATTATTTTTTGAACATAACGCAGAGACTTGTCCGCCTCTGGCGGATTGGGCAAAAAAGCCATTTATGGATGAACACTAACTATGCTTAAGGATGGATTCATAAACCAATGAAGCGAAAAAACGTCGGTTTTATTTCAACACGGTTTGCAGGTACGGACGGTGTCTCCTTAGAAGCGAGTAAGTGGGCACAGGTGCTTGAAAAAAATGGTTCCCGCTGTTTCTGGTTCGCGGGAGAGTTGGATCGGGATCCGGAAAAGAGTTTCCTTGTCTCCGAAGCTCATTTTTTGCACGGGCAAAATCAATGGATCAATGAACAAGTCATGGGCAGAAAAGGGCGAAAACCTTCTGTTACTGAGGCAATTCATACATTAAGATCACTATTGAAAGTTCAACTCCATTGTTTCATCGACCAGTTTAAAATTGATCTTTTGATTGTCGAAAATGCACTGACCATACCCATTCACATATCATTAGGTTTGGCATTATCCGAAGTAATTGCTGAAACAGAAATTCCCACAATAGCCCACCACCACGATTTTTACTGGGAAAGAGATCGGTTTTCAACCAATGCGGTAAACGATTACCTGCGAATGGCCTTTCCCCCCAGTTTGCCCAACATCAAGCATGTGGTTATTAATTCAGAAGCCCAGGAACAGTTGGCTCTGCGAACCGGAATTTCATCCATCATCATCCCCAATGTTCTGGACTTTGAAAATCCACCTTTAGTGGATATAAAAAGGACCGAGGCTTTCCGAAAGTCCATCGGTTTGAAGACCGACGATAAAATGATTTTACAACCCACACGAATTATTCGCCGTAAAGGTATCGAGCAGGCCATTGAATTGGTAAAGGAGCTGAATGACCCTCGTTATAAACTCGTGATCTCACATGAAGCCGGTGACGAAGGCTTTGATTACGCCGAATGGCTTAAAGAATATGCTTTAGAACACCAGGTCGATCTTCGTATGATAACACCAAAAATTGTCGATCCCTTCTATAACGGAAATTGTCAAAAAAATTATTCTCTATGGGATATTTATCCCCATGCAGATTTTATCACATATCACAGCCTTTATGAAGGATTCGGCAATGCCTTTCTGGAGGCGATCTATTTTAAAAAGCCCTTATTGATCAAACGATATTCCATATTTATTAAAGATATAGAACCCAGGGGGTTTATCTGGCGGTCATGGATGGATTTATCACCAAAAAAACCGTTCAAAAGGTAAAAGAAATCCTAGAATCCCGAGAGCGACGGCAACAAATGGTAAATTATAACTATGAAGTTGCCTGGCGACATTATTCCTATTCCGTGCTTCGGAATCAGCTCACCGTTGCTATAAACGATTTCTTCAATGAGCACGAGCATCAGCGACTATTCAACAAATTATCAGACCAATCAAGGGTGATCTATTTAAGTAACGATCCATTTTCGGATCAGTATGATCAATTGAAAGAAGAAATCGCAGGAAATCTAATGAATTAAGCGTGTTGAAACCACTTTTAGGCAAATGAGTTTTCCGCCCTGGCAGAACTGCCTTTCAACCCTGCAGATTCAACATTTGCCGGTTAATAATATTTACATTTCAAAAGTTTGTGTGATAGACTTCCCCTAATTTCATGCCTTATATTTTCGTGCTGATTTTTCAATGGGTTACGCCTGCGACGACATGAGCGTTTAATGGGAACATCTCAATAAATTATGGGGCCGGATCCATAGGATCATTTAATACACCAGAACTTTTTGAGAAGATACTTTTAATTCCCGTATGGAGGAGTAAAAATGGTTTTTTGTCTTATGGAGGGTAATGAGGCAATTGCCTGGGGAGCTGTTGCTTCAGAATGCCGCTTTTTTTCGGGATACCCCATTACTCCGGCCACGACAATATTTAATACCCTGCTCAAGCTTTTGCCTCCTTTGGGCGGCATGTGCATTCAGGGCGAGGATGAAATTGCTTCAATCGGCTACTGTCTGGGCGCATCAATGGCAGGGCTAAAGGTTATGACCGCAACATCAGGACCGGGTATCAGTCTGTGTAGCGAACATATTTCCTTTGCCATTGGAAGTGAAATTCCCATTGTCATTGTTGATGTTCAAAGGCTGGGCCCATCCACCGGTTCAGCTACCCGCGGTGCGGACGGAGATATTCAATTTTTACGCTGGGGAAACAGCGGGGGTTTGCCGGTAATCGTACTGGCTCCGGTCAATGTAAAGGATTGTTATTTCTTGACAATACAGGCCTTTAACCTTGCCGAAAAATTCAGGTGCCCGGTATTTATTGCTTCGAATAAAGAGATTGCCATGACCCGGGAGAATATCGATATCCATGCCATTGCGAAACCGGAAATTATAGAGCGATCAGCCCCTCCTCCCGGGAAACCCTTTGTCCCTTTTGAGATCTCTTCAGGACAGTTGACCCCTTATTTTCTCCCCATCGGCGGCAATGTGCCGGTACGCCAGACGTCTTCGACTCACGGCCCCGACGGATATATCACCACAGATTCCGATAAAATTGCAGAAATTCAGGAACGGCTTAAAGCCAAGCTTGTTTCGTCAGTGAACGGGTTCAGTTTTCACGAATCATACCCGGAGGAACGCGCCGACACCCTGCTTTTGACCTATGGTGTTACGGCCCGGGCTGCACGGGATGCATATAAAGCGCAAAAAAAATATGGAAAACCGGTATCGCTTTTAATTCTTAAAACGCTCTGGCCGGTGCCACAAGACCTGATCAGAGAAAAAGCCGGAAATGCCAGACGTGTCATTGTAATGGAGATGAACCTCGGCCAGTATGTCAGAGAGATAGAACGGATCCTTCCGGATAAGAAGATCGACTTTCTGGGTCAAATGGATGGAAGGCTGATAACTCCACATCGGATTCAGGAGGTTATCGCCCATGTCTAGTTTATTGAATACCGGCAGGCCGCCGGTTTTTTGCCCGGGTTGCTCCCATGAACGGATTACACACGGCCTTGACAAGGCCTTTCAGAATATGGGATTGAGCGGAGAACAGATTGTTATTGTTACGGATATCGGGTGTTCCGGTCTTTTTGATACATTTTTTCATACCCACGCGTTTCACGGGCTTCACGGCCGTGCCTTGACATATGCCACCGGTCTGAAGATGGCCCGGCCGGAGTTAACGGTTATCGTTACAATGGGAGACGGCGGTCTCGGTATCGGCGGGGCCCACATTCTTTCAGCCTGTCGCCGCAATCTCGATATCACTTTACTTATTTTAAACAATTTCAACTTTGGCATGACCGGCGGCCAGTTTTCAGCGACAACTCCTTCACAAGTTCAGGTGGGATCCGGGTTTCTGAACAGACTTGAACGACCAATGGACGTGTGCCGGGTCATGTCTTCCGCAGGAGCCGCTTATGCCGTCCGCTGTTCAAGCTATGCAAAAGACCTTGCCCAAGAAATAGAAAATGCCGTTCGCTTTGAAGGGTTTTCAATCATCGACATTTGGGGAATATGTCCGGGACGGTATTCCCAACGCAACAAAATGACGCCTCAAATCATCGAAGATTCCCTTGCCAAGCTCCCATCGAGAACAAATCCCATACCTGAAAACATCAGAAAAGAATATGGCCGCCATTACAGGGAACTGGCCGCCGAACAAACACCTGTTTCTTCACCGGCTAAAATTGAGACAAAATTTCACGCCCCTGATTTCGGCAGAAAAGAGGTGGTCATTCTGGGGAGTGCCGGTCAACGGATCATAACCGCCGGAGAAATTTTATGCCTTGCCGGTCTCACGGCAGGACTCAACGTCACACAGAAAAATGAATACGATATTACCGTACTCAGAGGCGCTTGTATCAGTGATGTGATTCTTTCTCCGGAAGAAATCGGCTACACGGGTATAACATCACCCGACATTGTTTTGGCGCTTAGCCAGGAAGGCGTGGATCGTCGAAAACACCTTTTCGACCATCTTGATAAAAATGCACTGATCATCCGGGCGGAAAAGATCCATTTGCCACCGTGCAATGCCGAGGTACAACAGCCGGACTTTAAAGCGCATAAGATTAAATCCAGTGACCGGGCCCTGGCGGCTCTTTCCTTTTTATCCAAACTCAAAATGGTGATTTATCCGGATATGCTTGAATCCGCTCTTGCCCACCGGTTTAAGGATAACATCCTGGCATCTGCTTTAGATCTTGTTAGGCGGGTTGAGGGCCTCGGGGCATAAACCCCACTGAGACCTTTGCAAAACGCCCCCTTTTGCCCAACTCCTGCGTCAGACTCAAATTTTAATCCTCAAAATACTCAATGTATTCCTGTGGTTAAAATTTTCGTCTTTCTTGGCCTTGAGCAAAATTGGACATTTTTCAAAGGTCTCCCCACTGAGGTGAAAAGTAACCCAGGCGGTCCGCACTTCCCGTGGATTCAAAATCTAAAAAAAAATTGTTCACCAGTTAAATACCTGATCAAGATCTTCGTCTTTGACCTCAAAAGTTACATTATGGGGCGCCAAGGGTTCATTTATAAAGAAATCAGGCAGCCGATCCTGCTTTGATGTGAAACCTGCCCGGGTATTGAAGTCTCTCTCATAGTCAAGTATCTTTTTTCCTAATGCCATGACGTCGTCAGCCGTAAAATTTTGACCGGTAAATGCACCGAGCATGTCAAGCATGGCATTGAACGTATCCTCCTGATCCAAAATTGCCAACGCAATAAACAAACACAATCCAGTTGCATCGATAGCAGCCGTGGCAATCTGGAGGTTTCGAGAAAGCGCCACCTGACCTTCAGGTTTCAGAGGGTCCACGGTGCCGCCCACGCCGAGAACATTGGCGGTGATCGAATAGCCGGCCGTGTGGTCGGCACCCATGGTGCTGGTGGCGTAGGTGACCCCAATACCCTGGACCGATCGGGGATCGTAAGCCGGCAGGGCCTGGCCCTTGACCACGGGAACCCGTTCAACACCAAAAACCCTGCCTGTTATGGCGGCCCCGTTTCCAAGAATACGCCCCAGCGGCGTGCCTTTGCCGACTTCCTTTAAAAGGTTAATGGCCGCTTCGCCATCACCGAACTTGGCCAGTCCGGCCGTCATGGCCACACCGATGGTGGCTCCCATTTCGATGGTATCCAGACCGTAATCATCATCCAGCCGGTCAAGCATGGCAAGGATATCCATATCGTCAATGCCGCAGTTGGCGCCGTGAGCCCAAACCGTCTCATATTCCGTCCGTTTGGTCAGGTAGTTACCGTCTTTATCATTATAAATACCCGAACATCGAATGACGCAGCCTTTATGGCAGCCTTTTCCAACCTTACCGCCTCGGGACTTCATGATCTCCGACTGAGTTTCACCGCTGATATTGGCGGCACCGTCAAAGCGGCCGGTTTGAAAATTATGAGTGGGTAATGCGCCGGCATCGTTAATCACATGGGTCAATATGTTGGTTCCGAATGACGGAAGCCCCTGGCCCGTTATGGGGTGTTTCTTCAGGCCCTGGACAAATTTCTTGTTTGCCGCTTTGAACTTTTCCGGATCCTTGGGAGACCTCGTTGGCATCCCGTTATCGTCCAGTATGATGACCTTGACGCCTTTGGTGCCCATAACCGCACCCACACCGCCGCGACCCGCATGACGGGTCGGTCGTTGTTCCGTGTCGGTAAAGGCTACCGTGGCCGCGGCCATTTTCATCTCGCCGGCCGGACCAATGGAGATACAGGCAACCGTGTCACCGTATTCTGACGTTATTTTATCTATCAAATCGTAGTTCCCTAGCATTTTAAGACGGTTATCGGGAATTATTTCTACTCCGTCCTTATTAACAATCACTTTATAAAGAGTGTCATCTTTGGGGTTGCCTTCAAGTACAATAGCGGCATAGCCCAACCGCGCGAGGACTTGAGCACCCTGACCACCGGCATTGGCTTCCTTGATCCCGCCGGTCAACGGACTTTTACACCCCACCGAAGTTCTTCCGGACTGAGCGGCATGACTTCCACTAAGCATACCGGGGGCAATGATTAGTTTATTGTATTTTCCGAGAGGGTGACAAAGTGGCGGCACTTCTTTGGCAATAATTGCCGATGTCATGCCGCGACCGGCCATACCGGCATAATCACCCACCGGTTCTTCACTGGCTTGAGGTCCATCTTCATTTCCCATATGGATTCTTAGAATTTTGTCCATGATAACCTCCATTGCATGGTTTATTAAAAGCTCCATGAATAATCAGCTACTTCATCATACAAACGCTCCGATTGCTGAATTAATTTTGGTTATAGAGCCGGCTAAAAATCACCATTTTATACACCAGAATTTATTGAGAACTTACCAAAATTTATCGTAAAAATTTTACATGTCAAGAAAAACAAAAAATAACATCTTTTTTCCTTGAACCATTCAACATGAAGCAAACCTTCCGGCTTGAAGATGATATAAAGTCATTTTTAATTATAAATACACCTTATTAAATAAATGATATTCATTATATTGACACCATTATAATTTTATGAAATGTTTATTTTTAGTCTGATTACGCTTCGATTTTTCATCTTACGCTTTCCACCATCAACTCAAGCAGTTAAAGCAAGGATAAAAATGAAAAAATATATATATAGCGGAATACTTATTATTGTCGGAATTATCATCGCATTTCCTCTGTTCAGTCTCGGTTATTACACAATGGTACGGACCTCGACACCGCAATTCTGCGCAACCTGTCACGAAATCGAGTTCGCTTACAATACCTGGAAAACTTCCACTCATGTAAATAATGAACAGGGATTTGTAGCGGATTGCATGGACTGCCACCTGCCCGCTCCCCACGACACCTTCGAATTTTTTTATGCGAAAACGGCTCATGGAATAAAAGATATCTTTGTTCATTTTACACAAGATATGAGCCGGTACGACCACCAATTGCAGCGCCAAAAGGCCTATTTTTCCTTTAAAAACGACCAGTGCCAAAAATGTCATCGTAACATTCTTTACATGCCCGACAAAAGAGGAGCAATGCTGGCGCACCGGTCGGTGGTTTTTGCAAGACCGGGTTATGAAAAAAGATGCGTGGATTGCCACAGGGATCTGGTGCACACTGCCAGAGATTATTATGCTTATAAACAATATGAAAACAGGTACAGGGGATTGGGGTTATAAAAACGGTAAAATAAAAAAAGGAGACGGCCAATGATTCAAAAACCATGGTTTTGGACATTACCGGTGGTTTTGATGATCACCGGGGCATTGACTGCTGCCGGAGTGGCCCAGAATATTGCAAAAGAGAAAGAATTTCGAATTGAGCGCAGCATGCCCAAAGAGGCCATCGCCTGCATCGAGTGTCATAAGCGAGAGCATCCCGGGCTTTTTGCCGACTGGACTCATAGTCGGCATGCCAGCGCCAACATCACCTGCTATGATTGTCATAAAGCCGAAGAATTTGATCCGGACGTAAGTCAGGAGCATTACAAGCAGTACAAACGATCCGATCAGCCTTACGGAACCGCTGAATACAAGATTCCGGTTGCTTCCGTTGTCACGCCCAAAGATTGTTCGAGATGCCATCCTGATGAAGCCAAGCAATACAGTCTAAGTAAACATGCCAATACAATGGAAATCATATGGAAAATCGACCCTTGGCTGAACAAGGGAATGAATAGCGACTTTGAACGGGCGACAGGCTGTTTCCATTGTCATGGGACTGTATTGAAAATGAAGGACGGTAAGCTTGACCCTGAGACCTGGCCCAACGTCGGAGTGGGCAGAATCAATCTGGATGGCAGCAAGGGAAGCTGTACCAGTTGCCACACCCGTCATATGTTTTCGGTCATGGAAGCCAGGAAACCCGAAGCGTGCGGTCAATGCCACTTGGGTCCGGACCATCCGCAGATCGAAATCTACATGGAGTCAAAGCATGGCGATATCTACACCGCCCATGGTGACGATTACAATTGGACTGCCGCTCCCGGCACCTAGTCACCGGGTGTTGATTTTCGGGGTCCTACATGTGCATCCTGTCATATGTCAGGAGCGGGAACAACCTTAACCACACATGATGTTACGGAGCGCTTATCCTGGGAGATCCAGGCACCGTTGACCATCCGGCCTTCAGAGTTTAAACCGTTGCCGGCCAAGACCAACTGGCAGACGGAGCGCGATAAGATGAAGGTGGTCTGCACCCAGTGTCATGGGAAAACCTGGGTAGACGATCATTATGTGAAGCTTGATAAGGTCGTCGCAGAATATAATGATGTTTATTTTAAACCGGCCAAGGAAATGTTGAATCAGCTATACGATAAAGGCCTGCTGGACAAAACCAAATTTTTCGATGAAAGACTGGAAGTCGAATACTATGAACTGTGGCATCATGAAGGAAGGAGAGCCCGCATGGGTGCGGCCATGATGGCTCCGGACTATGCCTGGTGGCATGGTTTCTATGAATGCAAGAAACGGTATAATAATTATATGGAAGAGGCTCGGGATCTGATCAAGCATAACAAAAAAGCATATCAAGCAACAGACTATCCGAATGCCACCGGAAATACCTCCAAACCAAAAGAAGTGTTCTTTACAGGCCAATAAACTGCTTTTCAATGATGAGGATCTCCGCCTCAAATTATTTGAGGCGGAGTTAAAACTCTTCATAGAAGTGGTTTCAAGATTTCACTCTGAACAATTTTTTTGTTATTTTTGACTTAAATCAAGGTGTTTTCATTTTTAGTCTGTTATTTTCCAATTAAAGTTAGAGATTTTCAGATGGAGAACTTTAAAAGGAGGTAACTTATGTTTTGTTTTCAATGTGAACAGACGTCAAAGGGTGAAGGCTGCACCAAAATTGGTGTATGCGGCAAAAAACCGGATGTGGCAGCGTTGCAGGATTTATTGATCTATAGCGTCAAAGGGCTGTCCCAGGTTGCGGTGGAAGGCCGAAAAGCTGGCATCAACGATAACAAACTGAACCGTTTTACCTGTGAAGCGATTTTTTCAACCTTAACCAATGTTGATTTTGATTCTAATCGCTTTGTCAGGCTGATCCATGAGACGGTGAAGCTGCGCGACAAACTTAAAGAAAAAGTCAAAGCAGCCGGAGGTAAGGTCGATTTTGCGGAAGGCCCTGCAAACTTTATCCCGGAATCAACAAAAGAAGCACTGGTAAATCAGGGCGAACAGGTGGGTGTCAAGTCAGATCCGGCAATGGACCCAGACATTCTATCTCTAAGAGAGCTGCTTATCTACGGACTCAAAGGCCTGGCTGCTTATGCGGACCACGCCGCCATTTTGGGACGGGAAGATGACACAGTCTATGATTTTGTACACGAGGCAATGGCAGTCACGCTGGATAAAGGTCTTTCGGTCGATGATTACATCGGTTTTGTAATGAAATGCGGTAAAATTAATTTCAAGGCCATGGAACTGCTGGATGCAGCCAATACCGGTGGTTATGGTCATCCGGTACCGACACCGGTGCCGCTGGGCGCTAAAAAGGGAAAGGCGATTTTGGTTTCCGGTCATGATCTAAAGGATATTGAAGATATTCTCAAGCAAAGTCAGGACAAAGGAATATATGTATATACCCATGGGGAGATGCTGCCCTGTCACGGATATCCGGAACTGAAGAAGTATCCGCATTTTTACGGGCATTACGGCACTGCTTGGCAAAATCAGGCCAAAGAGTTTGATAAATTTCCCGGCGCCATTCTTATGACCACAAACTGTATCCAAAAACCAAGGGATTCTTATAAAGACCATATTTTTACCACCGGTCTTGTGGGCTGGCCCGGGGTGCGGCATATTGCTGACAAAAACTTTACCCCGGTCATTGAAAAAGCACTGGAGCTTCCCGGTTTTTCGGAAGACCAAAACGGTAAAAAGGTGATGGTTGGTTTCGGCCATAATGCGGTGATGGGAGTGGCCGACAAAATTATCGAAGCGGTGAAAAACAAAGCCATTCGCCATTTTTTCCTGGTGGGTGGCTGTGATGGTGCCAAACCCGGACGAGATTACTATACCCGGTTTGTTGAGCAGGTGCCGGAGGACTGTGTTGTTTTGACCTTGGCCTGCGGCAAATTCCGGTTTTTCGACAAAGACCTGGGAGACATCGGTGGAATCCCCAGATTGCTGGATATCGGACAATGCAACGATGCGTATTCAGCCATTCAGATAGCAGTGGCGCTCGCTAATGCGTTCAACTGCGGTGTCAACGATTTGCCGCTTTCCATGATTTTGTCCTGGTACGAACAAAAAGCATGTGCCATCTTACTGACATTGCTTTACCTCGGCGTGAAAAACATCCGCCTGGGACCCAGCCTGCCTGCCTTTGTTTCTCCCAACGTTCTCAACGTACTGGTGGAAAAATTTAATATCATGCCCATTAAGACACCGGAGGAGGATCTGAAGGCAATATTGGGGTAAGTCAAAGGATATCAAACGGTGATCGGCTTTTGCTCGCAAAAGCTGATCACCAAAACCGAGATGAAATAAAATGAAATTCTTATGTTACGTGTATTTCAAACCGATCTTCAAAATACAGACAATTTTATCATTACCCTTGAGCTGGTTCCCGGAAAAGAATCCATCGGTAGATCCGTTGACACGGTTATGGGAATTGCTAAAGATTCGTTTTCCGACGGACGAATTTCAGCGGTTTCAATAACAGATAATCCGGGAGGTAACCCCTCACTGAGTCCGGATGTTATCGGATACGAGATCTTTAAGGTAGGAATGGACGTTGTCGTGCACTTTACCTGCCGGGACCTCAATAGGGTGGGTATGGAAAGCCGGGCGTTACAACTTGCCATGATGGGTATGAAAAATCTGCTGGCGCTTACGGGAGATTACACCGGTAAGGGATTCGGTGGTCAAGGGGCACCGGTATTCGATCTGGATTCCGTAAATTTGCTCATGATGTTGAAGCAGCTCAGTCAAAGAATGAACGAATCCGGTGATCCTGACGATTTTTTTCCGGGATGCGCGGTTTCACCATTTAAATACACCGAAGCCGAATGCTTTGCCCAATATGCAAAGCTTTGCCGAAAAATTGCCGCCGGTGCACAATTTATAATCACTCAATTGGGATATGACGCATATAAATTTGCCGAATTGATCAGCATTTTAAAATTGGCCGAAATAGATATTCCCGTGTATGGTTCCACATATGTTTTGACTCCCAGAGCGGCAAGGATTATGAACCAAGGCCTGGTGCCAGGCGCAGTGGTTACCGATAAACTGTTGAAACAGGTTGAAGTTGAATGGCGCGATTCCAAACAGGGACGTAAAACGGCGGTTGAACGAATTGCAAAGCTGGGTGCCGTACTCAAAGGATTGGGGTATCGAGGGATGCACATTGGAGGCATACATCACGATTTTAACGTAGCGGGTCGTATCCTGAATCGTATGCAGGA
>Ga0180432_10009330_pt1 | contig 11984 bp, 10 predicted proteins | sample SS_ome_10_FD_132414 | JGI IMG/M metagenome (GOLD analysis project Ga0180432, IMG submission 132414) | Hypersaline lake sediment archaeal communities from the Salton Sea, California, USA - SS_1_MS_2 metaG | ecosystem: Environmental > Aquatic > Non-marine Saline and Alkaline > Hypersaline >...
CAAAGGCCGCAAACACGTCTTTCAGCTGGCGCCCCGATGGCCCGACAAGGTTCTTGCCTGCCAGGACCTCATCGGCCCCAGGCATCTTGCCGACCACCATAACACGCGCCTTAATGTCGTGTTTTTCCATGAACTCCGGGTCCAGGAAGTAAGGCCCGTTCGGCGCGTCTCCCCAGTAGTGCCCAGGGATGATACGTGCTGGCTGCGTCTTACCCTTCACCTTCACGGGTAAGTCAAATTCGTTACCGTACAGCGCGCGCAAATACAAGCACTGCAGCATAAAGCCTGCACTGACAACCCGTTTGGCTTTGCCGGTGCCCTCCGTCTCGAGCGGCTTATCGTCACCCAACACCTTCGCGTGTTCGATGAAGTCCGCACCGGCGGGCGGCATACCTGGCGCAGTGAACGGGTACATCGGATAAAGCTTCGCATACGAGTTCGACTCATCCTGCGCAAAAATCGCTTCCAAGTCTTCGCGACTTAACTCTGGAATCATGTCTGAGACTGCTTTCTTTGTGCCGGCGGCGTGTAGTCGAGCACCTCATCGCCGTCTTCGAACGGTTGCGTCCATTTCCACGAGTTCGTGCTGATAACGATCGCGTCGATTTCGTTTATCCGCATATTGTCTCGAAGAATTGACTCCCTCGGGTCGTCGCGGGCCTCGACTTCTTCGCGTGTTCGCACCTTCCCTCCGAGAAAATACATCGGACTCTGTGCGACTACCTTGCTATCAAGTTCGCCGGTATTTTGACGCGTCGTAAAGAAAAAGCCGAACGGCGTCGCGCCGTGCCGCTCGACAATATCGTCAGCCATTTTCATGGCCAAATCCTTATCCCACGCCTCAATCTCCTTGGTCGTCCCTTCTTCCACGAACGTACCTGGCGATCGAAACGTAACAAAATGCTTCTCTATCATGGTAACTCAACACCTTCTACATCCGCTTGCCTGTTAACAAGGTCCCAAAAATAGTCTTTATTGACAGTCGCAGGGTCGACACCGTCGGGCAAAGTTACACTGATCACTTTATCCTTCAAGGAACCCTCCGACAATATTTTGCGAATCTTTTCGATGCGGTCGCCCGCATCCGGGTCCAGCGCCAGCACTACGGCGTCCCAATGCGCCGCCAGCATATTTGCCTGGTCCGGAGATATCGACTTGCCGAGCAACGAGACCGTTCCCGGGCCTAGCGCCCAAACGTCAGTCACGCCCTCAACCACCGTACAAAACCTTACGCTTTTCGCTTGGTCGTACCCGTACAGCATCAGTCGCTTATTCATACCGGGCAGGTTGTAGTACTTACCCTGCCCCGCAGCCTTCCAATCAATGTCATACGGCGGTCGGGCCTGCCAACCCACCATATTACCACCCATGTAAATAGGGATGATTAGCTTATTTGCCGCAGCAGGCCATCGTGCGCACGAATGACAAAATGACAAATTATACTCAGGGCCGAGGAGCTGCGGATCCATGCTTCTACCAAGTATGTACTGATACGCCTTATGCGTTGTCGGCAACGTGTCGATACGCTGGCACTCACCCGGATAGTCGACCAGTCCGAGCGCGGCGCCAGTCGCGGGAGCGTGTCGCACCTTCATCGCTGGCTTACGTCGCTCGCGCCCGATCGCTGTAAAGATCCACGTCTGCAGTTCTTTACGATTGGCCGGGTCTTCCATGCAATGCTCGTTATAGCAATGCGCCATCCACCAGAACTTGTCTTGTGGGTCGTATTCTGGGTCGCTCGGATCAAGCCCGACGCCCCATCGATGATTTATCCACAACCGGTGCCGCGTGTCGACTGCGCCTTTGCGTAAGCAAAATGGGCAGCACACACGGTAATACTCGCCAGAGCACAGCGGCTCGTAACGCTTACCGGTCGCCGTGACGGTATAACCTCCGCCGAACATCGTCTCGCCCTGTTTGGCGATTATTACACTGTCGAACCGAGCGACTAGCCGGTTATACAGCACGCTGTTGAGCACGTTTGCGGACTCAACGCTCGCAATAGTTGTACCCATTTCTGGGAACGGTCCGGGAATTTCGCTCATGACATATCCACTGATGCTTGCTGGCTGCCAAGATTGGAGTGGAAACGCGATGCCTCGCTCTTCGGTGTCAACCGACGAGTCACCTCATCCACCTCGAAGTGTTGCGACACATCCGTCATGCGACACATCGCGCCGTCGATCCGTAGGATCGTTGGTGGTAATGTCTCGCCGTGTCGTGTTTTCGTTGCGCCAAACTGACATACATTGTGTTCAAGGTCTTTTGTGCCTATTACGAAAGCATACCACGCATGATCAGAAAACATGCTGCACCACTGCGCGTCGGCGTGATGCGGAAAATGCGCAGGAGCCGCCTTACACGATTTACCGGTAAGCTGATGCGGGATCCAGACGCACGTGTTGAATGGTGCTGCAATCTCGTGCTTCGCTCTGTTCACCAGATTCTGAAGCTCCAGCGACATCTTGGAGCCCTCAATAGACCCGTCGACGCCCTGTAAGTAGTTTGATACCAAGTTGCCGGCCCAGTCGAGCACCACCATCTTGATAGGCATCCCGCGTTCTTGTTGCACAGCAGTAAGTTTCTGCCGTACCTCAGTCACGTGGCCGCGGCCGCCGTTCTTCGGGTCATGATAATCTACCATGACCATATGCTTTTTGATCCACGGCTTGACCATCTCCAGCCGCTCTTGTTCGCCTAGCATCTCGGACGTTTGTTGCTCCGACGCATACATGCTCTGCTCATACGGATGCAGATTGCCCACCGTACTCAACAGATCGTCCGATCGGAGATCTCGTAGATGGTTCTTCAGTACTCGCGCCGCAAACGATGCCGCGCGTATCCGCATCATACGGAGGCTATCCTCGTAGCTTACAAACACTACAAGTCCAGGCTCGCCATCGACACCGCGCTGCGCTAGCTGACTTTGCAGCCGTGCTGTAGACGTAGCCATCTGCATAGCCAACGTCGACTTACCTCCACCCGTAGGTCCGAGCAGTACGTTACAGTCGCCCGGTTCGCTGCCGCCGTCCATCACACGATCGATAAACTCGACGCCCGTCGGCCATTTTGGCTTCGCGGCCTGCGCAAACGAGTCAGGAAAACTCGAATCGTCGACCGTCTTACCCATAGCCTCGATATTCTCGATACGCTGCTTTGCATTCGCAACCAGCTCTGGCAGGTTAATCACCCGGTTACCGACAGAGTTTTCAATAGCCCGCCTGAGCTCGTCCTCCGGGCCTCGGCTGATCAGCAGATTTCGCAGGATATCTTTAGCTGGCGCCGGCTCAATTGAGTCGGGTGGGTTGATTGTCGTGTCATACATCCACTCCAGCAACCACTCAGAACGCTTAAGCATCATCGCGCCGATTTCCGGATCAACGCGTGCGATCGGATCCTGCTCGATTGCTGCCAGTGCACGCATCGCTAGCGTCTCGTACTTCGGGCACACGCTGTACTCTTGATAATGCTCTAGGATTGCACGCCAAATATGCTGATATGGCACTTCGCTGGGTTTCGATAACATCTCGGGCGTCAGTTCGCTTACCGCCATCTGGAATACTGCTTCATCCCGAACGATGTGCATCAGCATGAATTCAATTTCCCACCCGGTATCGTTGACACTTTGATCTATGTGCCCCGGCTGTTGTTGCATTGTTTGCACGTTGGCCTCCTTATAGCCTACACATGAGAAATGTCTCCGCTTCCTGTTTCAACGCGGGCGGGATCACCTTACCCCATGCGTTGCAGTATCCAGTCGGATCTGTCAAAAACATCTCGAACGCTGACGCCCGAAACGCACGAATAGCCTCATCGACGCCCTCGGAGACGGCTACGCAGTAGCGGAACAGCGCAGGTATCTCCAACATCTTGTTCATGAGAACAACTTTCCAAAGCTGCCGATCGCTGTACGACGGGAACGCCTGCTCAGCTTCAATCAGACAGCACTGAAACTCACGCTGCGCCGCTTCAAGATTATGTTCCAGGTCGTGCTCAGCAAACCGATCGTAACACTCCCAGCGCTTCCACGCATTCTCGTGCTTGAACGATGTCAGCTGCGGCGCAAGCGATAGCGTATTGCCCTTCGGCACGCTGTACCGAAACTGCGCAGTGACAAACCGCTCGATATTCTTCACGCCCTTCAAAATCAGATAGCGCGCAATATCGCGGTGCAGCTCATTTGCGGCACGCGGCCTACACCATGCTTGCTCCATGCCGTCGACCTGCACTCGCCGCGCAACCGTACCCCTGTGATACGCCACAGCGACGCGCCACGCCACATTTGCCATCTCATTGACGATAGGCGCTTCGGGTATCGCAGCCTCAGGCGGAGGCTGCTGTATTCTATTTGCTAGATCAGACACGTCTGCGCCTCCTTCCTGGCACCCAAACCGTGCCGTCTGCCTGAATCTGCGTCCAGCCTCGCTTATAGTACGCGCGGCGACGGTTCTGCGATTTTCCTTGAAACCCGTCATCCCACGTATCATTGAAGTCTACAAGTATGCCGGCCTCCTTGCCGGACTCCGGGTCGATACGGCAGACACGTCCTGGGATCTGTACGTTGAACGTGTCGCTGTTACCGGCGTCGCCGCGGATAAGCACATTGAGCGAGTCGAAGCTGACGCCCGTAGACCATACGCCAGTGGCAATGGCACACATAATCTCGCGGCGTTCAAACTTCTGTCCGATCTCTACACGCCGCTGCGGCGTCATGAACTCGTCCTCAGCGAGAATTCCCTGGCGGACGAACGTAGCGTGCTTTGCGGCGTCCATAGCACCGTCTGAATAGCACAAGGTAGCCTCCGGAAGGAGTTGGCGTAGGTGTAACGCGTGGTCCACCGTGTCCACCATTATCAGTACTTGAAGATTGTCGTTCAAGAACGACCGCGCCGTGTTCGCAATTATCTGATTTCGCCATTGGTTTCTCCAAATGCCATGCCGTTTCTTGGCCACGGCTTGTTGTATGCTGCCAATCGGATTAACACCGCCACAGTCCACGTCCAGCCACTGGACGTATACATGGGCAACAAGTCCTAACGCTTCTGCCTCCTGCTGCGTCATCTTGAAGATACACGGACCGCACAGCCCCTCCATGCGATGGTGGGCATTATCCAGACGCATATCCGGTGTCGCAGTAAAGAAGTAATTACGTGAATGCCAGTACCGGCCGAGCGTTTCCGCCAACCGATCGGTCATCAGCTCATGCGCCTCGTCGACCAGCAGGATATCGGCATTGAAATCGCTGTGGTGCAGCGAGTCGGCTGTGTAAACAGTGACCCGCCGCTTCTTCTCCTTCTTACCCCCGCCAATTTGGCCAACACTCGGCACAAACCGTGTCAGTAGGTTCTTGATGCGCGCAACGACGTCCTTCCGCTTCGTAGTGATATCGATCTTAGCGTGCGGATACATCTTTGCGATCATCGCCATGACATGCGTCTTGCCGAACGCCGGAGGCGCGTCGATCAAACCGCAATCATGCATATCGACCTGCGCCAGGCACGCATCCTGCTTTGGCCGCAGCTCAAAGTTCTGGAAGATATTATCCCAGTTGGCTGTATAGATCTTTTCAGGCTTTGGTGGATCCTTATCGACAAAGATCACCTCATACCCGGCCTGCTCAAGAAGCCCACGAACGGTGGGATAGAAGCCCTTCTGACAGACGAACCGCCCTTGGGCATCATACTGAAAGAGTCGACGGCGCTCGTGATTAACTTGCTGCCTTTGACCGGTATCGGACCGGTACTGCGCGCCGTACTCAAAAGATACGTGTGTGTAGTATAACGGCTGCTCCAGCGTGTTATATACCTGCACTGGTAGCGGATCTACTCCGTTTGCGGACACCTCGATAAAGGGTCCGCCTTTCTTTACAATCGCCCTATTTCCCATATTATCCTAATATGCTGCTATTGACAGCTTACATACGGGAAGCTAGGATCTAGGCATGATCTCACCAAGATCGTATCCCCGTACGGTCGCGAATCACTTAAGGAGCCTCAGTTGCCGCTGAGGCTCTTTTTACGTCTATTCTTACTACTTCGAACGTTCCATACTGGTTATTTCGCCTGTATGGAGAGATCCCTTTGTATCGCCCTGCAATTCGCAGTAGCTCTTGAAATGCTTCGGTCGACAGAGAGGGAGGTATGACTGCATGGACGACAATACGGTCGCCCGGGTAGAAGGCTTCGTGAACAGTAAAAGTACTCGTTTCATAGTATCGCTTATACTCTTTCGGCGTGCCTTCGATTAGAGGGTCCCAGTCGATAGCTTTGACAGCGGCATGATGTTGATTCATGACTCGCGCTGCGTACCGCATTATTGACTGCCACCAGGACGGCAAAAACATAACACGCCCATCAGGGGCGTGCAGCATTTTGCTGATTTTGTTGTGTCGACAGTCGCCCAATGAGTGCTGGTCAAACTGTAACGTTATGCTAACTTCCTGCATGGGCGCCGTCCTTTGTCCCATTCGGTTCTGCTAATCCTAACCGCCCCAGCGTCGCCCGTCAAGAGCACGCTGTGGGCGGCACGATCTTCCTGCTGTCATTTACAAATTCAGATCATATTATGTCGGATCTGATGCATCTCGTAAGCAGCAATCTCTGTTGGGTGGTGAAAGAAATCCGCAGGACGAAACAGTGCCGCGCGCCCGTCTGGCGTCATCGGCGCATCTCGATACAGCTCACTCAACCACGTCAATCGCACGAACGTCATAAACCTTTGCGACGCGCGCAGATCCGCCATGACCTCGTCGCGCACGGCCAGCGACTCCGGCAAACCAAAACCCATACGCCGGCCCCACGCACGCCACACGAAATCGTACGGCGCCCAGCCAGGCTGCGGACGGTCGGCTACCGGGACAGGTGTGTGCACTTCGTACGTGTCACGAACAGCCGCTACCAGCTTCGGGTCTTTCCAGCAATCGCGAACGAGCTGGCATCGACGATGATAGCGGCCGCGGCCACGCGTCCCGGATACCCCAGCCTGCGTACGCGGCGATAACCCCATGAACGACTCTAGCTTGCAGCCGCTGTCCGGCTTACAGTCGTCGACATAATATCGGGGATCTCTTATGTACGCAAGTAGGCCTGCTAGCGCCAGCTTATTGAGGTTCGCAACAAACGATAACGGCTTCCACGCAGGATGTGCGCGCAATAATCGTAACGTCTGCTCCGTCACAGGCTTACCAAGTAGTACGCCGTCGTGCACAGATTGTGTCAGTGCGTACGCACGGTAGTCTGCCTCCACAAATTCGTGAAAGCCGCCTAGGCTCGCCGCTTTTGTAAACTGACGCATCGCCAATATGGCCGCCTCGGGATCACGCCGCTGCCGCTCAAGCCGCGCAGCCAGCGGCGAACACACCGCCACAGACGTGATCCGCTCCTTCTGCTTCAAATCGTACAGATACAAAAGTAGCCGCACGTTTGAAGCCAGGCCAAGCACGCGTACGCGCGTCTCCGCGGCGATACGTGTGCTATCAAAAAACTCCTCAGCTGACTGATTCGAGCACCGGGCTGCACCATTGCCGTCCGCATACCAAACCTTGCCGCCTGAGAGGTGCAGTTTAAGCGTATAATTATCTGGGTTAGCTGACCTAGGCAGCCGCCAGTTCGATGGTGTTGTCAAAATGGTGAGCAATCCTCGGCTCGTGTGTCACGAATAATACTTGTAATCCGCGTTCGTGTGAGAGATCTCGGAGCCGATCGAGCGATCTCGGCAGGCTGCCAAGATTATGCTCGTCGAGTCCGGCCGTCGGTTCGTCCATAAGCAGTACGCCAACCTGACTCGCAAACGTCGAGTTAACTGTAATGCGAAATGCCATCGCCAACAAGATCCGCTCTCCAACCGAGAGTCGCTTGTCGGGCTGCGAACGAATGCCATCCAGAAAATTGGCCGTGAAGCCAAGATGTTCGTCCATCTCCACACGGAACGGCGCCTCGAACAGCTCGAGTGTGTTATTCACTTCCCCGAGCATCGTCTCCACGTATGTATAAGACACCATACGCGGCGCCTCGTTACGGTGGAATACGTCCCGTACTTCCGTCAAATGTTGCACGGCATCGCGTGTGCGTTGCCCCTGCTCCTTGACATTCTGTACGTCTTGTAATTGCTTCTGTGCTGACGCAAGCTCTGCCTTGGCCACCGCCTGCGTCTTCTGCCACTCGACAAGCGAGGCCTGCTTTCCTTGTACCTCGCGAATACACGCAGCGGCCTGCTCGTACTGCGCCTTAGTGTACTCAGGCATCCGCACGCGCTCGTCTGCAAGTCTATCAGACGCAGCACGTAACGCGCTAAGCTCGCCCTCTAACAACGCTAGCTTCTTGGCATGCTCAGCACGTTTATCCTTCGCATCCTGCAGCTGCTTTGTTACGCTGGCATATTCATCTACCGTCCGCTGATACGCCTCGGCCGGTTCCGCCGGATGGTCGCACGCGGCAAACTGCTCGCGTTGCGCCTCCAGCTTCTTAAGCTCCGTTTCCGATTTTTCCAGTGCCTGAATATACGTAGCCTGCTCAACTGCGTAATCTGTATGCACCTTACACGCACTGCGTAATGGCGCAAGCTGTTCTTCGAGCAATCGACACTGTTCGAGCTGTGCTTCGAGTAGCTGCTCCTTATCTGCTGCATCAGGTAGTTTCTGATTACACGTAGGACACACCGTTGTCGCATTTTGCAAGCCTTGAATGGACGTCGCCAGCTGCGTATGCTGATACTCTAGCGACGTCAACGTCTGCGCCTGCTCGTCTGACAGTGGCGCCACTGTCGGAACAGGTGGCATTTGCAGTGCACTCCGGGTTGTCATAGCAGCCTGCAGATCACTCTCCCACTGCGCCTTTGTCTGCGCAATAGCGTTATACGTACGCCATTGCTGCAAACCCTCCTCGGCAAGTGCCACAGCGTCTGCCATGTTCAACTGCACAGACTGACAACCATGAATCTTGCCGTCAAATGACGCAATAGGCACCTCCGCAGCGCCGCATTCGTGCGCCTTCGCCGCGACATTATTCACGGCTGCCTGCAAATCGGCATCTTTTTGAAACAGCGCAGAGTATCCGTTAGTGATTACGCTTTGCTCAGCAATATACGCAGCCGGGTCCTCCGGCATCGACAATGCCTCGATGGCTTGCGTGATTTCACACAACGCCTGCTCCTGCGTCTTCACAGCAGCCTTCGCCGCGTCCTCGTCTATGAGTGTCGTCGGCACTTCGATCGAATTGATGAATTCACCAATCTTCTTATAAACCTTTTCTGCCTGTGCAATACCGAACAAAGCCGCCAACGATGCCGCCCGATCGGCCGGTCGCTGATCGAACATCTCGTCGATCTTTCGCTGTCCCACGAAAATGTAGTCCGTGATCTGCTTCTTCGTCGTACCGAGCCGGCGCCACAGCTCAGCATTGATCTCGCTGACCGCCGTCAACGTTTGGTCGCCGATCGTCAGCGTGTTCGTAGCCGGGCGCAGGCTCCGACGTACGACCATACGTACGCCGCCGTGCGATATCTCCGCCTCCACGTACGACGACTCATTGGGCTGAATACCCTGATAAATGTCGTCGGCTTTCGTACGATCGCCGCCGGCGTCGCCCGTTAACGCGAACTTTAGCGCCCGTAAAATGTTCGTCTTACCGGCGCCGTTCGGCCCGACCAGCATGTTCAGCCCTGCAGTCATTTCGATAGCTAGGCTTTTGTGCTGGCAGAAATTCTCCATCGTAAGTCTGTGCACAATCATGCTGGACTCCCCTGCTGCTGCCTATCCCCATTAGCTCTTGCAGTACTGACCCTGCGCGGGCGTCGCTGCTCCTCGGTCTCTTCGTCGAAGATATTGAGTTGGCTTTGAATGTCTTCCCACACCTCTTGCATCTGCCGGTGCGTTCCGCAGGTCGTAATACGGTCCATGCAGCGCATCTCCAACTCGTCGAGCTCGGCGAGCTTCGCACCTGTCGGGTGCGCGTTGATCATTGCATCTCGCTGATCTACAGCAAGTTCGAACATGATCTCTGAAGCGTCGCCCGGATAGCGCTCAAAGCACTCGCACAGATCGTCCCGACTCCCGTAGTAATTGTTACGCCGGCGCCGATCCAACGTCTCCATATCTGGCACATCCTCCGGATCTACGCCGCGCAGCTTTGCGATGATTACGCGAGACAACTGAGTGATGTCGTTTTCGACGTCCGCGCGGTGCTGCCGAAGCTCTGCGAGCTCCTGCATCAACGGGACAGTTTCGAACTGCTCCTCGACGTATGTGATAGCCTTGCTCTGTATGTCGCGGCGCCACGTAATGTCACTACCCTCCAACTCCTTCCGCAGCTCCTCCGTCCGCGTCTTGACTCGCTCCTTGAAGTGCTCCTTCTCGCTGACTGGTACTCCCATGATACACCAACTCCTTAAATATATGTTCTAATTCTGTTTGAATGTCGCGCGTCTGCGCTAACCTGACAGCGTCCGTACAAACACTTGCGTTACCCGCATAGAATGTCCGAATGCACCCGGCCAATCCTCCAGAAAGGACCGCGGCCACTCGTTGCTCCTGGTCTGCACTGACTTGCGCAACTTCAACAGGAATAGACTTCAAAAACAGGTGGGCATCAGGCGATACTTTCGCCTCTAGCCGCTGCCGTGCGTCCGTGATATCTGTCCGATACCACACGCGTATGATATTCATACTGAGTGTCGGCGGTACGTCCGCCTTTGGAATCCGCGCCGGGTGGTTGTTCCACGTATCGAGGAACTGCTCCAGTTCGTCCTGATTGTGGAGTCGTGCTTCAAAATAACCACGAGTCGGAATGCGGATCTTCTCAGCACTCATATCGTCGTTGAGTATAAACACGTACTTATCGGCCGGTTCGTCGATCTTCTGCATACACAGCGACCCCGGCGATAGCACCCCCTGCTGCCCGCGCTGCTCCCATATCGATTGATGGAAGTCACCAGTTAGCACGTACTTTGCCCGCGCTGCCCAGCTTAACCACGCGTCGCCATAGTTCTGGCCGAGATAGTCGCGCCAAACTTGGTGCGTTGCCAAAATATCACAATCGACCGCCTCGAGCGCCTCCTTGACGTCAGTTGGTGATTGGTAGTCGAGGCCCTGTACCTCCGGGCCGGTTCCTTGGTATCCGAGCCGCGCCCTGGTCCCGTGAATGTGCTGCGGCCAGCTGTGCATCGCAGACAGTACGGGCGGGTCCGACCGCTCGTGCTGTCCCTGCACGTAAAATACTGGCTGCCCACGATGCTCAAACGTGTCCAGCGCCAGCCGCATCGTCTCCAAGGCATCTGATTGTTGCAGCTTCTGCTCGAATAGGTCGCCGAGCAACAGCGCGCACGGGACGTCTCGTTCCTCCATGACACGCACAACCTGCTTGATGCCCCACGCCGTATCCCCGGCTAACCCGTCACGCCGATACCAGACGCGATCAAACTTTCGTACATGCCAGTCCCCAGTAACCAGGGCAATAGGCTCAGCCATGATTTTGTTCTCCTGAACAAGATTTGAGATCGTCAAGGTCTACCGGAACATTCATCATTATGTCGATAAACTCTGCCTTAGGTAGCTGTGGCTCGTCGAAATCGATAAAACGCGGATCACGTACCGCTATCGCCGCCTCGCCGTCAGCAACGTGTGCACTCACGTGCCCCGCAATGAGTAACTGCTTGATATCATCTAAGAAGTCCGCACCGAGCACCGCCAACTTACGTCCGTGTTCCATGCGCGCATCCATGGGAACGTTGTCCCAAAATCCGCGCCCCGTCCATTTCCGTTCGTTCTCACTATCCGCAGCAAAATGAAACATAGCCAACATGGCTTTACAATCAGCTGCGTATGCGTCATCCATCATTTGTTGAAAATGTCGTAATCCCATGGTTGCCCCCTCTGGGCAAAAAGAGTATAGTATAGGCATCGCTAACACAAAGGAGTTGTAACGATGCTTGTACTTTCTAGAAAAACCAATGAGCGTATTATGATCGGCGATGACATCGTAGTCACCGTC
>Ga0180432_10009331_pt1 | contig 11983 bp, 9 predicted proteins | sample SS_ome_10_FD_132414 | JGI IMG/M metagenome (GOLD analysis project Ga0180432, IMG submission 132414) | Hypersaline lake sediment archaeal communities from the Salton Sea, California, USA - SS_1_MS_2 metaG | ecosystem: Environmental > Aquatic > Non-marine Saline and Alkaline > Hypersaline >...
AGTAAGGGTTCTTTTCACCTTTCAGTCGCCCTACTTGTGCACTATCGGTCGTCGAGGAGTACTTAGCCTTGGAGGGTGGGCCCCCCAGCTTCACACCACGTTCCACGAGCATGGTGCTACTCTTGAAAGCCGATGGTAACGGAGGGCTCGGACCGTCGCCTACAGGGCTGTCACCTTCTGTGGCCGTGCCGTTCCAAGCACTTCGGCTGGTCGTGCCTTTGTAACTCCTCTCGGCTCCCGCAACCCCGGCCCGAAGGCCGGTTTGGGCTTTTCCGCTTTCGCTCGCCGCTACTGACGGAGTCTCGGTTGATTTCCTTTCCTCCAGGTACTGAGATGTTTCAGTTCCCTGGGTTGGCTCCACACGGACTATGCATTCATCCGCGGGTGACGCCATCTGCTTGCACAGTGACGACGGGTTACCCCATTCGGAGATCCCCGGATCAAGGGTTGTTTGACACCTCCCCGGGGCTTATCGCAGCCTGCCACGTCCTTCGTCGCCTCTCGACGCCTAGGCATCCGCCATGCACCCTTAGTAGCTTGGCCACATTCATGAATCCCTGTCAGGACCCATCGACCAAGCCGTCTTTGACGCTCACCCGCCCAGACGGACCGTAACCGATCCGCCCAAACGGGCGTTAAACCGAACTCATGGTTCTGTACATACGCCTTGCGTGATCCACCGACCCAACGGTGAATCACGTCCGTCCACCTATGGACTTGTCAAAGAACGCCCCGAAGCGTGGCTTCAGGTATCCAACCATCGACCTGCGATGGGCGGATACTTGAAGCGACCTCCCCAGCCTCTCACCCCCTGTGGAAGACCACCCATATGATACCAATCACCCCGGCGAAAATCACGGCGGTCTTCAGCACGTCCAGCCACGTCGTCGCGCCGCCGATACGCCCGGGTTCGATCGGCTGGCCGCAGTTTGGACAGAAGTATCGCTTCTCCTTCGAGGCCATGATCCTCGTATCGTCAACGGCCTCGGCCTGCGTCCGCCACGGGCCGGGCCCGGTCGATGGCATCCTGGAGACGACCGGGCTCGAACCGGCAACCTCCGGCTTGCAAAGCCGGCGCTCTCCCAGTTGAGCTACGTCCCCGACCCGCTAGGAGGCCGACCTCAGATCGGTTCGATCCGCCTTTGGGACCTTACTGGCTCGGCCGCCACGGCCTACCGGGGTGCCGGCTTCCCATCGAACCCAATGGGCCCGGGTGGGTTCGAACCACCGACCTCGCCCTTATCAGGGGCGCGCTCTGGCCTACTGAGCTACGAGCCCACTTGTGTCGCGCCCCTGGGTCAGGGCCGGTGAACCACCCTGACAAAAAAGGCCACCGACTTGCGTCAGTGGCCCGGGCGTCGTCTCGCCGTTGGGACCAACTTCAGCAACGAAGTCGGCAGATGAATCCGATCTGGATTCGAATCACCGCTTGCAAAAAGCCGATTCTCCTGTTTCGACCTCGCGCAACTGACACGTTCAGCCGAACCCCTCATGGCCTTGCAGCACCAAAGTTTACCACATCTGGCCTGCTTGTCAATCCCATAATCGGCCCATCTGCCGAATTTCTCAAGCCAACCCCGCCCGTTTTGAACCGTTCGCCATGGCACACAACGCTCGACCGGGTTTCGTATGAAGGCACGCACGGTCGCGATCCGATCTTGACAGTGGCGGCTGCAGCCCGTATAAAGCCGTCTATGGACAGAACGGTCGCGTTGGGGCATCCGGCCCGCTACCGCGACTTGGCTGGCCGGGGCATTTCGGCCCGGCAGGGAGCGGCAATTGATGATCGGGTTTCCGGTGGACATAGCGCTGATCATCATGATTCGGGGACACGCACCGAGCTCCTAGGGCGCGCCTTTCGGCAGACAACAACAGGGTCCTGGGAGTCACGGCTCCCAGGACCTTTTTTTCGTGACCATGCATCGTAACCCATGACCGATACGCCCGAACACGTCGACCCTCCCCTCCCAGGGATGGAGCAAGACCCGCAGGTTGCTTCAGTCCCCGAATCGGTCGTCCCGGCGGACGAAGCGCTGGGATTGGAGCGCGAGGGCGGGGACCTTCGGATCCTGCTGCGCGTGTCGGGCCCGATCATGGTCGCGACGATATCGCGAGCGGTCATGCAGTTTGTCGACTTCGTCATGGTCAGTCAGCTCCAGCACGCGACGGACGCGCAGGCGGCCGTCGGGGCGAGCGGGGTCACGCTGTTCGTGGTCATCGGCTTCTGGATCGGCGTGATGAGCTGCGTGAACACCTTCGCCAGCCAATCGCTGGGTCGATCGCGTCCGGCGGAGTGCGGGGCGTACGCGTGGCAGTCGATCTACATCTCGCTGGCGGCGGGGGCGTTGGCCCTGCCGCTGCTGATCATGGTCAAGCCGCTCTTCGCGTACTTCGACCACGGCTCGCGGGTCGTCCCGTACGAGATCGACTACATGCAGATTGGGCTATTCAGCATCGGTCCGTTCACGATGCAGGTGGCGTTGTCGAACTTCTTCAACGGCGTGCATCGGCCTCGCGTCACGATGTTGTCCGCCGTCGGGGCGAACCTCTTCAACGTCGGGGCCAACTATCTGTTGATCTTCGGCAACCCCACCCTCGGCATCCCGCGGCTGGAGGTGGCCGGCGCGGCGTTGGGCACCCTACTAGCAGCGGTCTTCCGATGCGTCTGGTTGGTGGCGGCGATGCTGTGGCCCTACTACGCCGAGCGATTCGCCACGCGACGGACGTGGCGATGGGACGGGGCCAAGTCGCGCAACCTCCTGCGGGTGGGACTTCCGGCGGGGCTGCAGTTCGCCTTCGACGTGATGGCCTGGTCGCTCTTCATGATGTGGTTGGTGGGGCGGTTCGGCCCGGATCACCTTGCCGCCAGCAATATCGCCTGGCAGTGGTGCCACCTGTCGTTCATGCCGGCGTTGGGCATCGGCATCGCGTTGACGGCGGTGGTGGGCAAGGCCATCGGCCAGGGGCGCCCGGACGTGGCTCGCCGCCGGACGACCATCGCGCTCGCCTGCTGCGGCGGCTATATGGCGTTGTGCGGGTTGGCGTTCATTCTGTTCCGCGGCTTCTTCGTCGGGGCGCTGACCAAAGAGGATGAGGTCCTGCGGATCGGTTGTCAGTTGATGGTTTGCGGCGGGCTCTTCCAGATCTCTGACGCGATGTGTCTGACCTACAACAGCGCACTTCGCGGGGCGGGCGACACGGTCTGGACCGCGGTCGCTCTGGTCGCGACGTGCTGGACCATTCTCGTCGGCGGCGGGTATACGCTGACGCAGGTCGCGCCGCAGCTCGGCGCGCTGGGGCCGTGGATCGCCGCGACGACCTACGTCGGGGTGCTGGGCCTGATCCTGACGGCGAGATGGCGGCGTGGCCGATGGGAGAAAATCGACATCTTTGCGGGCAAGCAGACGCCCGACGTGTTGGACGCGTCGGTACGCGAAGCCGCCGCCGTTGACCCGGTTACGCCGGAGTGAGGAATCGGCGGTGACGTCCGCCGGTGAGGTGAACCATGGCAGGCAAGACGAGCTACAAGAAGACGATCCTGACGCCCCGGACGGATTTCCCGATGCGGGGCGATCTGCTCGAACTCGAGCCCCGCATGCAGAAGCGGTGGGCGGAGATGGACATCTACGGCAAGATTCGCCAGGCCCGCGCCGGCTGCGAGAAGAAAGTGCTCCACGACGGTCCGCCCTACGCGACCGGCGATCTGCACGTCGGGACGGGCATGAACAAGGTGCTCAAGGACTTCGTCGTTCGCACCTGGACGATGCGAGGGTACGACTCGCCCTACCTGCCTGGGTGGGACTGCCACGGGCTGCCCATCGAGCATCGGGCCGAGATGGAGTTGGGCGAGGCGTTCCGGAAGTTGCCCGTGGCCGAGATCCGAAAGCGATGCCTCGAGTACGCCGTGAGGTACATCGACCGCAACCGCCAGGAATTCAAGCGGCTCGGCATCTTCGGGGAATGGGACACGCCGTACCTGACGATCAACCGCGAGTACGAGGCCGGCGTGATCGACGTCTTCGCCGAGCTGGTGGCCCGAGGCTACGTCTACCGCTCACTCCGGCCCATCCACTGGTGCATCAGCTGCGAGACGGCGCTGGCCGAGGCGGAGCTCGAATATGACCAACTGACCAGCCCCAGCGTCTATGTGGCCTTCCCGATGGTCGACGACGTCGGGGACGTCCTGCCGGCGGGGGCGGGCAAGCCAGTCGAGCTCCTGATCTGGACGACCACGCCCTGGACGCTGCCGGCCAATCTGGCCATCGCGCTGCATCCGGACCTGACCTACAGCCTGGTCCGTTACGTGCACGAGGGCAAGGAGCGGTTCGGACTGCTCGCCGATGGGGTCCGCACCCGCAAGATCGAGGATGCCGACGGGCAGGTCGTCGAGCAGATCCAGGAGGAGCTGCTCGAGTACGTGATGGACACGTGTGGCGTCGAGACGTTCGAACGACTTGGCCAGGTCGAGGGGCGGGCGCTGGCGGGCAAGCGATACCGCCACGTCTTCGTCGATCGGGTCTCGCCGGTCGTCCTGGCCGACTACGTAACGCTCGCCGAGGGAACCGGCTGCGTGCACACCGCCCCCGGCCACGGCGTCGAGGACTTCCTGACCGGCCGGGAATGCGGGTTGGAGATCTACAGTCCAGTCAACGACCACGGCCGGCTTACCGACGACGTGCCACATTTCGCAGGGATGCAGGTGTTCGAGGCCGACCCGAAGATCGTCGCCCACCTGGAGCAGATCGGCGCGCTGCTCCACAGCGAGGACTACCCGCACCGGTACCCGAACTGCTGGCGATGCCGCAACCCGGTCATCTTCCGCGCAACCACGCAGTGGTTCGTCGACGTGGACCGCGACGGTTTCCGGCAGCGGATGCTCGACGGCATCGGCGACGTCCAGTGGGTGCCGGACTGGGGCGAGCGCCGGATCCGAGGCATGGTGGAGAACCGTCCCGACTGGTGCATCAGCCGGCAGAAGTCGTGGGGCGTACCGATCCCCGCGTTCTACTGCAAGGGGTGTGGCGAGCTGCTGCTGGACGCGGACGTCGTCCGGCACGTCCGCGATCTGTTCGCCCGGGACGGTGGCGACACCTGGTTCGCTAGCGAGGCCGACAAGCTCCTGCCCGAGGGGACCCGTTGCGCGAGGTGCGACGGGACGGCGTTCGAGAAGGAAACGGACATCTTCGACGTCTGGTTCGAGAGCGGCAGCTCGCACCGGTCGGTGTTGGTCGAGAACGATCATCTGAGCTGGCCGGCGGACATGTACCTGGAGGGCAGCGATCAGCACCGCGGATGGTTCCAGGCCAGCCTCATCACGGCGATGGGCGGGTACGAGAAGCCCCCGTACCGCACGGTGCTGACCCACGGGTTCGTGGTGGACGACCAGCACAACAAGATGTCCAAGAGCCAAGGCAACTTCGTCTCGGTCGGCGACGCCCTGGAGAAGGTGGGCGCCGAGCTGATGCGGCTGTGGGTCAGCAGCATCAACTGCCAGGACGACATCCCGACCAGCCTCGATCTGATGACCCGGATGGGCGACGAGTACCGCAGGATCCGCAACACGTTCCGTATCCTGCTGGGCAACCTGGCCGGCTTCGATCCTCAGCGAGACGACCTGGCCGCAGCCGACCTGGAGCCTATCGACCGTTGGGTCCTGGCCGAGCTGCGGAACGTCATCGAGCGGTGTCTCAAGGCGTATGACGCCTATACGTTCCACCGCGTTTTCTCGACGGTGCACAACTTCTGCACGATCCAGTTGTCGAACGTCTACGTGGACGTGTCGAAGGACCGGATGTACTGCGACGCCGCCGACTCGCCGCGACGTCGGTCGGGACAGGTGGCGATGTACCGGGTGCTGGACGCGCTGACGCGGCTGCTCGCGCCGATCCTGGTGCACACGACCGAGCAGGTCTGGGACCACATGCCTGGCGAGCGCGCCGAGCCGAGCGTGCACCTGGCGTTGATGCCCGACCCCGACGAGCTGCCGCGGGACGAGGCGTTCGAGGCGGACTGGGCCGAGCTGATGCGGATCAGGGACAGTGTGCTGCCGCGGATCCAGGCGATCCGGTACGACAAGAAACGGCACAGCCCCGAGCAGATCGCCGCCGAAGGCCTGGTCGGCAGCAGTCAGGAGATCGATGTCCGGCTGCGCACCAACGGGGCGCTCCGCGATGTGATCGAGCGGTGGCAGGCGGAGCTGGCCGATCTGCTGATCGTGTCCGGCGTCGAGCTGACGGACGACGCGAGTGTGACCGAACCCGCGGGAAGCGTGGAGGACCTGTTCGTCGAGGTGCGTCGGACCGGACGGACCCGCTGCGAACGCTGCTGGAACTACCGCGATTCGGTCGGTGATTCGGCGGAGCACGCGGATCTGTGTGCTCGCTGTGCCAGCGTGGTAGCAGGTCTGTAGGACACAGAGGCTAGCGCGAGCGTGTTTCTCAATCAGAGACGCGACCGTTAGGGAGCGTTTGGCATTTGAACGCTCCCCAACGGTCGCGTCTCCGATGAGAGAATCGTCCCCAGGAACGGATGACATGCCATATGCGGAGACACCCAGCGGACGCATCTATTGCGAATCCCACGGTGAGGGTCCGGCGCTGCTCATCGCGCCGAGCTTCGGCGCGACGACGCGGACGTATCGCGGCATCCTGCCGAACCTGACCGAGACACATCGCGTGCTGTTGTATGACCCAGCCGGCATGGGTCAATCGGATGATCTGTCGGTTGACCCGACGCTCGCCTCGATGGCCGACGACGTCGCGGCGGTGCTGGATCATTTCGGCGTCGACCGTGCATCGGTCATGGGAATGTCGATGGGGGCGATAATCGCCCAGAAGTTCGCGGCGTTACATCGCGCTCGGCTGGACCGGCTGGTGCTGATCACGCCGCCCGCGAAGAAGACGCAACACGGCGACGCGGTCAACGAACTGCTAGGCGACTTGTTCAAGGCCTGCGAACCGAACCGGTTCATGCGGCACATGCTTCATCTGGCGTTGAGTCCCGACTTCGTCAACCGGCATCCGCGCGTCGTCGAGCAGATCGCCCACGGCATGGACGTGGCCCCGCGCGACGCAGAAACGATGGCCCGGCTGGTCGAGAGCGTCAACCGCTTCACCGGCGTGGACGGCCTCGACGGGATGGATGCGCCTACGTTGATTATCGCCGGCGCGCTGGACATCTTCACACCGCCGTCGCACGCCCGGGCGCTCCAGGCCCAGTTGCCCTGCTGTCAGCTCATCGTGATGGACGACGTCGCCCATACGCCCTTCATCGAACGGGCCAAGGAGACGTTCGCCGCCGTCAAGCTGTTCCTGAACGGCGGATCGCCGGTAGGGCCGACCGACTGAGCCCCGGGTAGGCAGGACCCAGGAGGGCTGTACATATGACCGAACGCCGACTTGCGGTGATGCTGTCGGGCAGCGGCACGACGCTGCAGAACCTGATCGACCGGATCAACGACGGTCGGCTGACCGGCTGGCGGATCGCGGTGGTGATCAGTTCGCTCAGCAAGGCCTACGGCCTGGTCCGGGCGGAGCAGGCGGGCATTCCCACGCGGATCGTCCGCAAGAAGGACCACGCCGACGTCGAGGCCTTCAGTGCGGCCATCGTCGAGCAACTCGACGCGTTCGAAGTCGATCTGGTCGTCGAGGGCGGATGGATGTGCCTGTGGCATCTGCCCGACCGATACCTGGACCGGGTCATGAACGTGCACCCGGCGCTGCTGCCGAGTTTCGGCGGCAAGGGGTTCTACGGCCATCACGTCTACGAAGCCGTCCTGGCGCACGGCTGCAAGGTGACCGGCGCGACCGTCCACTTCGTCAACAACGAATATGACGCCGGCCCGATCATCCTGCAGCGGGCCGTCGCGATCGAACCGGACGACACGCCGGACACGCTGGCGGATCGCGTCCAGGCCGTCGAGCGCGAGATCTATCCGGAGGCCATCAGCCTGTTCGGCCAGGGCCGCTTGCAGATCGAAGGTCAGCGCGTGCGGGTCTTGCCTCCCGCGTCATAATGTGCTCAAAGCCAGGACACGAAAGGTGGGTTTGCCATGAACACCCCAGCCGTCACGACGTTTTCGTTTCCGACGACGATCGATTTCGGTGTGGGTGCGGTGGACAGACTGGGCCAGCGGATCGCCGAGTTGGGCGCGTCGCGACCGCTGGTCGTCACGGACGCGGGGCTGGTGAACACGGAAGCGTTCGCGCAGGTCCGTCGCGCGCTGGACGACGCGCGGCGGCAGTTCGCGGTCTTCAGCGGGGTCGAGCCGAACCCGACCGACGAACACGTCGAGGCGGGCGCGTCGGCGCTCAAGTACGACGACTGCGACATCATCGTGGCCGTCGGCGGGGGCAGCGCGATCGACGTCGGCAAGGCCATCCGGCTCCGCAGCACGCATGCCGCGCCGTTGATCACCTACGACGACGCCCGCGACGGGGCCTCGCGGATCCGCAGCGAGATGCCGCCCATGATCGCCCTGCCGACCACCGCGGGGACGGGCAGCGAAGTGGGCCGGAGCGCCGTGATCACCATCGGGGAGGTCGCACGCAAGGTCGTCATCTGCAGCCCGCACCTGATGCCGAACGTGGCCATCTGCGACCCGGCGCTCACCGTCGGCCTGCCGCCGCATCTGACCGCGTCCACGGGCATGGACGCACTGAGCCACAACCTGGAGGCGGTGGCCGCCGTCGGCTATCACCCGATGTGCGACGCGATCGGGCTACAGGGCATCGCCCTGGTGGCCGCCAATCTTCGACAGGCCGTCGCCGACGGCAAGGACCTCATCGCCCGTCACCACATGCTGATGGCCTCGATGATGGGCGCGATCGCGTTCCAGAAGGGCTTGGGAGCTACCCACTCACTCGCCCATCCGCTCGGCACCGAGTTGAACATGCAGCACGGGCTGGCCAACGCCCTGGTGCTACCGCACGTGGTCCGGTTCAACCGCGATGCCGCCCGGGAGGCCTACCTCCGCGCCGCCCACTACTTCCGCCCGCCGAGACCCGGGACCGGAGCGTCTGAGGGCACCGGAAGCGACGAGGCCATCGACGCGTTCATCGCCGCGATCGAGCAATTGCGTTCGGACATCGGTCTTCCCGCATCGCTCTCGGCGGCGGGGGTCTCGCGCGAGGGCCTTCCGGACTTGGCCGACAAGGCCTACGAGGATGGCTGTCACGCGCTCAATCCGCGCAAGTGTACGCGAGATGATCTGCTGGGGCTGTATGAGGCGGCGTATGGGTAGGGGTTAGAGGTCCGGGTTCCGGGGTCCGGGTTCCGGGGTCCGGGTTTGGGTCAGCACGGACCTCAAGGTGGTTAGCCGGTGGGCCATCGTGTGCTGCTCGGCTAGCTTGCGTCGGGCACGCGTGATCATCTCGCGACGGGTTGGGTCATCGTCCAGCAGGCGCTTCAGATGACCGATGAGCCCGCTGTGACGCTTGAAGATCAGCAACTCCTTGCCAGGTTCCAGCATCTGGGTCAAGCCGTTGGGATCCGTGTCGGTTGGGTGGGCCCGGGCGATCACGGCGGCACCGGCAGCGGCGGCCGTCAGGAGTTCTGCGCTGGTGTTGCCGGTGACGTCCACGTGGAGGGCTGTCCTGGCCGAGGCGTAGACGGCGGCGCGGTCGCGGGGGGCCAGGGGGCCTCGGCATGCATCCGCCAATGACTCGTACTTCTCCCAGCCACGTCCCCAAATGCACAGCTTGACGCCGGCCCGGAGTACGGCCTCAAACGCCGCCCGCCGCACCAGCGTCTGGGCCAACGCGGCGTTGATCCGATCGCAGAACTCCTGGCGGAGCTCCGGGTCGCCCAAGGCTGCGCCCGTCCTGGACTCGGCCTGCTCGAGGACCCGCTCGACTTGATCATCGGTGTAGCGGTCAGCTTGCTCTTCGATCTGCTTTCGGGCGGCCGTCCACACGGCCAGGTGGCTTTCGAGGGTCAGGCCCTGTGCCGATGGGTCCAGCGGCGACGCGTCGGCGATGGCAACGACGTCGTATTCGGGCGGGTGATCGCAGACGATCTCGCCCTCCGGCGCGCGCGTCACGGCCGGTCCAAGCCAAACCGCCCGCGATCGTGACAGACCGGCATCGATCAGTCGGTTCCGGACCCCGGGGGTCAGCGCGAAGACCCGGTCGGTCGGTCCGATGCCCTCGATGGCAGTCGGCCCGAGCCTTGCCCAGGGCGTGATCCAGCTCGCCAGCGGCATCTTGGCGGGCAGGACTTGGGTGAGCTGACCCCGAACCGCATCGATGAGGATGACCATGTCGGGACCGAACTCGGCGATCAGATGGGCCAAGGCAAGGGGGTGCCGCGCCCGAGGTGTGCTGCCCAGCCAAGACGCAGTCGGCCACTCCAGCTCCCCCAGGCCGGCCAGGACGTCGTCTGCGAACCCGCAGATCGCCTGCTCGACGTGGGGACAGACGACCAGACAACGGGGTCGGTCCGGCAACGGCGCCGGGTCGTCATAGCGTTCGCCCAGATCCTCGATCACCGACGAGAGCGCGGCTGCGCGCTGGTGTGTTACCTCGGTGGCCGATCGCTGCACCAGGAACCTCGCCGCATCCGTGCCCGACGGAGCCAGCCAGGGCCAACCGAGCATCCGTTCGGGGGGCAGGTAGCCCGGGCGATCGATCAGAAAGCGAACGAGCGATCGGCCGAGGTCTTCGCCGACGATCAGAATCAATCGTCCCCGCCTAAGGGGGCCGGCCAGATCGTGCACCCGCAGGACAAGTGCCAGCGTCGCGGGGTCCTCCGCCAAGACGAAGACCGCCTGGTTCGCCCGGAGCCGTTCGCACAGCAGCCGGGCCTCGACGCCCTGACCGGTCCCCACCAGCACGACATTGCCGTCGCCCGGATCGAAGTTGCGTAGCAGCGCGGGTCCGCTGACGGTCGGCATGGAGGTGTGGCCCAACCACTGCTCGCCGTCGGGGGTACGCAGCTTGTAGGTCGGGGCGCCGTCGCGGCCCGTGGCGAATGTTGCTCCAGCCGGGATCTTCAGTGCCGCCAGGCAGTCGGCCAGATCGGCATCAACGGTCCGGAGTGCATCCAGATTGCGTTGCCAGACGGGGTCGGATTCGTGGGGCGTGTTGGGGTCGCTCATGAGCGCCTACGGTGTCTTGCCCGGGCGGCAGGCCATGGGACGACGGATGGGTCTCGATTCGACAGGGACACGCGTAGGTCTTCGCGCCCCCTCACACCACCGATGTGCGGAAACGAATGACCAACAGAACCAGCAGGATCCCGACCCACACCGCAAACCCGAGCAGTGCGAACCACAATGGGGTCCATGACCGCGGCGTCCCGCACTCCGGCGGCACGCCCTCCCAGGAATCGACCTTCGCTTCGGCGGGCGTTGCCTCTTGCTGGCTTGATCCGTCCTGGTTCATCGACAACCACCTTCCCTCGAGCCACGTGACACCACGCAGGTCCACGCAGCAAGCATATCAACCCAACCACACCCCGGCAAGCCCACAAGACTGCTGTTGCAGGCAACCGGACCCCGACACCTCCGGCGGCCCCATCAGAGGTCCGACCGTAACAGGCTGTCGAAATACCTTCGATGAATAGCTGGCCATGTACGCTGGCGATGGCTGGCGAGTCGAGGTTTTGCCGCGCGGTGTCGACCGGGTCGGATCAGCCCACTGTGGGTCAGGCGACGGCTGCGGGGGCACTGGGCAGGGCACGATCATTGCGCAGACCCACCGCCGGCGGCCTTTTTGGGGCACGGCTCGCACCTCCTGCCAGCTACGCAGCAGAATGCCCAGATTCACCGCAATGCACGCGAGCGTCCATTCCGCCTCCAAGGCAGCGATCTGCTCATCCAACCCGGCCAGCTTCTCAGCGATCGTCTCCTCCCGATGGACCGAGCCCTTGCCCGCGTCGGCTTCCACCTTCGTTCCGTCAACCGCCGTGTGCTTCGTCTTGATCAGCTTGGCTCGAATGACCACGTGCAGCACGTCTTTCATCAGATCCCGCAATCGCTCCAGAT
>Ga0180432_10009332_pt1 | contig 11982 bp, 3 predicted proteins | sample SS_ome_10_FD_132414 | JGI IMG/M metagenome (GOLD analysis project Ga0180432, IMG submission 132414) | Hypersaline lake sediment archaeal communities from the Salton Sea, California, USA - SS_1_MS_2 metaG | ecosystem: Environmental > Aquatic > Non-marine Saline and Alkaline > Hypersaline >...
AGCCGAAGTGGCGGAACTGGCAGACGCGCACGACTCAAACTCGTGTTCCCCTGGGATTGTGGGTTCGATTCCCACCTTCGGCATAATAACCGCCTTCAGGCGGTTATTTCTATTTCGTCGACATAGAAACAAATTCAAATTGTTTATTACAATAAGGATATCAAAACAATAAGCATGCTATTTTACTGTGCTGGGCAGCGATGATAAAAATTCGACCGCAGGAATTGCTACAAAAAAATATTTGGTTATACACTTCCATTTTCTGTGTGGTTTGCGCATTCGTCGCCTGCAGGGTATCGGTTCGTCCGGATCCCAATGTGTCAATTGTGGAAATTGAAGCGGTGATCACATACACGCCATCTTTGACAGAAACGCCCTCGCCAATTCCTGTGGGGGATAGTTCAGAACCAGCCGAAGTAATCCCCCCGGTTGAATCCAATCAAGACAATCCACCCGCGCCGACCTTCGACCCGTTAGAACGCACGCTGCCGGCTTTCGACCAATTCATTGAAAAAGTAAAAAATGGGGTTGCGGGGCAGGTTGTCGGGCTGTGGGTGGAGAATAAGCTTTCGCTGAAAGTTGTTTACCAGCCAGAAACCAACCCAGCCTTTGTTAGTTCGATTGACAATGTAGCCACATATTTTCTGCTTCCTTACCAGAAAGCAGGCAATCACGGGCTTCTGGCACATAACTATTTAGCAGGCCGCTATTTTTACGACCTCGTTATCGGAGACGTTATCCAGTTGGTTTATGGGGATGGTTATTACGAGGATTTTGAGATCACAGAAATCAAGGACTTTCAAGCTTTAGAACCCAACAGCCCTTACAGCAATTTCATCGATCTCGCTTCTGGCGAACAGCTAACCGCTACCAACTTATTTATCGGTGTTTATTTCGGACCGTATCATTCCACACTGCAAACATGCCTCACGCGGGGAAATAACACGGAATGGGGGCGCCATTTTACGTTAGCCCCACTTACTGACTAAGAAAAAAACTGTTTATCGCTTAAAATAAGAATACGTTAGGTTTTCGGAGGATGATGTGATTATTCAACAGGTGATTAAATCTATTTCAAAGGGATGGAAACTCATCCTGATAATTGTATTGGTCGCAATGGCTATTTCCCTGGTCATTTCGCAGACCACAATTCCAACCTATCGCGCTCAGGCAACATTTATCATAGCGCCAAATAAAAATCTACCCAGCAGCAAGGATGTGGTAAGTGCCTTCACCGCCTTAAACACACTCGAAATATTTTCAACATACGCAGATATCCTGGTCAGTGAACGGGTGTACACTGAAGCAATAAAAAATGTAGATTTAGCTGAAGCTGCATTATCAAATTATGCACGCAGCACACAGATGCGCCCGGAATCGATCATCCTGACCCTTACGGTTGACGGGCCGGGTCCCGAGACCGCCGCAGCGCTGACAAATGAAATCGGAAAATACGGCATCCAGTTTATTAATGCCTATTTTACGGTTTTCGAGATTGAATTTTTAGACCAGGCTGTGGTATCAGCGGTTCCTTTCCGCCCAAGAACATACCGCGATTTGGGAATTTCAGCCGGGATCGGCATCTTGGTTGGACTAATCGTCGTCCTCTCCCGTGAATTTATGCGCACACCCATCAACCAATTTATGATGCGGCTTTCTACGGATAACGAGAGCACCGCATTTACCAAAAAATATACTGAAAAGAGCATGGTTTCCATGAAGGAAAGAGGAAAACAATGGCCTATCGCTTTCTTTCTATTCAAATTCCAATCACTTGAAGAACTTACGGATGTCCTGCCGGGGTTTTCCAAAAGGCAAATCCTGTCCGAGATTGTCAAAAGGCTGCGCACCAACCTTAAAGGAACGGATTTAATTGCGCGCTGGGATGAATTTACCATCGCCGTTGTCCTTCCAAACACGCCGCCAAAAGTATCCACCATCCTTGAGGAGCGTTTGGTCGCACAATTGCGAGAACCTGTGCGCTACGGTGTGGAAGAAAATGAACAGATCCAGCTGGATCCTATCTCTGCCATCTCTATCAGTCAGAACGACCAGGATTTTGAAACGTTTATTAAAAAAGCCGAGGCGATTATAATAGATAAGGAATGGTAATTATAGGCGGCAATACAAGAAAGCAGAAGTCAGGATGGAATTATCTAGGGGTAATCGTAGGCATCCTCATGATATTCCTGTCCACAGCGGCGCGTGCGATTCCCATCCGCCCATCCTCTCTGCTTTCAACGGAAATACAAACTGATCAGATCTTGCTTTCCGATATCAACGATTCTTATCAGCTGATCCTGAACGGCCCTTTTCAAGAAAAATTTTTCTCCTTCAATCTTCCAGCGGATTGGAAAATTACACAGCCGGTAATCTTGAACCTCAATACCAATAACGACATTCTTTACCTTATGGAAGCATTAATAGCCGATGAAGACAGCACACAGGTTTTTGATGTCAGTGGAGAATTATCCGTGGTTATTAACGGAACTCCCATTGAAAATATTCCCGTCAATACCAAAGGCGCCGCAGAATATGTTTTTGAAATAGAACCATCGCTCTTTCAAACCGGAACAGATGCCAACCAGGTCATCATCCGTTGGGATGATCTCACCATGTGTCAACACTCTATTTCCTCCCAAATTTTCATCCATCCCGATTCATCTTTTACAATCCAACACCAACCCAAAGCAGTTGTGCCCGGATTGGATGACTACCCAGAAATTTTCTACTCAGAAGATAGCGTCTTCCCTGTTCCCCTTACGTTTGCCATACCAGATAACCCTTCCACGGATGCGCTTTCAGCAGCTGTTTCCGCCGCGGCAAGCCTCGGAAAACACACCAATGCCTCGCTGCCAATTTCTTTAAAAACATTCAAGGACCTTGATTTTGAAGTGAATTCACAGGAAAATTTTATCCTTATCGGAAACTCCGACGCAATCATAAAAATCCTGCCGGACTCCCTTTCCGATGCATCCCTGAACGCGGTTGGGGACGATGGCATTATCCTGCTCGATAACCACCCCGAAAATAAGGGCCGCTTCATATTGGTGGTAACTGGACAAACCAATGACGCAGTTCGGAAAGCTGCCAGCGCTCTGGGCGCCACCACGATTATTCCTTTTGACAACAATCGTATCGCCCGCATCAAAGCGATTGCGCCCGAACCTACTGGAAGCCAGCTGCGGATAGATTATCTGCTTGGTGATTTGGCACAATCCGAACAGATCACGGTAAAGGCTATCGGCACACATGAAATCAGCTATTTATTCTCCCTGCCGGACGATACTCAAGTCAGCCCGGAATCTTATATTGAATTATATTTCCGCCATTCCCAATTGTTGAACTATCTGCAATCCAGTATTGCCGTTTCCATCAACGATATCGCGATAGGAAATTTGCGCTTCAGTGACCAAACAGCAGAAAACGGTATTGGGCGCATCATTCTTCCCCCCAATGTGATCCAACCCTCAAAAAATACGCTCACCATCCGTGTTACACTTTCCGCTCAGGATATCTGCGCTGATTCCCGCAGTGGAAATTTCTGGTTGTCTATCTTTGGTGATTCCTTTTTACATCTTCCACCTGTCCTTAATCTTACCGAAACACAAAATAAAATGTTTCTCGATGATTTTCCTTTCCCGTTCGCGGGGAACAACCGCCTGGGTGATCTGGTATTTTCCCTACCCCCCGACCAGCCGGACATCTGGGAGCAAGCAATGCGGTTGGCATACGCTTTAGGAAGTACCTCCACTGCCGAAGCTTTTCTGCCCACCGTAGAATATCTCCCGATAGAGAATATTGATGGTTTAAAGAACAACACGATTGTTATCAGCACCAGCGGCGATATTGCCGGCACGTTCGTGAATGGACTGCTTCCACTGCCCTTTGCGCCAGATGGGTCCATACCATCCGTAAGCAAACAAGGCCTTGCGTTTAATTTTGGAACCGGCCAGCCATTTGGAGTTGCATCGCTAACCCATTTAACCGAAACCAATAAGCATATCTTGAGTATTTCCGGAAAAGATATATCCAACATCACAACGATGGTTGACTTACTTATCGGCGAGAAAATCGCATATACCACTTCTTCGCCAAATGTGCTGCTGGTAAATTCAAACGGCAACCGATTCGATTTCGCCATTGAGGATTATTTGCCAGCCCCTCCCCCACAAGAAGATGGCGGATTTCTTGAGGTTATCCTATCCAATTATGAAAGCGGTCTTCCGTTCCTGCTGCTTGGTCTCATCATCCTTGTAATAGTTGTTTTGATCATTTGGATGGGTAAAAATAATAAAAATAAAGGCCGATAAATTCTTGAATAATTTTGTTTGGATACAGCACAAACTTTTAAAAGCAATCTATCTATCTAAAAAATTCAAAAAGAGCTTATCATCAATGCAGCCCTGCCAACCAGTCAGAAAAGTTTTTTTAAGTTTTCTTATCTTAACAATCCTTTTTTCAACGGTACCTGCTTCTGTTCTGGCGGAGGAAAATCAAAGACCATCCCTCGCCCCACAACCGGGCGTCAGCCTGAATGTTCCCTCGACCATATTGATCGGGGATGATTTCTCTTTTTCCGTCACCTTTGACAATACATCAACCACCGATACAGACGTTGGCTATGGGCCTTTTGTTGATATTTTCCTTCCTCAAAGCGGATGGGATGACGGAACAGATGGCGAAAAGGAAGATGGGGTCGCCTACACCAGTGTCGATTATCTTGGCAACTCCATCACCACCTTCACGAGTACCTGTCAGGAAAACGGCACCTTTTCCCATCCATTAACTAATCTGATAGTAACATGCCCGTCCGCGCCTTCCGGTGCGGTAACGCCATTTACATGGCAGTATCTGGTTGTTGAGATTCCTTTCGGCAGTTTTGCACCTGACCAGCCAACCGCGACCGTTGACATCACGGCTGCGCTAAGCGATTTTGCGGATTTAAACCAGGACTTGCCAATTTACGCACAGGGCGGTTATCGTTTTGGGGCAGATGCCCTGGACAATCCCACTACCGATCCACCCATCATCGGTTCCCGTACTTCCTCCAATCTGACTCCTTCTTTGTTTATATTGAATAAAGAGTATCTGTGGCGCGAGGATGAAACCCCAACCGGACCCAATTATCCGCGCCAATACGAGATTACGGTCAACATCCCGGACGGACAAACCGTCACAGATCTTGTTTTGAGTGACATCCTGCCGAACAATATGCAATTTATCCAGATAGACAGCACCAGCCCTGCCGCAACCAGCTGCGCGCTGCCTTCCACTACCATACCAGGGGGCACATTATCCTGTACATTCGAAAGCGTGACCGGAACAGACAACGATACAGACGCAAGCATCACGTTTAGCTTCTACATTCCATTGGACGACAACGCATTCGCCCGCGTGATTTCACCGACCGCAGGCGGGTGTGTGCTGTCCGAAAACGAAATCAGCGCGCAGGCGGATTGGGATCCATTAGACCCACGCGACGACCTCACTACAGTCACTGAATCACTTGATCCCGCACATCAGTTGGAAGACTGTTCTCATACCATACAGAAATTTCTCACAATCCTGACTGATGCACCTCCCAGCGGATTCAGCCCGGGTGATGTGGTGGATTACCGCTTGGAATTTCAAATATCCGATTTCTTTGCAGAAGATGATTTCACCCTGACCGACACTATTTCCGACGGACACTGGTTTGATGACACCTTCACACCCACTTTTGGTATCGAAGCCAATGGCTACACGCTGGCGGAAGAAGATATCAACGCTACCAACTTTTCTGTGGACCGGGATTATGTGCCAAATGTTCCTGCAACTCCAACGCCATCCGGAAATACAACGGTTACATTCCGCCTGTCCGAAGAATTGGTCACGCGCGGCCAGGCCGACGGTTTCCTGATCGGCGGGTGTGTTCCTCTGGCGGGCACAGGCGCATCGGACCCGGATTGTGCAACGTATAATGATGGGCCCACGACTGGTGTTGTTCATTTCAGGGCTGTTATTCAAGAGACTTTCTCTCATAATTTTCCATCCGGCGACCAGAGTGTGGACCAGGGCGACCGCCTGACCAACAGTGTCATCGCAGCAGGTACAATCTTAAATAACAGCGACCTTACCAGCACCGGAAATATTGCAACAGAGAACAGTTCCACGTCATTCATCATTGAATATGGTTCGCTGGAAAAGACAATTTATGCTGTCAACGGCAGTACAACATTCGATACACCGGTTGTGATTTCCCCAAGCGAAACGATCACATACCGGATTGTGTATTCCATGAACACATCCGATGTTGAAGATCTGCAGGTGTTTGATTTTCTGCCGCTGCCAGTTCTGGACGCGGATGAGTTGACCGTGTTTGATGATGTCATCTCCGGTACACCACCCCCCGCCGGACACGTCCAATTTGGCCCCACCGATACGTTCAAGAACTATTCTGGAATCGTACCAACGATCGCGGTTGATTCGGCCAACAACAGTGTTGATTTTCTGTATGGCAATTTTGACAGCACGCAGAATTTATCCAGGGTGATTGACCTTCTTCTAACAGTAACCGTATCGGATGACCCTTTTGCGGACGGGTTATTTTTAACCAACCAAACCCGTGTATACGAAGGTTCAACCAACCACCTGGAAAATGACGCCACCTCGATCATCCTGTTTGAACTTGCGGAACCAAATCTATCCATCACAAAAGGCGCGGTCGCTTCCAACCGGACAGAAGCTGTTTTTACACCAGCAGGTACTGCACCAACAGCCTTTACAGCGCCCGGAGGGGCCTGTCCGCGCTTTACGCCGCCGATCCAATCGGCAAATCTTGACACAAACCCGATTATCAGCGATGTATCCAATCTAGACAGCGGAGACCTAGTGACATTTGTGGTAACGGTGGAAAACAGCGGACAATCGGACGCGTTCGATGTGCACATCAAAGACGACCTGCCCGCAGGCTTTGCTGTACCTGCCGGCGGAATCAACTTGTGTGTAACCAATGGCGCAGGATCCGCCCTGCTGTATACGGATATCGGCAGCGGTTTCCTTGACCAGGGTATTGAACTAACCGATGTCGCTGGCGGCGCCTTGAAAGCCGGGCAAACGGAGGCCAATGAAATTATCCTAACCGGTGAAAACATAGCCATTATCTCATTTGATCTAGAACTGACAAATTTTGTTGTGCCCGAACAAGTCATCACGAATACCGCAACATTGTCGAACTATACCGGTGCTGAAGGGGGAGGAGATTTTACGGCTGAAGACAAGACCGATGATGTAAACACAAGCGTTCTCTCTCCCGATGCGGAGAAAATTCTGGATTCTTCCGAGTACGGGCACACTACTGGAAACACGCTCACCATAGGGGAACCCGGAACGTTTCATATCATTCTTACCATACCGGAGGGTTCAACACCCAACGCAATCGTCACCGACAACCTTCCAAACGGTTTGGCGTTTGTGGACTGCGAATCCATCACACCCTCTTCCAGTGACCTATCTACAAATTTGTCCGGGGGTTTTTCCACTGCCTGTAATGATCCCACCAACCCAACAGTACAGGAAGATGGCGGCTTAATCCAATTTTCCCTTGGAGATATATCCAACATAAATAAGAATAACGCTGTCAGCGAAACCATCACTATAGCATTCAGAGCGGTCGTTTTAAATACCAGCGGCAACCAGCAGGGCACTTCGCTATCCAATACCGCGACCTTTACATGGGATACCGGCACCATTACCACTGATCCAGCCACCGTTGTTGTGGTTGAGCCACTGTTAGATGTGGACAAGAGCGCCTCATCTACCACCGGTGATGCGGGAGATTTAATCACCTTTACGATCACCATCACCAATCCGCCATCCGGCATTGAAGCCTTTGACGTGTTCCTGTATGACGAAGTGCCCGCTGAAATCACCTATCAGGCAGGTTCATTCCAGTTTGTACCTGGCGGCTTACCACCTACAGTGATCGATGACACAACCGATCTAACCGCGCAGTGGACAAGTTTTCCTGCAGGCAGTTCCAGCACACTGCAGTTTAGCGGAACAATCAAGACCTCCGTCACACCGGGAGATGTGATCTATAACGACGCCATTACTACATTCACCAGCCTGCCATTGGCACCGGGAGAGCAATCTTCCTATAATGATCTGTCTTATGAGCGAACAGGCAACACACTTGATCCGGGTGGAAGCGCCAATGATTACGTTGTGAATGACCCGGCGCAGGTGACAATCGAAATCCCCACGCCAATAAAATACCTGATAACAACGTCTGAAGGACATACCAACAGTACAGACGTCGCCATCGGCGAAATTGTCCGATACCGCATATCAACCATTATTCCCGAAGGCACTTCGATTGGTTTTCAGGTGCAGGACATCCTGCCAGAAGGATTATTGTTCTTAAATGACAACACTGCCAGATTCGCCTATGTTTCCAATGGCGGTGGGATTGGTTCTACCACTGCCCCATGCGACAATGACAACGGCAGCGGTGGCGATCCCGCTGCGGTCGCTTCAGCATTGGTTGATTGTATTTTCCCGGCTGGAGCAATAACCAACGCGGGCAACGACCCCGTCAGCAACCCTTTTGCGGATGGAAACGATCCATGGTTTGATTTTGGCGATCTGACAAACACGGATAGTGATACAGATGACCGTGAGTTCATTATTGTTGAATTCAACGCATTGGTCTTAAACACCGCGAACAACCAGGCCGGTACATCACTGGTCAATGATTTCCACGTGATTGAAGGCGGCGACCAGGTTGCCAACGCACAAAACCTTACGGTCACAATTGTGGAGCCTGATATTTCCATCAACAAGGTTGTCAGCGCAGGTCCGTATGATGCGGGTGACACCCTTACGTATACCATCACCCTTAGTAATACCGGTGCTAATGCGACAATGGCGTTTGATATGCTTGTGTACGATGTGTTTGATGTCAATCTACAGGTGCAATCATATACTATTGACGCACCGGTTTTATCGACAGTGACAGATAATTCCAGCGGCAACACTATTGATGTGACCCTAGACCAATTTAATGTGGGCGACACCCTCACCATAACCGTGACTGCCACAATTCCAACCAACGTCCCGGCCTTTTTGGATATTGCCAACCAGGCAGAGGTGCAATATACCAGCTTGACTGGGGATAACGGCACTATTGCCAACAGCACAGGCTCCAGCAACACGGGAACGCCGGGAACAGCGCAGGGTGAACGTACTGGCGAGGATGGCGCTGGCGAATTGAACGATTTTGCGGATACAGACCCCGCTGACATCACGCTCAGCCAGCCAATAATAGACAAACGAGATCCCTCACCAACCGCTTATACCATTGGTGAGCAAGTAACCTATCCTATTAAAGTAACCCTGCCAGAAGGCATCACGCAATCTCTCGTAATTATTGATGATATTCCGACTGGCATGGAATACGTAAGCCATTCCCTCATAACCAGTGCGGCTGCCAGCAGCGGCATCCTGGGGGAGGATTTTTCCGGCAGCATACTCAATCCAACTCCAGCAGCCCCCGGGGGCAGCGGTGGAGACCTGACATTAACCTTTGGAGATGTCACAACCAGCGTTGATACTGGCGATCCCGCTCCTGACAATAATAGTTTCCTCTTATATGTTACTGCGCGGGTGATGAATATTCCGGCCAACAATGGCGGAGATACCCGTGATAATATCGCATCTCTATCCTTTACCAATCCGAATGACAGCAGCACGGAAACAATCACAGATGATCCTATTACGATCACGATCATTGAGCCTAATATGGAAATCACCAAGGCGTTCACGCCAGACCAGGCTGCTATCAACGAGAGCGTACAGGTTACGCTGGTTGTCACCAATAGTGGCACCTCGCCTGCGTACGACGTGATTATCGAGGATCCTTTCCCGACAGCAACATTCAGCGCAGTTTCAGAAGGTACCACACCATCCGATTTCACCTACAGCACAGAAACAACAGGTGGAAATTTGATCGTTCGTTTTTCCGGTGGGCCGATTGAAGTGGACGGTGAGCGCATATTCATCTTCAATGGTACAGTTGGAAGCACCTTCCCCAGCGGCGCGACCTTCGAAAACACCGCCACTGTCACGCAAGCCACCACTATCGATGGCGATAACTCCTATGAACGGGATTTACCGGATGTGGATGCGCAAGACACGCTGACAGGCATCTCTCCCGATCTGGTAGTTTCAAAGGATGATGATCCAGTAACAACAGCGACGCCGGATGGTATTTTGGTCTATACCATCACCATTGACAATGTCGGTCTGCATCTGGCGGAAGGCATTACCGTCACGGATGTCATTCCGGCAGAAACAACATTCAACGCCGCCAACAGCGATCCGAGCTGGAGTTGTACTGATATAACCGCCGGGTCAACTTGCACATACAACATCAACTCCCTGGCAAGCGGCGCGCAAAGGGTAGTTGCTTTCGCCCTGCAAGTAGTCAACCCCATTCTGAGCAGTACCGACCAAATCACAAACACAGCCACTGCCGTTGATAACGGCATTTACGGGGATGATCCAACCCCGTTTAATAATTCAGATGATGATACAGACTCCATCAGCGGCGCAGCCCCACTGCTCAGCGCTGAAAAGACGGATACATTCCTGGTCGATGCGGATAGTTCAGGAAACCCTTCCCCCGGAGATACTCTGCGCTATACCATCACGATCACAAACAGCGGTAACCAAGGCGCCGGGAATGTCATTTTCGACGATTCTCCGGACGGCAATACCACACTGATTGCAGGGACCGTAACGACCACACAGGGCAGCGTAACAACTGGCAATACCGCGGGGGATACCGCTGTACAGATTGATGTGGGTGAAATCGCCGGCGCTGGAGGAAGCGTAACGATCCATTTCAACGTGCTCATAAACGATCCTCTTCCCGCAAACACAACTTATATTGAAAATCAGGGAATCTTGAGCGGTTCAAACTTCACAGATGAACCGACTGATGATCCTGATCTGCCTGGCGACGATGATCCCACGCTAACCATGTTGGAATCCGCATTCATCAAAGCCGTAGTAGAAACAAACCAGGACCATACATCTGGACAGGACGCGGCTATCGGAGAAATGGCTACTTATCAGGTTACATTATACGTACCGCCGGGGGACACGCTGCTGTCCACCCTCAATGACACATTAAATGAAGGGTTAGCGTTTGTGGATTGTGTTTCCATCACACCCGCCAACGCTGACCTGACGACCGATGCAAGTGGAGGTTTTGGCGCGGTGTGCGCAAACCCGACGGTATCCGCTTCGCCGAATGACAGCCTGGATGCGGTTGACCAGGGACGGTCCATTGATTTTAATTTAGGGAACCTAAACAATGCCTCATCCGCTGCCATTCCGCTGGTAATCCGCTACCAGGCGGTCGTACTCAATAATATAGATAATGAGAATGGATCGCAGGTGAGAAACTTTGTTACCTGGGAATATGATAGCGGATCACTAACAACAACTGCGCTTCCGCTGGATATCGTTGAGCCTGATCTTCAAATACGTAAAAGCGCGGATTCCACCAATGCGACGAATAACGACGTAATCACATTCACCCTCAGGATCAGCCATACCGGCGCAAGCAGCGCAGATGCATTTGAAGTCGTAATGTCTGATATACTGCCGGCGAATTTAGCTTACGTTCCCAATTCCTTTACCCAGCTATCCGGGCCAACCGCTGTCCTTGATGATACCGGCGCGCCTTCACTCTCCGCGGAATGGGACGTAATTGCATTGGGCAGCGCTGACGCGGTGCTACAATTTGAGGCAGTGGTAACCGGCCTTCTTGCGGGGCAGAGCACACAAAACACAGCAAATTTATCCTGGACCAGCCTTCCAAATTCTGTCACATCACCCCAGAGCGCGTACAACACACTTTCGACAGAGCGTTTTTATGATCCTCCATCAGATGTAAATCTATATGGTGATAGTGACAGCGTCATCATCAGC
>Ga0180432_10009334_pt1 | contig 11982 bp, 11 predicted proteins | sample SS_ome_10_FD_132414 | JGI IMG/M metagenome (GOLD analysis project Ga0180432, IMG submission 132414) | Hypersaline lake sediment archaeal communities from the Salton Sea, California, USA - SS_1_MS_2 metaG | ecosystem: Environmental > Aquatic > Non-marine Saline and Alkaline > Hypersaline >...
TCAGCCGCCACCAGCAGGTTATCTGCATCACCCACCTTCCCCAGATCGCAAGCTTCGCCGACACCCACTACTCGGTGGTCAAGGACGCCGCCAGGACCGGGGCCGACGCATCCCGGACCATCACCCGGGTGGAGCGGCTCTCCCAGGACGAGCGGGTCATGGAGATCGCCCGGATGCTCGGGGGCGAGGTCATCACCGAGACCACCCTGAACCACGCCAAGGAGATGATCGAAACGGCGAGATGATCGGGGGGCGTGGGGGCGCAGAGCCCGCCCGTTCCGGGGACACACCGAAACCAATCACCACAGACCACACAGGAATACGCGAGAGAGTATGATACGAAAGGCCCGCATCGAAGACATACCCGCCATACGGCAATTGATCGACCCCTACGGGAAATCGGGAGACATGCTGCCGGTGTCCCTCTCGGAGCTATATGATCGCATCCGCTCCTATTTCCTGTTCGACCACGAGAATGACGGCGTGGTGGGCGCCGCGGCCCTTCACGTCACCTGGGGCCCCCACGGCACGGAAAACAACGGCGTCGGCTCCCCGCCCATCGGCGCATCCAGCGAGTTCCCCCTCACCGGGGGCCTGGCGGAGATACGATCCCTGGCGGTGAAGAAATCCCACCAGAAAGCGGGCATCGCCAAAAGTCTCATCGAGGCGTGCATCGCCGACGCCCCGTCCCTGGGGGTCACCCGTATCTTCGTCCTCACCTACATCCCGGAGTTCTTTCGCCTGTTCGGATTCTTCATCGTGGACAAGGCCATCCTGCCCCACAAGATATGGAGCCACTGCCTCAACTGCATCTATTTCCCGGACTGCCGGGAAACCGCCATGATCCTCGATCTGGATACAGAATAGAGGCGAACACCGACATCGAACACGAAACGCCAATATACAATCTCTCATTCCAGGGGGGACACGACCGTGCGGGTCGCCGTCATTTCAGACACTCACCATAACATCGACCGGGCGAATGAAATCCTTGAGCTCATCTCACCCTTCGACCTGTTGATCCACGCCGGTGACGGCGTCGGGGATTTGGCGGCGTTGGCCCGGACCGGGCGATTTCAAACGGCGGGGGTCACCGGCAACGAGGACCCGGGCGCCGACTACCCCCCGGAAGAGACCCTGGAGCTTTCGGGCCTGCGGTGCCACGTGACCCACGGCCACCAGTTCGACCTGAATCCCTACGCGACCAGGGACGCGTGGGATGAGAGCATCGACGAGCTGGCGCACCGAGGGGTATCCCTGTGCGCCCGGCTGGTCATCTTCGGCCATACCCATCGCCCCCTCCTTGTGGAACGAAACGGCGTGGTCCTTATGAATCCCGGCGATCTCTACCCGATGGCCCCCCGCTCCCACGCCGGGCTGATTCTGATCGGGGAGGATCGCTTCGAGATATACATCACCCGATACGACAAGGAGAACCGGCGCGAGGTGATCCTGGACGGCTCCTACCCGATACGAAGCGATACCTGACGCCGTGAACACACGAGACAGAACAACCACACACATATATAATAACATCGTCACCACCGTCGCTGCCGCAAGCATTCTATGGGCGCTCATCGGCGCGGCGGGATGCCTGTGTATGTCGGTGGAATCCCGCGCCTTCAGCTTCGCCTCGGGTCTTCCCAGGGAGCTGGATGTTTCGATCGATCGAGACGAGATCCCCACAGAAGAGACGCCCCCCATTTCCCTCCCGCCCCACGCCGGGGACTGGGAGATCACAGACAGCGCCCTGTGCGACGTGACCGGGGACGGTCGGGAGGAATGGCTCCTGGTGGTGTGGCGGCCCTGGCGGGACTGGCCCATCATGCGCTGGCTCGAGGGGAAAAGCCCCATCACGGAGTTCCGGGACGAAACCGGCAGGAGCTGTCACCTGATCGTCCTGGAGCCGGACATCGGGGATGAAATCTGGGCGGGGTCGGCCCTCCCGTTTCCGATCCTGGACATGGCGGCGGGGGACCTGGACGGCGACGGCGTCTGTGAGGTGGCGACGATCCGGGGAGTGTACGCAAAAACGCGCTCCGGGGGGAGGTGCGGGAGGTCGTGCCTCGTGGATATCTGGGAATGGGAGGGCATGGGCTTCGTGATGAAGTGGGAGCCGATTCCGGGAAGGTTTTCCGGACTTTCCATCTCCGATCAAAACGGTGACGGTGTCGCCGACCTGGTTCTCTGGTAGCTCCGAGAAGGTATAAAACCATCATTTTTGACCGGCACCGATCGAATCTGTTATAATGATGTCTCATACTTTTAGCTGGAGGTAATCGTCATGAAAATGTTTCACATCAGCCTGCTGCTCTGTTCGATCCTGGTGCTGGCGCTCCCTGCGGGGCTGGCCCTGGCCCTGGATCCGGGGGGCGGCGGATTCGCCGCGTACGACAAGCCGGCGGTGTCCATCCCGGAAACGTATAAAGGATACACCCTTCCGATCGATACAGACGCCCTCTCCAACATCGGGCGCTACGACCTCACCCCCGCCCAGCTGGAGCACCTGAGGGCCAACGGGTTCGTGGTGAAGCCGGCGGACTGGAACGAGTTTTATCCCCTCTATGATAAGACGTACTACATGGAAGAGCCCTGTTTCGTCACCACCGATGCGGTGCTGCACGTCTATCACCTCCTGTTCGACAAGATCCTCCGGGATCTGGAGCGGGATCGCTTCGGGCCGGACATCACGGCTCTCTCGAAGGCCCTGCGCATCGAGGCGGAAAAACTCTACGCAGAGCTTTCCGGCACAAAGATGGAGGAGACGGCGAAGCTCGTGCTCGCCTACTTCTCCGTGGCCGAGAAGCTCCTGGATCCCCAGGCGCCCATCCCCGAAGCGGTGAGCGACATCGTTGCGGCGGAACTGTCCCTCATCCAGGCCCACGCCGGGCTCGCCGAGGGAGTTGTGTTTGAAGGTCAGGTGGAGGACTACTCCCAGTATGTCCCCCGGGGCCACTACACGAAAAGCGAGGACCTCTCCCGCTATTTCCGGGCCATGATGTGGTACGGCCGGAGGTCTTTTCGCCTGAATAACGCCGATGAGACGAAGGCGGCGCTCTTGATCGCCTACCTGATGGACACCGCCAGTGTCGGGGCCGATTCCGCCGTCACGGTATGGGAGCGGGTCTATGAGCCGACCTGCTTCCTGGTGGGGAAATCGGACGACCTGGCGATCTACGATTATGTCCCAATCATGAAAGAGGTATACGGCGCATCCTTTGCCCCGGAAGACCTGGGAGAGAGGAAAAAGTTATCCGCGTTTATGGAAAAAGCCGACGCCCTCCCCCCTCCTCAGATCAACTCCATGTTCGTCTACATCACCGAGGACGAGGACGAGGTCACCAAGGGGTTCCGCTTCATGGGCCAGCGATTCGTGCTGGACGCCTACATCTTCGAGCAGCTCATCTTCAGGAACGTCGGCACCCTGGAAGAGCCAAGGATGCTGCCCGCGGGTCTCGACGTGATGGCGGCCCTGGGGTCCGACGAGGCCCTATCCATCCTCGAGGAGACCGGGGAGACCGGATACCTCAACTATCCCGAACAGATGGAAAAGGTGAAAAATGAGGTTGCGGGCCTGGGGGAAGATTCCTGGACCCAGACCATCTACTGGGCCTGGCTCTATACCCTCATACCGCTGTTGGAGGAGAAGGGGGCGTCGTACCCCGCCTTCATGGGCACCGAGAGCTGGGTGCGAAAGGACCTGGCATGCGCCCTGGGGTCGTGGACGGAGCTCAAGCACGATACGATCCTCTACGCCAAGCAGGTGATGGCGGAGATGGGCGGCGAGGAGCCGCCGGTCATCACCGGCTATGTGGAGCCGCAGCCGGAGGTCTACGCTCGGCTGCTGGCTTTAACGAGGATGACCCGAACGGGTCTCGAATCCCGGGCCCTTCTGCCCGATAACGTCTCGAACCTCCTCGACGACCTCGACAACCTTCTGGTGTTCCTGCTCGACGTCTCCCAGAAGGAGCTCAAGGGGATCTTTCTGAGCCAGTATGAATACGACCGCATTATGTTTTTCGGCGGCGAGCTGGAGTGGCTGACCCTGTCGGCCTCCGACGGCGGCGAATACGGCGGTTTTTTTGACAAGATAGACGCGGCCCTGGTGGCCGACGTGGCCACGGACCCCAACGGGGCGGTATTGGAAGAGGCCACCGGGAGGATATTTGAGATATACGTGGCGGTGCCCAACGGCGACGGCGGCCTCGCCCTCGCCCGGGGCGGGGTGTTCTCCTACTACGAGTTCCCCTGGCCCATCGGCGACCGCCTGACCGACGAATCCTGGCGGCTGATGCTGGACGAAGGCAGACAACCCGACCGCCCGGCCTGGACCGACACGTTCATCAAGGAATAGCAGAAAAAAATCCCAAAACGCAATCCGGGCGGGGCGCTATAAGCGCTCCGCCCGATGCATTTATTATCCATTGCGGCATCACACTGCTCGGGGCTTCCTCGGATTAATCTATGGCAAATTTTATTCTGATATGTATAATAGAACGAATAAAAAACATACAAAATTGTCTTCCGTTATTAAAGGAAAAGCCGTTTTCCTTTAATAACGGGGTGCGTTATTTAAATTCTTTAAATAACGAAAGCGACGTGACATGAAAAGAGGTTTAACAGGAACATACAAAGTGATATCGACGATTGGGGACGAAACATGCCGTGCGTTTATTCCGAACTCATTGCCGCCCACACCCAAACTAGATATAACTGCTAGGCTTCAAGACACCATCGATCGAAGCCTGTTGGCCCTCGGGGGGCTCAACAATCTCTCCACCCTCATCCCCGATCCTTCTTTATTTCTCTATATGTATGTGAGAAAAGAGGCTTACCTTTCCAGCCAAATAGAGGGGACCCAATCCTCATTTACAGACCTGCTTCTACACGAAAGCAAGCAGATCCCAGGCGTGCCAACTGACGATCTCGTCGAAGTATCCAATTACGTGGCGGCAGTCTACCACGGCATCGACCGAATAAAGAATGGTTTCCCCCTGTCCCTGAGGCTGATACGGGAGATGCACCAGATACTATTAAACACAGGTAGGGGAAGTAAAAGGGAGCCCGGAGAATTCCGAAAAAGTCAGAACTGGATCGGGGGTGATCGCCCCGGAAACGCGATTTTCGTTCCACCACCGGCAGATAAGGTTATGGAGTGTTTGGGAGATCTTGAGAAGTTTTTACATAATGACCCGGTAAAAACACCGGTTCTGATCAAGGCGGCCCTGGCCCATGTCCAGTTCGAGACCATTCACCCCTTCCTGGATGGCAACGGCAGGCTGGGACGACTGCTCGTGACGCTCATCCTCTGTTCTGAAAACGCCCTTTCTGATCCTATACTCTATTTAAGTCTTTATTTTAAGAATCGAAGGCAGGAATACTATGACCTGCTTCAAAGAGTTCGCACCGAGGGCGAATGGGAGGATTGGCTGCTCTTCTTCATGAACGGCGTCAAGGAAACGTCCGAGCAGGCCTTGCAGACTGCGGCAGCTCTTGTACAACTATTCAATGAAGACCGGGAATCCATACAATCATACGGAAAACAAGCGGGCTCGATATTGAGAGTTCATCATATAATGCAAAGAATTCCTATCGCCTATATTGCTGAAATCGCAGAACAAACAAAACTATCTAAACCAACTGTTTTAAGGGCGTTGGAAAAATTAGGAAACCTTGGAATTGTAGAGGAAATAACCGGCAGGCGAAGAGATCGCATGTTCGTTTACAAAAAATACTTTGACATTCTCAAAGAAGGTACACAACCGATATAATATTCAAAAATCTGTAAACCATCACTCCCCGCTCACGTCCAGCCCCTCCACCACGAAGGAGGGAGAGCCCACACCGCCGTAGAAGCGAAGGTCGCTCCCCACGGCGATGACCCGGGAAAAGAGCGTCATCAAATCCCCCGCTACCGCCGCCTCCTTGAATGGAACGGTTTGCTTTCCGTTTTCCACCAGGAATCCCGACGCCCCCACCGAGAATTCCCCGGTCACCGGATCGGCGGTGTGCACCCCCATTAGATCGGTGACGATCACCCCGGTTCCCATCTGGGCAATCAGGGCGTCTTTTTCTTCTTTGCCTGGTGTGATGTAGAAATTCCTGATGCCGGAGGTAGGCGGCGCCGTCACCCCGCCCCGGGCCCCGGAGCCGGTGGGCTTCACACCCGCCCGGGCGGCGCTGTCCAGGTCGTAGAGAAACCCGTTCAGCACGCCCCCGGAAATCAACTCCATCCTGCCCGAAGGCACTCCCTCGCCGTCCACCGGGGAGGTGGCCACGCCCCCGGGCATGAGGCCGTCGTCCATGATGGTTACCACATCGGAAAACACCTTTTTCCCGATCTTTCCCGCCAGCATCGATTTCCCCTTCATCACGCTCTCGCCCAGGAACGACGACGAGAGCACCTCCAGGATATCCACCGCCGCCTGGGGGACAAACAGCGCCGTGCACGAGCAGGTGGGGGCCTTTTTCGCCCCCAGCCGGGAGACGGCCTGCTCCCCGGCATTCCGCCCGATCCGCTCGGGATCGACCTTGTCCGCCGTCAGGGCGAACTCGGCCTCCCACCCCATCTCCTGGTCTTCGCCTTCGCCCGCCATCGCCATGGTCTGGGCGGACACCACCGTCTTTTCAAACCCGACGTCCACGCCTGAGGAATTGGCGAGAAACATCACGGCCCGGACCTCGCCGTACCGGGCGCCCCGAACCCTTTTCACCCTCGGGTCCACCGACAGGGCCGCCCGCTCGATGGCCAGGGCCCGCTCGATCTTCTCGGACAGCGGTACGTTCTCCAGGGTCTCGTCAATCAGGTCGCCGACGTCCGGGATGTTCTTTACGGGATCGGCGAACCGGTAGCGGTCATCCTTGGTGGTGTATTGCGCCCCGGCCATGCTGTCGGCCACCATGCGCGCCAGCGCCTCGTCGTCCGGGCGGGTGGCGAAGGAAAAGCCGATGCCGCCGTCAACGATCACCCGAAGGCTCACGCCGTAGGGGGCCGAAAAGCTGTAATCCTCCACCTCGCCGTCCTCGGCGGAGATGCCCAGGCGAGACGACGACCCGTAGTATATCTCCCAATTGGAGACGCCGGCGGCTGAAAGCTTCTCCTCCAGCCGACCGCGTAGTGTTTCAAACCGCTCCCGGTGATCCATGATTCACTCCGTTGATACCCTCGGGGAAAGTCCCGAGAGTCATATGGTATCAGAGTGAAAAATCGGTGTCAAAACCCTTTTTCGATTGCCAGGATGTTTTCTCATGATATACTGATTACCATTACTATTTTAATATGGTTTTATAGATGGTTTGACAAACATTCAGCGATGGGTGATACTATCGGTGCATTCCTTCTATAATATTTGACCATCTCGAATATGTGTTCCGTTCGACGCGACGATGGTCCAGAGAGACACACACTGGACGACTCCCATCGTGTGAGATCATTTCATGCCACAACAGACCGTATGTAATCACTATAAACAGTCTATATTGAGGCGCATATGAATATCGACGATTTAATAAAGCAATCAAAAGACGGCGTCACCGCCACGAAGGAGCAGCTCCTGTGGATGCTCTCCCTCCCACCGGACTCCCCGGAGACCTACCGGATCATGGCCGAGGCCCGAAGGGTGTCCGGGGAGCTGACCGGCGACCGGGCGGAGGTGCACGCCCAGCTCGCCCTCAACCTCGCCCCCTGTCCCGCCGACTGCAAATTCTGCTCCTTCGCCCGGGTCAACGGCATTTTCACCGACAGCATCGTCATCGACCCGGAGCTGGCGGTGGACTACGCCACCACCCTCGAGGCCGACGGGGCGAACGCCGTGTACGTCATGGTGACGGCCAACTACGACTTTTCCCGACTGCTGGAGACGGCCCGGGAGATCAAGGCGAACCTTCGGCCCGGGACGGTGCTGGTGGGCAACGTCGGGGATCAGCCCTACAAGCGGGCCGTTATGATGAAGGACGCCGGGTTCGGCGGGGTCTACCACGCCCTGAGGCTCAGGGAGGGGATCGACACCTCTCTGAAGCCGGAAAACCGCATACAGAGCCTCAGAAGCTTCATGGAGGCGGGACTCTCGGTGGGGACGTGCGTGGAACCGGTGGGCCCGGAGCATACCAACGAGGAAATCGCTGAGATGATCCTCTTCACCAGCAGCTTCGCCCCGGCATACAGCGGCGCGGGACGGCGCATCACCGTCCCCGGCGGTGTCTTAGAAAAACGTGGCATGATCAGCGAGATGCGCATGGCCCAACTCGTGGCGATCACCCGCCTGGGCATGACCCGGGAGACAAAGGGCAATTGTACCCACGAGCCCTATTCCCTGGGGGCCGCCGCCGGCGCCAACCTCTTCTGGGCGGAGGTGGGGGCCAATCCCCGGGACACCACGGAAAAGACCGAGGAGGGGAGGGGATTCACCGTCACCCGGTGCAGGGGGATCTTCACCGACGCCGACGTGGGCCTGCTCGAGGGGCCGTCGGTCTATTACAGCAGAAAACCGAGCGCCGACGCCCTTCCCCTGGCGGCGTCGGGCGATTGAGACAGACATCCATGACAAAATCCGCCGTTTCGACCCTGTTCGACTCCATCGCGCATCGCTATGACCTTCTGAACCACGTTTTGAGCCTCTCCATAGACCGGCTGTGGCGACGGCGGCTCCTCCGCATGGCGAAGGCGAGGCCGGAAGACACGGTCCTGGACGTCTGCACCGGCACCGGCGATATCGCCGCGGCCTTTCTCCGGGCGGTCCCCGGCATCCGGGTCTATGGCGTCGATTTTTCCCCGAAAATGCTCGAGGGGGGACGACGGAAGGTGGGCGAAATCCGTCCCGGGGCGGGAAAAAACCTCCTCCCCGGCGACGCCCAGGCCCTCCCGTTTGTCGACGGCGTCTTCGATATCGTCACCATGGGATTCGGCCTCAGGAACCTCCCGGACAAACCCGGCGGCATCCGGGAGGCGGCCAGGGTGTTGAAGCCCGGGGGACAGCTCTTCATCCTCGAATTCGCCCCGCCCCAATCGTCGCTGCTTTTGATCCCCTATCGATTCTACCTGGGCCGGATTCTTCCGATCATTGGCGGGGTCGTCTCGGCGAACCGCGACGCGTATAACTACCTCGCGGACTCCATCCACGGCTTCCTGCGCCCGGAGGATGTCGAAGCCCTCATGACGGAATCGGGTCTTATCGAAGTCACGTCACACTCCATGACCGGGGGGATGGTGTATATATATAGGGGGGTCAAAGGCAAGGGGGACGGATCATAACCGGGGGGTGAGCCCCATGGTTTTTTTAGTCGTCATACATCCCGGTATCGGGGAAGGCGAAAACCCTCCCGGCCCTCCCGGAACAGTCACGCGAATCGAGGACAAAAAAACGCCCGGGAAACCGGGCTTTTTCTATTAACTATATATATCAAGCAGCCGCCGAAGCGGCGCGATCAGTGCCGCACCTCGCAGCGGTTGTCTCCCCAGTAAAACTGGGTCTTTGCCTCCTCCCGCTTCTCCATCTCCGAGAGCAGAAAAGAGGTCCTGAAAAGATACAGGAGGTATATCTTCCGCTCCTTCCTGGAGAGAATATTCCTGAGCCGCTCCAGGTCCGTCAGGTCCTCACGGCAGAACTCCCACGCCCTCAGCTTCTTTTCCATCCCCTCGAGGTAGTGCCGAATGGCATCCACCTCGATGAGGGGACGCACGTACCGGGAGATCGGGATGAACAGCACCAAAAACACCAGCAGAAAGAGGCCGATCACCGCAAGGAGGCCGTCATCGGAGGAGAGTATCAGGCTCGACACCAGGAAGGCGATGATGACCACCAACAGCGAGCCGAGGGTCATCAAAAACTGGCCGGAGACCCGCCACCTGTTTTTGAATAACGCGTGGGAGGGAAGGCCCATTTTCTTGTCGAGGGATGTGGTATCGCGCTTCATGGTAGGCACCAAGGACTGTGGGTAACGTCGGTAATGTGAAGAATCATCAACTCCTTATATTATATATCTTACCGCCGCTTGTGTATTCGGGCAAGGGAAAAAGCAACGGGGCCGACAAATATCGGCCCCGTCCGTTTTTTTAATCCAGATGTAATAGCTTCCACCGCCGGTCGACCGAGGTGAAGGGAAAGGGGCATCACCGATGCATCACCGACGCACCATCGGCGTTGGCTTCGGCGTGTCGATTTGAAAACCGACGGATGGCGTCACCGCCGGGAGAGGAGCAGGAAGTAGAGAAGCTGCAGCACCGCCGTGGCCGCCGCCGCCACGTAGGTCATCGCCGCGGCCCGAAGCACCGTCCGGGCGCCCTTCACCTCCTGTTCCATGAGCATCCCCGAGGACGACAGCGCCGCCACCGCCCGCCTGCTGGCGTTGAACTCCACCGGCAGGGTGACGAGCTGGAACGCCACCGCCGCGCCGAAAAAGACGATCCCGACCTTTATCAGCGCCAGGGATGACAGGATGAACCCGAAGATCAACAGCGGCCAGGCCAGGCTGGAGCCGATGCTCGCCATCGGTACGATGGCGGTCCTGAGCTTCAGGGGCATGTATCCCCCGGCGTCCTGCAGGGCGTGTCCCGCCTCGTGGGCCGCCACGCCCACGCTGGACACGGACTTGCCCGAAAACACGTCGGGAGAGAGCCTGAGCACCTTCTTGGACGGGTCGTAGTGGTCGCTGAGAAATCCGCTGACGGCCTCGATCTGGACGTCGTGCACCCCGGACGAGGCCAGCATCCGCTGGGCGGCCTGGGCCCCGGTCATGCCGGAAGCGGTGGCCACCTTGGAATATTTTTTAAACGTCCGCTTGACCTTGAATGACGCCCAGAGCGACAAAAGCAGCGCCGGGCCGACCAGCATCCAATATATGGGATCCAGCGTAAGTAACATCTATCTTCCTCCTCTTGTTTTCTTCTTTGTATCTTCCGTAAAGATATTCACTGCAGAGATAATGTCAAGATATTTTTCGGCGTTTCCCCGGTACGCCCGCATTCTCCCCCCCGATGACGTACCGCTCGAAAAAATCGAGGGAGACGAGGCGTTTACCGACCTGGTGATGGATGAAGAGGGGAAGGGCCTGCCTGATCTCGCCCCTGCTCTCCGCGGTCAGGATGATCCGCGTCATCCTCTCGGGTGAAAGCTCCCGGGCCGTGGATATGAACCTCCGGGTCCCCGCCGAGAGGGGCATCCCCCAGTCCCTCGGGTCCCGACATCTGGAGCAGATCGCTCCGCCGGAGGCGGGGGAAAAGGAGACCCGGTCCTCCGACCCCGCCACCCTGCCGCACCGCACGCAACCGTCCAGAAACGGCGAAAGCCCCAGCTTTTCCAGAAGCCTCACGAGATATATCCACAGCACCTCCTCCCGGGCGTCCGGGGCGGAGAGCAGCCTTACGCACGACTCCAGGTCGTCGAAGAGCTCCGGGGTCGGCTCCTCCTCGGGGGCAAGCGCCAGGGCCAGCTCCAGCACTATCGACGTCCTGGCCAGCGTCTCCATGTCGGCACACCCCCCCCGGCAGTCATCGATGAGGGAGGCGTCCTCGATGAGAAAGAGCTCCCGGTTCCGGGGGCGATACATCGAAACGGTGACGATATTCCCCCGGTCGAAGACGTTCACGAAGCGCTTCCTGCTCTTTTTCGCCGCCTTGGCCATGCCGGTGATCCGACCGGTCCGCCGGGCAAGGAGCGTCACCACCAGGTCCGCCTCGCCGGTGTCCCTCGTCGCCAGAACCACCGCAGGTGTCTCGATTCGTCTCATGGGGGGTCGTCGCTCTTAATATACTGTGTTCTCACGATAAAAATGGATTGCCCGTGTTCGCCGTCGTTACTTCAACAGAACAAATAGCTACGTTTCATTTCATGATATAAGTATACTACAAATCAATAAAATTGTCTCTATACAGCCTGTGTCAAGTAAGATACTACGCTTCCATAGCATCATCTCCACTGACTATTTTTGTTTTCTGCTTTTCATCATTTACTATTTTTTTACGACAATAATATACTTTTTGACAAA
>Ga0180432_10009336_pt1 | contig 11979 bp, 15 predicted proteins | sample SS_ome_10_FD_132414 | JGI IMG/M metagenome (GOLD analysis project Ga0180432, IMG submission 132414) | Hypersaline lake sediment archaeal communities from the Salton Sea, California, USA - SS_1_MS_2 metaG | ecosystem: Environmental > Aquatic > Non-marine Saline and Alkaline > Hypersaline >...
CCAAGATTATAATCCACGTAGTGCTTCATCACGGTCTCAGCTGGACCAGTTTGATCATCATACTCTTCAGAGCTGAAGTCACCCCCTGGATCCGGGAGAGCCAAACGCTTATTCAGGAGATGAAGATCATCAAAGCCCTTGACCTTGATGATGTCTTTCTTTGACTTCCAATCCCAGTTGAACTCTTCGACTGAGCCTGAGAAGAAGGCGACACCATCCTGGAGAAGCAAGATGCTCGAGGTAAGGCCCAAGTAGGTAAGTACTTCATCATTGCCCTGAACCGGGAGAGAGAGCTCCCAAGCTCCTACGGAGTTGAAATTCCAGATGAATTTTGCTTTGTTGTAGAGACTGATCTCTGCAACGTCATTCTTGTCTTCATCCTGGAGGATGATGATGTTCTCATGTTCCATACGGCCTCAGATATCTTTCAGTGAAGTCCAGCTTGATCTCAGAATTTACAGTAGTAAGGTTGATCTCAACACGAATTTGGTTATCACCGGGGACCAATGGGAAGAGAGAAGCGTTGTTTTCATCGATGTATTGTCTCATGTTCTCACCTGCTGCGTTCTTGACGGTCTTGGCACCGATTCTTGCATCGATCGTGACAATCTCACCTATCTCAATCTCGTGGTTGAGCTTGAAGGCCTTGTCCGTCGTGAGGTTTCTAAGAACCAAGAGATCACCAGGACCTGTGATGGTCCAAACTGGAAGAGCATCAGCATCCCCGTCGTTGGAGATCGTAGTGGTTGAGTACACTGCACTTGATGTGAGGGTCAACGGGGGGAAGGGGAAGAAGGTTGCCTCACTGGCCTCCTGGACGAAAGTGGTAGTATCTACTGCCTGCAGCCAGAAAGGATCCACTGTGAAGAACTTAGCGTCAGTGATCATGTAGTCTCTTCCAAGATCCCTCTCACGATCACTCCCATCCAAGCCCCCTACGACTCGAACTGTCTTGTACCGTTCAACACCATCTGTGTGAGTGTAGTAGAGAGTTCCGTCCCCCCGGAGCGGGTTGAGGATCTTGATGAGGTGACTAAATCGATCATAGACATCAGCTTGATCAATACCTCGAATCAGGATCGGTAGAGTGAAGGTCCCTGTCTTTGCGCCGATCCATTCGAAGACGGCCCCATCGTGGAAGGGGATCTCGCTATCTGTCAAAGTGAACCCTGCAAAGGCCCAGTTCTTCTTTCCTGCCAATGCTTCATAAACTCCATTGGTAAGATCGAAGCGTGTAGTTTCTCCATAAGGGAGATATTCAATTTTGGGCTTAGCCATAGCTGTACTCCCTCTGCAAAGTATTCAGGGTTTCAATTAGTTCATCGGCATCTAGTCGCTTTGTGTGAATCTCGATAGTATCAATGTTGATCACAGAACCGGGAGATTCTTCTCTGTCCATTGCTGCTACTTCATAGCCAGAGAGTACTCGACCTGGGGAGTTGAAGCGAACAACCTCAGGTCCGTTTTCTCCGATCAGGTAGTCACGATCTGAAAAGACCGAACCCCCGAACTGTCGTTGATCTCCAGTGACCCGACTAGCGGCCCAGTTTCCAATGGCACCCCAGCCTCCTCCAACGAGGTTGGCTACGATTGTGATGACGTTGGTCTTGGCCCAGTCGCGGAGCTCGATGAGCTTTGTGATCAAGTTAGTTACTTCATTGTAAACATTGGTGATCGCAGTATTCATGTCAGCCATTCGAGCACCGAACCAATCGCGAATAGAGGTGATGATCCTGTTGATGCGAATCTTGAACAGGATCCACTTGACCCGAATCGTCCCTAGCCAAATCTCCATCTGAGTAGATGCAGCTTGGTAAGGCCCCGAAACGAGAGAGTTGATGAGGAACTCAGCAATACCCCCGAAGATCCCGGGGATGCTCTCAGCGAAGTTAGAAGCTTTGAGCAGCAGCTCGTTCCAAAGCGTGGACCAGCTTTCTAGGAACATCATCATTTGCTCACTGATGAATATCTCCTGTAGCCATTCTCCAATGCCTATAAATAGATCCTTCAGCATCGTATCAAAGCTAGTGAGAATCTCTCCGAGACTTTCCCAAGCTGACTCCCAGTCGCCCTGGAAGACATTGATGAGGAAGTCGAGAAGCTCACTGGCGACATCAAGGAAGTTAGAGAAGAAAGGTCCTACGACCTCTTCCCAAAGAGTTTGTAGGACTGGTCCGAGCCATTCAGCAACTATCACTGCGAAGTCCCAGATCGCTTGCTTCAGCTCTAGAAACTCTCCAACAATATTGCGAATCTTATCCTGGTTCTGCGTGAACCATTGACCCAAGTTGTTGAAAACCTTGATCAAGAGAGGGCCGACGTTGGCAGCAACTGTGCGTCCAACCTCAGCAAAGTGATCCAGGAACTGCGGAGCGTATTCCCGAGCAATGTCAGCTAGGGGTTGAACCATGCCCATGAAGGCATCTCGAATGGGAGCAAGACCTTCAAGGATCGCAGCGAAGTCTGTGTCGCCGAACATCCGTGCAAAGGCTTTCCCCCAGTTTCCTCCTGCAAAGTACTCACCGTCGACCATTCCCCCGAGACCCATCTGAATGAACTTCTGAAACTTCTCTGAGAAGTTACGAGCAGGTTCTAACCAAAGGTCCATGCGTTCCCCGAGAGTTTCACCGATCTCTGAAAGGACCCCAGACTCTGAGATCATTAGAAGTGAATCCAAGAAACTTCCTGCAAACTCCGTGAAGTGTTCAGCAGCAGGACCAAGGATCTTCGGGAAGGTAACTTCGAAGACTTCTTTGATTGTGGAACCCAACCCCTTGAGTGATCGAGCCATTCTCTCTGAGGCTCCGGCGAAGTTGGTTTCTGCATATTCTTCAAAGGACTGGATGAAGTCTTCCCAAGTGATCTTCCCGGACTTGATTGCTTTGTTGAAGTCGAGGTGGTCTTGAATGTTGATCCCCAGCTGCTTACCGGTGAACCGGAGAACTCCAAGGAGATCAAAGCCAGCTTGAGCCAGCTGTCTGATATCCATTGCGGTGACCTTGCCCTGCATTCTAATCTGAGCAAAGTTGTAGGACATACGACCGAGCATCTCATTAGTAGCTCCAGTACCAGCAGCTACATTGAGGACTGCTTTCGTGAACATCTTGGCCTGCGTGCTTGACCAACCAAAGGCCATGCCAAGACGGAAAGTATTTGTTACTGTTTCAAATTGATAGGGGGAAATGATTGCCATCCGCTCTAGTTCGTCCATCAAGCCTGCAGCGAGTTGCTGAGCTTGAGGTAGAGCAGCGGAGATAGAGTCAAACCCACCAGCCAGAGCGAGTTCTTTCGCGAGTAGGGACTCGAGTCCCAGGGTCATCGCTTGGATATTAGCAGTCGATTCGATTGCTCTACGGCCGAGACTGAAAATCGAGGAAGCGATCTTCTCAATAACCTTAGCGCCGATGATCCCACCGGCGATATCACGCATCCTCTGAAGGCCTCCACCGACGCCCTGGAGCATTCCAGTAGCGCCCTTGTCTTGGCCTGTGACCGTAATACTAATGTTGTATTCTGGCATTGGTTAGTCTTCTCACATAGGCCCTCTGCTTGTTTATCTCGAGGTGGGGTAGGATGTTGATCAAAGGTTCTTTCCTCAACTGAGAAGGAAGAACGTGGTAGTATCCGCAGAGAGCATCCTCGAGCATTTCAAAGGGGGCGGGTCCTTCAGCCCAAAGATGAGCAAGGACCCGCATCCTCAGTTTTTTTGGTTGCCCAAATCCTGGAGCTTGACCATCACTGCTTCGAAAAGAAGCTGCATCTGCACAATCTTGACAGATCCAACCCCTCCGACAACAATGCGATCCAGCAAAGTCTTGAGCCCTCGAATATCATCACGCTTTTGACTACCATAGTCTTCCAGCGCAACGAGATCGTCAAAAGTGATCTCATCAACAACGAGCTCGATATCCTTGAAGGGGTGATCCTCCGCAAGGACTGGGGTTTCATTTGCCTGTGAATTCAGGACTTCTTCCGGCGCTTGTTTATCCATTTTTACCTTTCTAACTTACGATTGACTTAGCGATGCTAGGTACCTGGAGCACGAGTTCGCAAGGTGTTGGATCCCCGACTTCAACGGAGCCCTGCGGATAAACGTGGCTCTTGACGTAGCCATCAGTTGAGGTGAACATGTTCTCGTTGGTGTCGCCGCCCAGAGGGCTAAAGCGAACCATAATCGCCGAGGCATTCTCGTAGCCTGAGAGGAATGTAACCCAAGGATCCGAAACACCTTCAGTGTACAGGATCCGGATGGTTAGTTCCAGAGAAGCTCGCTTGCCGGCGCCCAGAACGGGCGTGTCGCCATCAGCAGTGAAGAACTCACCGATGTTGCGTTCACCGCCTCCGATGCCGATGCTGTTGAAGAAACCCGAGATGTCGCTCCAGGTGGATCCGCTATCTGTAGATATCTCAACACTTTCAGCCCGAAGCGTGATTGCGTTAGTTGCTTGTGGCATTTTCTACTCCTTTCTAAGGATTTGGCAGTTTGAAGGCCCCGACGGTCAGCGATGTTACTGCGCTGAAGTCGAGATCGACGTTGCCATCTGATTGATTGAAGATAGCTGGATCGAAGGGACCGATCATCTCTTCATCCCCAGCGGCTATTGATACTTCGTGCTCATCGATCGCAACCCCGCCACCTACTGTGCCGGGAGTCTTGAACGTAAGGGTGATTGCACCACCTGAGCCGTTTGCAGCCATGATGAAGACATTGCCATCGTTCGCAAATTCCTCACCATCAGCATTGGCGGCTTCGAGCGCGTTCTCAAGACCACTGATTACTATCTCCTGGACTGTCAATACTGTTCTCGCCATTCTCTACCTCCTCTATTTTCTCGGAAGCAATCTTTTCAATAACGCCCTGAGCCTCGAGCTTCCGGATCTTCGAGGATGTCAGCAGCTTTGAATTGATCTCATTCCCAGCAAGGAAGAGATCAGGTCCAACAGTGATGTTTTGTAGTACCTTGTATTTTGCCATTTTACTCCTAGCAGGTGAATATCAACCTAATAATCTCATGAGTATAAACGTGGCCTTCTTCGATGATTACATTGTCTGCGTTCGTTTTGCCATCATAATCAATGGAGATCCAGCTGCCTTCAGCTCTTTGAGACGTCTCAACGAACAAGGCAACCCCGAACTCAAGATCATCGAGCAGATCTTCTGAGTTCTCATTGGTGTAGTTCTCATCTTCTTTCGATTGCAGAACCAAGATGTGGATGTTGAGCATCACCTGACTTTTCAGACCCCGCGAAGTAAGCGGGGGCCTATTGGATCCTGAAGAAGTCAAGTAGACGATAGGTGTTTGACCTTCGATCTTACTAGGCTTATGCTTCAGAACCTCCTGAGCCGCGGATAGATGCGGAATGAGTAAGGCCAGAGCCTTGGATCTGATATCTTTGCGATTGATCATCTAGGTAGTCCTCTCAACAGGGCCTCTGCGGCCATTCTAGCAGCATTAGCACCGTCTTCTGCAACAGTCCTCGAATAGAACGAGTGACCTCCGCCGCGATTATGCTCATGAACACCGTACTCAACCGGAGGGGTAGGATCTCCCACTACAGCAGGATCGATGTAGATTCTGCCTCGGAGACCGGACTCCATGATCATACGGTGAGAAGCCTTCAAACGCCCGGTGATGACATGGGTGATTGAAACTGTGTAGCGGTATGCTTCTGCAAGGGCAACCTTGATCGCTTGACCAAAGGTAGAGTTTGGCTTCAAAGCAGCGATCATCTTCTGATTCGCTTCTTGAGCCTCCCTAGCTCCCTCAACTCCTATTGCTGGCATTAGCCCTTCTTCTCCTGGAGAAAAACTCTCCAGAATCCATCATCATCTGCAAGGAAGGTTTGTCTTACCTCGAACCCTCCCTGAAGTCCACGAGAGAGCTGAACTTCAGGGTTGACGGGATCGAGAGGGGTTGCAGCAATGTTGACCGAACGAAGTGTGGGAGTACCGCGCTTGAAGTCTGCATCAAGAGTAGGAGGACGTCGTATACCAATAGTTTCTGTAGCAATTCTCTTGAATGACTCGGTCCTTGCTGAATCCATCTTCCAAAATTCTACGGCTTTGACCTCAAAGTCAGCACCGCCATAGATTAGTACATCACCTTCATTGATGTTGATCATCTAGTTCCTCACTCATGGTGAAGTTTTCTCTGAATTACTCTGCCTGTACCCTTGCCACCCTTGTTGCCAAGTCTGCTGCCAAGTGATTTGGCAATCTGACTGTAAGATTCTTTCCGGGGGCCGATGGTGAGATCGACATCAGCGGAGTAATCGTTGAGGAGCTGCTCGAGCATCTCGGCTTCAGTATAATCGAGAGCATCCTGAACACTTTCTTGATCAAGCCAACGAATATCAGGAGCACCCGTCTGAGGGTCAATAGACCCAACCATGCGAAGAGCAGCGTCAATAGCATAAGTAAAATCTCCTTCAGTTTTAGTTCCACTAGAAGTTGTGGAGAGATTGCGATCATCAGCGAGCCGTCCTAGTTTTTCTTCAATCCGAGCTGCGATGCTAGAGCGAGATTCTGGAAGGAACCAGATCCAGACATCATCAACGTAAACATCTCCGGAGGCGGAGACGTTGGTGATCCGCAAGGTGTAGGATTCTGCTTGGTTCAATCCAGCTGTGAAAGAAAGCGTAGTCCAGGTATCAGCTTCGCCGGTGAGGTTCTGTGTTAGAACTGCATTGCCATCATTGTCAACAAGGGTGAGTGTTGCTTGACCAGCGGTCAGTTCAGCGCCGACACCCTTGAAGTTGACATGAATGGTGTAGAACCTAGTTCGACTAAGGGTGAATTGCTGTTCAATGTAATCACCACCAGTGCTCAGGACCGCAAGCCCGTAATGATCATCACCATCAGCTGGAGAGTAGGTTGCTCCACTCGCATTCCAGGAAGTTAGACCATTATTGTCAAATCGGCCATTGATTAGGTGGTTGCGGTACATGTTATTTCAGCTTCTTAGAGATATCTTTTGAAGACTGACGAGCTTTCTTGGGGGGTTCCCATTCGTCTTCTTCTTCCGCTTCTTCGACCTTGGCTTCTTCAGGAAGATCCTGCTCCAAAGGTGGTTCGTTGGACCAGGGCTCAGCGATGGGATCATCATGAACCTGGTTGCCTTTGCGTTTCTTGTATTCCGCGATCTCGCTTTTGGTTGCCAGACGGAAACCTACTTCCTTCAGTCGTTCACGCGCATGTTCCCGAGTGACAACGTGGAGGGCACCCGCTGGGTTGACCAGATAGAAACTATCACTTTTTGGCTGCTTGGCCATTGTTGCTCCTTCTCTAAATGAATTTTTAGTTTTTCAATAAATAGACCGGCGTCAAAGGGGCGGCCTATGAACTTCTCTCTCCAATTGATCACTTCATCAGTTGGATCCAGCGACTGCTCTAGGATCTTCCGGAACTTCTCAGGTTGATCAAAGTAGAGCTCGCCGTTGTAGGTAAAACAAGTGTTTTCGAAGTACTTCTCCCAGTTCAAGCTCCATCGTACATTCCAGGGTTTGTTCCCTGCGTGAGGCCGAGTGAGCTCACCGATCATTATTGTAGGCTTACCCATTGCGAGAGCCAGGTAAGCAAAGGTGAAGGCTCCAATTACGACATCGGCTTCTTCGATCTCTTTAGTAGAGCCGTCGGGTTCAGCCTGGACGTAGGTTGCTTTGTCACAATGCCAGAGACCCTGTTCTTCCAAGCGATGGAAGTAGCGGATTGTGAGATCGATGTCGGGGGTGTTGAGCAAAAGCTGCAGCATCCGAGTGTTGGTTTCACAATACCAGGGGCAGAGCCAACCATTTGCATTGGGGTGGATAGGACCGAATAATACCTTTAGTTTTTTGCCGGGTTCTCTCTTCTCGAAAGGTTTGATCTCAGAGTAGGGCCAACCTACTACCTCGATCGGTACCGGACATTCTAGACTTTCAAGGACTTCCTTGAATCCGGGGGAATGAACAAACTTAGCTCTAGTGTAAGGCCAGTGCTTATGAAGATCATACACGAAGCCTGGTCGAGCTGTGTGGGGATAGGTGAAAATGGGGACTCTTCGCTCTGCAAAGTAACCTAGCTCAGAAGCAAACCCCATACCGAAGTGGCCGGATTCGTGATCCAGAAGAGCAAAGTCAGCTTCACTCGGAGGGACCCGTTCGAACCCAGCCGCTTCTAATGCATTGAGGTATTGTTCACCTTTGTGTTGGTGTTCGTAGAAGTAGAAGCGGCTTGAGTTAGTCATGGGGTTACGAGTCGATCGCGGCTGAGAAAGTGATCGCAGCTGATGTGTAGAGCTGACCATCGGGCATAATCAAATTGAGGTACACGGTCTTGTCCCCTGCGCCGTGCGTCATGTTGATGTCAACGTCGCCGTCGACTTCCGAGATCAGGTAACCAGCTTTGTTGTCTGTCCATTCGATCATCACACCATCCGTGCCAATAGCAATGCCATTGTCCGGAGCGGAGCTAACGACGTCATCACCTTCGGCGTCGTCGGAGAGATAGAAGGGGATGGCAACGCGTTCACCAATCTCGTTCTTGTTCTCACGATCAAATATCTGAACAGCAACGTTGATCACATTTGCGACTTCGGTACCTACCGTGAAGGTAGCGCCCAATTTTAGTTCTTGGACGGTTTCAAATGTGGATCCCATAGTTACTCCTTCAGAAACCCCCTCCGAAGAGGGGGCTCAATTGTTGGGTGGTTTATATTTCAGAGGTGGAGACAACGACGCCGTGGTTGTCGCGAAGTTCTGCGACACCGTAGAGAACGTCGATGGTCACCTGGACACCGAGGTAGTCCGGCTGATAGGATACGGTTACCCGGAGTCCTACGCCGTCTTCATCCAGTGCCTTCTGAACAACGCCCATTCCAGGAGGCGCGATCGGCAGAGGCCGGGTCGCGAGGACCATAGCATTCCTCTGGAAGAACAGGTTCTTGCACTCGCTGGAAGCAACTGCAATCTTCTGATCCATGAAGATGTCGAAGCCCATGAAGCGGTTCACATAGGCGTCGGAGGCCATCTTACCCAGAGATTCTGCATAATCGCGGTTGACCAAGCGCTCGATGCCGAGTGCTTCGTATTCTGCATCTTCATGCAAGACAGCGAAGCGCTGGCCTTTCGGGGCTTTGGCCGCGTTCATCTGGCGGCGAGCACTGCGGAAGTCATCTTCTGCAAGGCCGGCGGTGGCATCGATCGTCTGGCTGAAACCAGAGTACAGTGCCGCGAGGTCACCGTCGATCTGCTCTGCCATGACCATCAATCCATCCTCGGTATAGCGGTTCAGGTACTCCGGACGTGCCAGAGCCCGACCCACATCTTCGAGCAGGAAAGTGATCTCTTTGTGCTTATTCAGGGTGACCGTGTACTTGCTGTCGGCGGGAGCCTGGCGAGTAACGATCGTGTGCTCCGTTTTATCGTTGACGGACAACGCCCCGGTATAGGGGATGTTGATGGTTTGGCCGTGGCTTGCGACTTCATTGTCCCAGTCTCGGTTTACCAGCCGTGCAAGCACGGTATTTGCTTTCAGGTACCCCAGAGCCTGGGCAGCTACTATCGTAGCAATAGAGTCGCCAAGTTCGGTTACACCAATGGCTTCAATAGACATTGTGTATTACTCCTTTATAGTTTTGGTGTAGTAGGGGTTTTCGAGTTTTACGTGTAACGTCACGAACCCAGTTGTTCTCGGGTTGCTTGCATGATCTTGTCTGAGTTCTTTCGAATCTGCTCAGGAGTGAGATCACTTAGATCAACCTTCTGTGGTTTCCCTCCCTTGCCTTTCGGAGGGTTGCCCGGCCCGGGCGGTTTGCCGAGAAGTTCAAGTAGTGAATCGGCATCTGCTTCGAGGTCTTCTCTGGTGTCGCCTTTCAAGCGATCAACCAAATCGGCAGGGAGTCCCTTTTCAAGGGCGACCTCAAGTCGGAGGGCTTTTGCAGTGGCCTTAGAAGCTTCGGTTTCTGCTTTAGTTGCAAGCTCTTGCCACTCGCCCTGCTTCTCCTTCTTTTCCTTTTCAGCATCAGCCTTTTCTTTAGCGAGGTCCTCAAACTTTTGTTTCCAGTCCTTGGCCTCTTTGATCTTGTCGTTCAACCGACTGCGAGGAACCATGTCTTTCTTGTCCTCGGCGGGTGGTTCTTGGGGAGTGCCTTTTTTGCCTTCTCCACCACCTTCGCCATCTTTATCCCAGTAGAATCCTTTTCTAAACATCCTCAATTCCTTTCGTTTTTTACGCGTTACGACGCGAGAAAAGAGGATCCTATTGGGACCCTCAGGTTCTTCGCTTTAGTACGAGTTCATTATATCATAAAACTACTTCCGTCTTCGGCTAGTAGCATGAGCCGGCCAGATTCTCGAGCGGCCCTCTTCTTTTCTGGCTTTGATCTCTGCGGTTGCTGCTGAGATCATCTCTTCAGTGGTAGTTCCCAAACCCTCAAGCTCCGGAGTATACAATACCCAGATCGTACGGCAGTGCCAGTGAAAGGGTGGTGACTTCAGCTTATTGGCGAAGCGGGGAGTTCCCCGGAGAATAAACTTACCATCAAGTTTTTGGATCTGCCCATGAACCCGGAGACAGCAATCGGTAGTGCGATGATCAATTGCAGCAATGGCCTGTTTCTGAAAAGTGATCTGGCTGATCTCGTTGTAAGCACGGGAGAGAACCAGGACCACGGCGAGAGCGGCGACCCAGGTACTTGTGTCAGTGGCCATCTTTCCCTCGGATCCACTGAGCCGGTAAGCACTAGCTCGACCATCGTTGAATTGAGTTCCGAATAATCGATCCTGGACCATTGTCACAGGTTGATCCTCAGCAATAGCTCGAGTCATGGTAACCCCAATCCTGTTACCGAAGGCCTGGATCCACTGCGGCTCAGTGAGGAGAAGATCACTGAAAGCGGAAGAGGGGTTGTAGTTGCTGGGAGGAACAGGAGTGTTGACCCCTACCTTCAATAGATCATTCCTCTGATCATTTATAAAGGACTGCGAGGATTTGAGAAGCTGATCATCAAATCCGTAGCGATCTTGAATGATCCTAGAACCCAGATCAGAGACTACGCCCTGCAACTGCGATGTCGTGGAGCGGGCGACGCCGTTTGTTTGGAGGATATCCACCATCTGCCTTCGAGCCTGAACCCTCCGCTTGTTTTGCAGGGCGATCAGATCGTCGCTGAGTTGATCTATCTTCCGGATGTATCGGTAGGGTGTTGTTAGCTCCACTCTTCTTCCTCATCCTTTTTATTCTTGCCCTTGTCATCATCGACATCGGCGTCGTCGTCGGCCTCCTCCTCAACCTCCGGAGGATCCATCGCTGCGAGTTCCAATTGCTCGAGTTCTAGTTCGAGGAGTCGAAGCTTGATCCGTGTTTCAGGATCCATAGGTAGAATTTCCCGATCCCGATCCAGGGTGAGCTCGAGGTCGTCGAGGGGCGCGAGTTCTGAAATGTTCATTTGCTTCCCGGCGATACCCGCCATCTGGAGAGCAGAAACAAGACCTCGATCATAGTTGGGGCGAACCCGCTTGATCTTCAAAACAAGCTCAGCAAGTTGGAGTTCAATGGTTGCGGTGGCGATCCGATCTTTTGACTTCAATTCATCGAAGGCGGTTTCAGGAAGTGCCTTGTCCACGTTGTCCGCGATCGTTTGAATGAAGGAGAGGATCCCATCAATATCGATCCCAGGGACCAGGACCTTGGCATCAGTGCCAGCAGGGAAGAACCAAACATACTCACCGTTGTTTGTGAGTTCACCAGGTTCTGCGCCCATGATCGCCCACTGCGGATCAGTATTCTTGGAGATCGCACCAGCAAGCTGGGTACCGAGTCGGTTTACCTCGTCGAGAATGATCATCGCTTTTTGGAAGGTACATTCTCCGAGGACCTCGCCAGTTTCCATGTGGCGAACTTCGACGTAGGGAACCATGCCCAGCGAGTTCGCGTAGATCGGAGGCCGATCGTCGTGGCCTGCGGATTTGCCATTGATGAAAGTTCTGATCTCATCTGCG
>Ga0180432_10009340_pt1 | contig 11976 bp, 7 predicted proteins | sample SS_ome_10_FD_132414 | JGI IMG/M metagenome (GOLD analysis project Ga0180432, IMG submission 132414) | Hypersaline lake sediment archaeal communities from the Salton Sea, California, USA - SS_1_MS_2 metaG | ecosystem: Environmental > Aquatic > Non-marine Saline and Alkaline > Hypersaline >...
CAGCTCGAGGAGGTGGTGGTGACCACCCACAGGCCCCGGGATATCGTACAGGATGTGCAAATGAGTGTGGTACATATCCCCGTCAGGGAGATCAAGACCATTCCCATGTTCATGGGGGAGGCCGATGTGATCAAGACCATCCAGCTGATGCCCGGGGTGCAGTCAGGGACAGAGGGGACCAGCGGGCTTTATGTGCGGGGAGGGGGACCGGACCAGAACCTGTTCCTGCTTGACGGGGTACCCATCTACAATGCGAACCACCTGTTCGGGTTCTTCTCTGTCTTCAATCCGGATGCCATCTCCAGCATCACCCTCACCAAGGGCGGTTTCCCGGCCCATTACGGAGGCCGGTTATCGTCGGTACTGGATATCAGGCTGAAGGAAGGGAACATGAAGGAATTCAAGGGCGCGGGCTCGGTGGGACTCATCGCTTCCAAGCTGACCCTGGAAGGTCCCATCATCCGGAACAAAACTTCATTCGCCGTTTCTGCCCGCAGAACCTACCTGGATATCCTGGCCCGTCCCATCATCAGGGCGGTCAATAAAGCAAACGGGGTGGAGGGAATGACCGGCTATTATTTCTATGACGTGAATGCAAAGATCAACCATAAATTCTCGGAGTACGACCGCATCTACCTGAGTGTGTACCATGGCCGTGACCGCCTCTATATCAATAACGAGGAGAACCGGATCGACAACGATACCTCCTACCAGACCAGGTCCGAGTCCGGTCTCTACTGGGGGAACCTCACCACGGCACTCCGGTGGAACCATGTGTACGGAAACAAACTGTTCAGCAATCTATCGCTGATCTACAGCAATTACAGGTTCGATACCTTCGATGATACACAGACCCTGGTCAACGGGAAATATGACCTGGGCTTTTCATATGATTATTACTCCGGGATCGAGGATTTGGGGAGCATGGTGGATTTTGATTTCCGTCCCTCCACGGCCCATACATTGCGCTTCGGAGGAAAGTACCTCTACCACACCTTCTCCCCGGGCATCGAGACCCTGGAATCCACCGACGACACCCTTAGCCTGGAATTCAATTCCGATCCCGTTTTTGCCCATGAATTCTATGTGTACGGGGAGGATAATTTCCAGCTGGGATCCAGGATCAGGGCCAATGTCGGCCTGCACTATTCCGCATTTACTGTCAGGGGGGAGTTCTACCATTCCCTGCAGCCCCGGTTTACGGGCCGCCTGCTGATCACCCCGGACCTTTCCCTGAAGGCCGCCTTTACCCGGATGGACCAGTACATCCACCTGCTGACCAACAGCACCATCGGACTTCCCACCGATATCTGGGTACCGGCCACCGACCGGACGCCTCCGCAGAGTTCTTACCAGTCAGCCCTGGGTTTTGCATACAACCTGAATGACAGCTGGTACTTTACCCTGGAGGGATTCTACAAGACCATGAACGGGCTGATCGATTACTCGGAGGGATCCAGCTTTTTTGAATTCGGGGTGGACTGGGAGGATAAGATCGAACGGGGCGGTACCGGGACATCCTACGGGCTTGAATTCCTGGCCCGCAAGGACCTGGGAAGGATCAGGGGCTGGGTGGGGTATACGCTGTCCAAAGTGGAGCTGCAGTTCGAGAATCTGAACAATGGCCGGCCATTCCCCTATACCTATGACCGCAGGCATGATGTATCCATTGTATTCATGTACAGGGTAAGCGACCGGACCGACCTGAGCGCCACCTGGGTGTACGGGACGGGCAAGGCCAGGACCCTGGCCGTATCCAGGTATGCACCCGATTATTATTACTTCGAAGACGGTTCGGTTTATCCTTTTTCATTTTATTACCACCGGGAGATCGAATATTTCAAAGGGAAAAATGCATACAGGGAACCGGCCTACCACCGGTTGGACCTGGCCGTCAACCGGCACAAGGATAGAAAGTGGGGAAAGCAGACCTGGAGTTTCGGAGTATACAATGCCTACAACCGTCAGAATCCTTTCTACCTATTTTTCGGGTATGACAATTACGGGAACCGGGCGCTGAAGCAGATGAGCATCTTCATGCTGATCCCGTCCATCAGTTACTCATTTGAATTTTAGCGGCATGAACATCGGGAGCATATATGGAAAGTTATACTGGCTGGGATTCGCTGCCGCTTTCCTGGTAATGATCCCAGCCTGCGAATCCGTTCTGTTCATTGAACTGGAAGAATCTGACAGGCTGATCGTGGTGAATGGTGCCATCAGCAATGATTCCATCGTTTCTTTGCAGGTATCCCGTACCCGCCATATCCTGGATAATGCGCCCCTTGTACCGCTTGAAAACGCAGAGGTGAAGCTTTACCGGGGAAGCTCCATGCTGGAGCGGCTCACCTACACCGGGAACGCAGAATACCGGTCCGTTGAATTCAAACCTTACGCAGGGGTGGAATACGCCATCGAAGTGGAAAGTCCGGGGTATCCGGTGGTCACATCCATGTGCATGATCCCCGAACCGGTCAGAATCGCTGCACTTGATACATTTACTTCTGTTGTGGATTTATGTACTCCCTATTATCAACAAACCATGAAAACGATGCAGATCGATCTGACCGTCGATGATCCACCGGGTGTCGAGAATTATTACATGGTGGATGTGGAAGGGGACCTTTCCTATACCGAATGGTACGACACAACGGTCATGTACATCGATTCCCTGTACCATAAAGGAGAATGGCACTATTATGTCAACGATTCCACGTACCAGCTGACAAATATCGTAAGGTATACTGACCGGATCTCGGTGGGTTCCACCGATCTGATCGTTGAGGCAATTACCTCTGACGGGATTTTATTTTCAGACCAGCTGATCGACGGAAAGAAATATTCAGTGCGGTTCAAAACAATGACCAGCAATCTGGCTTCAGCCGATTCGGCACTGGTCTCCTTCCGGCTCCATTCCATTTCAGAATCTTACTACAGGTACCTCAAAACAAGGCAAAAGCATTATGAAACGCGGGATAACTACCTGGCTGTTCCGGTGATCGTATACAGCAACATTGAATCGGGGACGGGCTTCTTCGGCGGTTTTTCCACGGATGTATACACAATTACTACCTTTGTACCTGAATTTGAAGATTACCGGTATTACGAGTGGTACTAATCCTGATCCATGATCATCTTTGAAGAAATCATTGCCCAACGCACCGGGATCGGCCTGGTCCAGGTGAAGAACACCATCGAACTGCTGGAGGAGGGGGCCACCATTCCATTCATCAGCAGGTACCGCAAGGAACATACAGGGAGCCTGGACGAGGTGAAGATCACCGGGATCAGGGACGAGCTGAACAAACTGAAAGAACTGGACAGGCGGAGGGAATATATCCTGAAGACCATCGACGAGCAGGGGAACCTGACCGAAGAGCTGAAAGAGAAGATCGGATCATGCCTGGATCCGGTGATCCTGGAAGACCTTTACCTTCCCTACAAACCCAAGAAAAAGACCAGGGCCACGGTGGCCCGGGACAAAGGGCTGGAACCCCTGGCTAAGATCCTGATGAGACAGCAGGAAAAAGACCTGCAGCAGGCGGCGTCCCGGTTTCTCAGCGAGGACGTGGAATCGGTGGTGGATGCCCTCCAGGGAGCCAGGGATATTATGGCCGAATGGGTGAACGAGAACCAGCGGGCCAGGAAAACGGTGCGCCACCATTTTAGCCGGGGAGCGGAGATCCGCTCCAGGCTGGTGAAGGGGAAAGAAGAGGAGGGAGCCAAATTCAGGAATTACTTTGATTTCAGTGAACCCCTTAAAAAATGTCCCGGACACAGGATCCTTGCCATGCGGAGGGGAGAGGCGGAAGGATTCCTGAAACTTACCGTGGAGCCCGATCCCGAAAAGGTCATGCGGGACCTGGAGCAGCAGTTCGTGAAAAGCAAGGGGCAGCCAGGGGGGCAGGTGTCCGAAGCGGTCCGGGATTCCTACAAAAGATTGATGCAGCCATCCATAGAGAATGAGTTCAAATCAAGATACAAGGAGAAAGCAGACCGGGAGGCCATCGATGTTTTTGCCGCCAACCTCAGGCAGCTCCTGCTGGCCCCGCCCCTGGGACAGAAACGGGTCATGGCCATTGATCCGGGGTACAGGACCGGCTGCAAGGTGGTGTGCCTGGACGAGCAGGGGAACCTGCTGCACAACGAGACCATCTACCCCCATCCACCCCAGGCAGACCGGGCCGGAGCCACCCGCAAGGTGAGCTCGCTGGTCCAGCAGTACAGAACCGAGGCGATTGCCATCGGGAACGGGACGGCCAGCAGGGAGACCGAGCGGTTCATCCGCCTGCTCCGGTTCCCGCACGATCTGCAGGTATACGTGGTCAATGAAGCCGGCGCTTCCATCTATTCCGCCTCTAAAATTGCCAGGGAGGAATTTCCCGATTACGATGTGACCGTAAGGGGTGCTGTATCCATCGGGAGACGGCTGATGGATCCGCTGGCAGAACTGGTAAAGATCGACCCCAAATCCATCGGGGTGGGGCAATACCAGCATGATGTGGACCAGCACAGTTTAAAACAGAGCCTGGACCAGGTGGTGGAAAGCTGCGTGAACCTGGTGGGGGTGAATGTGAACACAGCCAGCAAGCACCTGCTGACCTATGTATCCGGGCTTGGTCCCGTGCTTGCCCGGAATGTGGTGGATTTCCGCCAGGAAAGCGGGGGATTTTCTTCCAGGGAACAGCTGAAAAAGGTTCCCCGCATGGGGGAGAAGGCCTTTGAACAGAGTGCAGGATTCCTCAGGATCGAAGGGGGAGCAAATCCGCTGGACAACTCCGCGGTCCACCCGGAAAGCTACCACATCGTGGAGAAAATGGCTTCCGACCTGGATGTGGAACTGGCCAGGCTGGTGGGCAATGCAGAGCTTGTTTCGAAGATCGAACTGGATAGTTATGTGGAAGGAGAAGTGGGACTCCCCACCCTGGAGGACATCCGGGCGGAACTGGAAAAACCCGGGCGGGATCCCAGGAAGCAGGTGGAAGTTTTTGAATTTGATCAGGATGTTTTCAGCATCGAGGACCTGAAGCCAGGAATGGAGCTGCCCGGTGTTGTGACCAATATCACCCGTTTCGGGGCCTTCGTGGATATGGGGGTGAAACAGGACGGACTGGTACACATTTCCCAGATGGCCGACCGTTTCATCAGGGATCCCAACGATGTGGTGAAGATCCACCAGCACGTCAGGGTAAAGGTGCTGGAGGTGGATATCCAGCGCAACCGGATCCAGCTTTCCATGAAAGGGATGGGGAAAACGAGATAATGAACATCCGGGAAGATCGGTTGTTATTCGACTGATGCAAGCAAGACTGCCACTCCCGCGCCTGTTCCGTCCTTCCGTATACCAGGGGGGTAAAAACCCGGAAAACTATTTTGAAGGCTGGTACTTTAAGCTGGTGAATGCAGCCGGAACACAGATCTGGTCGGTCATTCCCGGGGTATCCTTTTCCGGGGACACCCACAGTTTTGTACAGGTGATCCATGCCAATACCGGCAAAACATGGTACAACCGGTATGGTCCCGAAGCATTTACCTTCAGCCGGAGCAGGTTCAGTGTGGGAGTCGGTCCCAATACATTCTCCTCCGAAAAAATGGTGCTGGATTTGGATATGGAGGAGCTGGAGATCGAGGGGACGGTTTTCCTGGAAGAGCTTCATCCTTATCCTTTCAGGCTCCTGGCTCCGGGTATCATGGGCTGGTACGGTTATGTCCCTTTCATGGAATGCTACCACGGGGTGGTCTCCATGCAGCACAGGATCAGGGGCAGTTTTCGGATCAACGGAAAAGATATTTCATTCGACGGGGGGAAAGGATATATCGAAAAGGACTGGGGACAATCCATGCCTTCCGACTGGATCTGGATGCAGTCCAACCACTTCGGGGAGGATGACCGCGCTTCCTTCATGCTGTCGGTGGCCAGGATCCCCTGGCGCAGGAGTTTTTTCCCGGGGTTCCTTTCTTTCCTGCTCCATGAAGGCAAGGTAATCCGTTTTGCCACCTATAACCGCTCCGTGATCAGAAGGATCGAGGTGAATGATGAGGATGTGCAGGTGGAGCTTTCCAACCGCAGATACCGGCTGAAAGTGCGGGCGATGCGGCAGGATGGGGGGACTTTGAAGGCTCCGCGCCACGGATCCATGGACCGGGAGATCACCGAAAGCATTGTATCCTCCCTGACACTGGATCTGTCAGACAGCAGGGGGAAGGCCCTGTTCAGGGGAAAAGGACAGTATGCCGGACTGGAGATCGAGGGGGATGTGACCCGTTACTTTTCATAGGAATAACGCTGCATTTGAAGAAAATATCGCTATTTTCGCGACATCAAAACAGCATCCATGAGAACAAGAATAAGGGTCATCCTGGTTTCACTGGCCTGTTCGTGCCTGCTGAGCCTGATGACCCTCCAGTCATGCAACAGTACTGAGCAAATGGAACCGCCGATCGCAGAGAAGAAACCCAGGGAACTGACCATTCACGGGGATACCCGGGTGGATCCCTATTACTGGCTGAGGGAACGCAACAATCCAGAAGTGATCGCTTACCTGGAAGCCGAAAATGCATACAGGGAAGCAGTGATGAAGGAGACAGTCCCCCTCCAGGAAAAGCTGTATGAGGAGATGGTGGGACGGATCAAACAGGATGATGAGAGTGTGCCCTACAGGGATAACGGATACTATTATTATGTCCGTTACGAGGAGGGAAAGGAATATCCCATATACTGCAGGAAAAAGGGATCCCTGGAAGCCCGGGAGGAAGTGATGGCCAACGTGAATGAGATGGCAGAAGGATACGATTACTATCATCTGGCAGGGATCAGTGTAAGTCCCGACAACCGGTATGCGGCCATGGGGATCGATACGGTCAGCCGGAGGAAATACACCATCCACATCAGGGATTTGGAGACCGGTGAAATGCTGCAAGACCAGATCCCCCTGACCACGGGCCGCGCTACCTGGGCCGGCGACAGCAAAACCCTTTTTTACACCAGAAAGGATGCTGTGACCCTCAGAGGCATGGCTGTCTGCAGGCATACCCTTGGAATAAATGCTTCCGATGACATCCTGGTATACGAGGAGACAGATGAAACCTTCAGCACCTATGTCACAAAATCCAAATCGAAAAAGTACCTGATCATCGGAAGTTCCAGCACCCTTTCCGATGAATACCGGGTGATGCCCGCGGACACCCCCGGTGGAAAGTTCATGGTTATTCAGCCCAGGGAGCGGGAACTGGAATACAGTGTGCAGCACTTCAGGGATCACTTCTATATTGTGACCAACCTGGATGCCATCAATTTCAGGCTGATGAAAACGCCGGTGGAAAGGACTGGAAAAGAGCACTGGAAGGAAGTGATCGGTCACCGCGGGGATGTGTTCCTGGAACGGATCGAGATCTTCAAAGATTACCTGGTAGTGGAAGAGAGAATGGAAGGACTGAACCATCTCCGGGTGATCAGGTGGGATGATGGCTCAGAACACTATGTGGACATGGGCGAGGAGGTGTATACAGCCGGCATCTCTGTCAATCCTGAGTTTGACACTGAATTGCTGAGGTACAGCTATTCTTCCCTGACCACCCCCGGTTCCACCTTTGATTATCATATGAAAAAGCGGGAAAAGACCCTGATGAAACAGCAGGAAGTGCTGGGGGATTTTGATCCTTCCGATTACGAGGCAAAGCGATTGCATGCCACGTCGGATGACGGGAAAAAGATCCCCATGAGCATCGTTTCCCGGAAGGGGCTTGAGCGCAACGGGAAGAATCCCACTTTGCTTTACGGTTACGGATCATACGGACACACCATGGATCCCGGGTTCAACTCATCCAGGCTATCCCTGCTGGACAGGGGATTTGTCTTTGCCATGGCGCATATCAGGGGTAGCCAGGTATACGGCAGGTCCTGGTACGAGGACGGGAAGCTGCTGAACAAGATGAATACCTTTACCGATTTCAATGATTGTGCGGAATACCTAATCCGGGAAAACTATACCAGCCCTGAAAATCTTTTTGCCATGGGCGGGAGCGCGGGCGGCCTGCTGATGGGCGCGGTGATCAACCTTCAACCCGGATTGTACAAGGGGGTCATTGCGGCGGTTCCCTTCGTGGACGTGGTGACCACCATGCTGGATGACGATATTCCCCTGACCACCGGTGAGTATGATGAGTGGGGAAATCCAAACAAGGAGAAATATTACCGCTATATGCTCGGTTATTCCCCCTATGACAACGTGGAAGCCAAAGAATACCCGAACCTGCTGGTCACCACAGGATTGCATGACAGCCAGGTGCAGTACTGGGAGCCGGCCAAGTGGGTGGCCAAACTGAGGGACATGAAAACGGATGACAACCTGCTGCTGCTATACTGCAACATGGATACGGGACACGGGGGTGCATCCGGACGTTTTAAAAGGTACAGGGAAACAGCCATGGAGTATGCATTTTTGCTGAAGCTGGCAGGAATTCGCGAATAGTAGGCTGCATGGTTACACGTCCGAAAGGCTGAAAACTGAAAAGATTTAAAGGCAAGGCGCTGATAGCTTCAACTGAATGTTGCCGGTCATTAACAGGACGAAATACAGGGTAACCTATGGGGATACCGACCAGATGGGAGTGGTTTACTATGGCAACTATGCCAGGCTTTACGAGATCGGCCGTACCGAAATGATCCGCGAAATGGGCATGCCTTACCGCGAGCTGGAGGAGGCCGGGGTAATGATGCCCGTTTACTCCGTGGAATCCACCTTCAAAGATGTGATCCGTTACGATGAGCTGATCACCATCGAAACCACCGTTCATAAGCTGCCAGCAGCAAAGATGGAATTCGAGCACCGTATTCTCAACGAGTCAGGCAGGGAGGTGCATGTGGCCAGGGTGGTCCTGGTGTTCCTGGACATAAAGACCCGCAGGCCCGTCAGGGCCCCGGAAACACTGCTCCGCCTGATTGCGGGTTGATTTGCCTGCTTCAGGACTGATCCTTCACCAGGGTGAGGAGGGTGATCTCAGGACGGATGCCCACCCGGCCGGGGAACCCGGTAAAACCCACACCCCTGTTCACATACAGGTACTGGCCGTTTTCCCGGTAAAGTCCGGCCCAGTGATCGTACATCCAGGCTGAAGGGCTCCATTTCAGCTTCCCGAACTCAAATCCGAACTGGAAACCGTGGGTATGTCCCGCCAGGGTCAGGGGAATACCTTTTTTGCCTCTTACATGCAGGTCCCAGTGGGAGGGATCGTGGGAAAGAAGGATTTTTACCGAGGAAGGATCCGTCCCTTCCAGGGCCCTGTCCAGGTCACCCTCCTGCGGCATGGGAGCCTTCCCCCAGTTTTCCACTCCGATCAGCTCAATGTTCTGACCGTTCAGCGGGATGGTGCGGTGCTCGTTGAGCAGCAGGTCAAATCCTGCGGCCCTTATCTGTGATTTCACCTTTGCCAGGTTAGCTGCCTTTTCTTCTTCTGAATCCCAGCTGTGATATGCCCCGTAATCGTGGTTGCCCAGGATCGCATATTTCCCCAGCGGGGCACAAAGCGATTTCAGGGATCCCATAAAGGGATCCATCTCTTCAGAAAAATTGTGCACCATATCTCCCGTAAACAGGATCAGGTCCGGTCCAACCCGGTTCACCTGCCGGACCACTTTTTTGATATAATCCGGGTTGTGATGGAATCCTGCCAGGTGAAAGTCACTGATCTGCACGATCCGGATCCCTGAAAACGGTTCGGGAAGATGTGCAATCCTGATCTCTTCCCGGAAAACCTTCACATTGGTCTTCCCGCGGACCATTCCCATGCCGAAGACGAAAAACAGAAGCAGGCCTGTAACGCTTCCCGGTATAAGGAAATAGTTCCTGATTTCACCAGGTTCAACTTCCCTGTCCACCAGCCAGGATACCCCCAGGGCAAGATCGCTTACAAGCTGGAATGCATTGAATAGGATCCTGGGTACATAGAGCATCAGGAAGATACCCATCACCAACGTGACCCTGTAAAATACCAGCGGATCACGCAGGCGCTGAAAGACCGATCCGGCCCACCCCAGCGCAGCCAGCATGATCAGGGTAAAGCCCCAGTAGAGGATGCTGAAAATCATGATCCTTTCCGGCCGGGGAGCAAGAAGATGCCTGATACCCCTGTAGGCATAGAGGTCCATGGCCAGGATGAAGAGGATGAATATAAGAAAGACAAGCTTTTTATTCAATTTCTTTTTGTGGTGAAGTTAAGGATTGTAATTTTAGTGGGGAATAGAAAAAAGCAACAATATGAATCGAATGATCTCCATCTTCAGACCGTTAAAAGAAGGATTGATCCTGATGATCCTGACTTTGATCCTTCTGGTCACCGGATGCAACCGGAAAAAACCATCAGGATCGGAATATGTATTTGCCCCGCTACCTGAGGTCCTGGTCACCCTGGAAGGCCACTCTGCTGACGCTCCGGGGGATTGGGAAAAGATCCGCAGGGAGGAGATCCTGGAGCTGTTCCGGGATCATGTCTATGGAAGCGTGCCGGATACAGATCCGTTTATCCGTTTCGTGGAAGCAATTCCAGGAACCTCTGCCCTGGACGGCAGTGCCATCCGCAAGGAAGTGGATATGGTCATCAGCCGGGGGGAGGATAGCCTTGCCATGGGGCTGTTGATCTTCCTGCCTTCGGGTCATCCAGGGCCAGTTCCCCTTTTCCTGGGCCTGAATTTTTACGGGAACCACACCATCCACCCGGATGAACAGATCAGAATCACCGATAGCTGGATCAGGAACAGTGAAGCATTCGGCATCACTGAAAACCGGGCCACTCCCAATTCCAGGGGAGTCAGGACCCACAGGTGGCCCATAGACTTGATCCTGTCACGTGGTTACGGACTGGCCACCATGTGTTACAACGATATTGATCCTGACTTTCATGATGGTTTCCGGAACGGGATCCATTCCATCCTGGGGCCGGAACCATCCCTGAGGGATTCGGGTGACTGGGGGTCCATTGCGGCCTGGGCCTGGGGACTTTCTGCCGCCATGGATTACCTGGAAACCGATCCGGATGTGGACAATGAACGGGTGGCGGTGATCGGTCATTCACGGCTGGGTAAGACAGCGTTGTGGGCAGGTGCACAGGATGAGAGGTTCTCCCTGGTCATTTCCAACAACTCGGGATGCGGCGGGGCGGCATTGTCCAGAAGGGCATATGGAGAGCGGGTCACAGACATTAATACTACCTTCCCCCACTGGTTTGCACAACGGTTCCATTCCTATAACGACAACGAGGAGGCCCTGCCTGTGGACCAGCACATGCTGCTGGCACTGATCGCTCCCCGTCCCCTCTACGTGGCCAGTGCGGAAAACGATAGCTGGGCCGATCCACACGGTGAGTACCTCTCCCTGTTTTACGCGGGCAGGGCGTATGAACTGTATGGAGAGAAAACCTTGGAGCATGCAGCGCTTCCCGGAACAGACCAGCCGGTGTGGACCGGAAAGGTGGGATATCATATCCGGTCAGGTGATCATGACCTGACGGAATATGACTGGCAGCAATACCTGGATTTTGCGGACAAACATTTAACTGCCAAATAATCATCATCATGAAACGTATTCTTTGCCTGTTTTTTGTCATTTCGCTCCGGTGCATCCTGGTTTCTGAAGGAAGTCCCGTTCCATCCCCTTCAAAGGTTCTCATTCAGGAAGAGATTCCCGGATTTGAGAATCCGGTGAACGTGGAATGGCTGCGGGAGCACCTGGAGCGTTCCACTCCCCGTCTTATTTTCACGCCGCAGCTGGAGAAAAAGATGCGGAACAAGCTGGAGAGTGATTCCCTCACCCGGGATGGATACGAATCGCTGAAGAAGTGTGCGCTCGGCATCCTTGAAACGGATCCGCTTACCTATTCGAAAACCGGCCGGAGGCTGCTGGGGGTATCAAGGGAAGCCGTCAACAGGCTGACTACCCTGGCCATGATATACAGGATGGAGAAGGATGAGCGTTTTCTGAA